>Ga0310810_10003559_pt1 | contig 17016 bp, 17 predicted proteins | sample NCmetagenome_FD_207641 | JGI IMG/M metagenome (GOLD analysis project Ga0310810, IMG submission 207641) | Soil microbial communities from experimental microcosm in Duke University, North Carolina, United States - NC | ecosystem: Engineered > Artificial ecosystem > Soil microcosm > Unclassified ... | reverse complement strand
AAGGTGGCTGGCACCTTTCCGGGAAAGGTGCCAGCCACCTTTTTGCGCGATTATCTGGCGACGACGCTCTCCCATCCCGAGTGGCTCGTCGCTAAGTGGTTGGACCGGTACGGCTTTGAGGCGACCGAAAAATGGGCGCTCTTCGATAACGAGCCAGCACCGCTGACGCTGCGCGCAAACACGCTCCGTCTCTCGCGCGATGACCTCTCAGAACGCCTGAAGTCCTTCGGCGTTGATATCGAGCCGACGCGGTTTGCGCCGGACGGCTTGACGGTTCGCACCGGCAACCCGCTCCTGACGCCGCTGGCCGGCGATGGGCTGTTCATGGTCCAGGACGAATCCTCGCAGCTCGTCGCCGAATTGATGCGAGTCGTGCCAGGCGAGCGGATCCTGGACGCGTGCGCAGCTCCTGGTGGCAAAACGTTGTCGATGGCCGCGGCGATGCACAATCGCGGGCTCATCGTTGCGACCGATCTCCGCGGACGCCGCGTCGACCTGCTGAAGCGCACCGTCGACGCGTTCGGAGCGACGTGCGTCAGGGTAACGAGGGCTGACGTCGCCGGCGTTCTGCCCTTCGCCGCAGCCTTCGACGGCGTCCTGCTCGACGCTCCCTGCTCAGGTCTCGGCACCTTGCGTCGCGATCCCGAGATTCGCTGGCGGCGATCCCAGGTCGACCTCGAGCGATTGGCCGCTCTCCAGACGACGATGCTCGATCGTGTCGCGGACGCCGTCGTCCCGGGCGGGCGGATCGTCTACGCGACCTGCTCCAGCGAACCAGAAGAGAACGAAGACGTCATCAGCCGTTTTCTGGCGCGACGCGAAGACTTTGTGCTCGTTCCTGAGCGAATCCCGTCGAGGCTGTTGTGGTTCGTGACGCCGGCCGGTCACTTCCGGACTCTTCCGTTCCGCGATTCGCTGGAGGCGTTCTTTGGCGCCATTCTGGTGAAAACTAAGGACTTGCGGTAAAATTTCTAGTTCATGGCTTTGACGACGCGCGTGTGGGGGGCGGGCAAGCTGCTGCTCCTTGGCGGCGCCCTGCTCCTGACGTACCTCCTCTTTGCCGCGACGGCGATGCGGGTGGCCATGAAGACGCGCGAGGTTGTCGTTCCCGCGCTCTCAGGCAAGACCGTCAATGATGCGACGATGGCGCTGTCGGGGGCAGGCCTCAACCTGAAGGTCGAGGAGAACCGGCGGCCCGATCCAAAAGTGCCGGCGGGTCAGATTCTCTCTCAGGATCCCGAACCTGGCACACGCACACGTCGCGAGCGGAGCGTGAAGGTCTGGGTCAGCTCGGGTCCGCGCTCGACGATCGTTCCCGCGCTGACCGGGGACTCGGAGCGGTCCGCGACGTTGCGCGTTCAGCAGGAAGGGCTTCAACTGACCGGACGCCGTCATTGCCCAGACGCCTGCGCCGAAGAGCAACGCGCCGCGCGTGGCGCTGCTGGTGAATCGTGCCGAACGTGGAACCACCTACGTGATGCCTGACCTGATTGGTGTCAATGGCGATCGGGCTGCGGACCTCCTCCGGGCACGCGCGTTTCGCGTCGCCGTCGTCGGTGATCATCCATATCCGGGAGTGCCGGCCGGTATCGTTCTCCGCCAGAATCCGCAGGCGGGATTCCAGATCGCGCCCGGCGAGCCGATTTCCCTCGAGGTCAGCCGGTGACGGTGCGGATCGCGCCGTCGATTCTGTCGGCGGATTTCAGTGCTCTCGGGGCACAGATGGCGGCGGCCGAGCGTGGCGGCGCCGATCTCATTCACGTCGATGTGATGGACGGCCACTTCGTCCCGAATCTCTCGATTGGCGTGCCGGTGGTGAAGTCGATCCGGAAGGTGGCGAAGGTCCCACTCGATGTGCACCTGATGATCGAGGAACCGGATCGGTATCTCGAGGCATTTGTAAAAGCGGGCGCGGACATGATTTCCGTGCACGTCGAGGTACTCCCGCATCTCCACCGCACGCTGCAGGCGATCAAGGAGTTAGGAGCCAAGGCCGGCGTTGCCCTGAACCCCTCAACCCCGGTCGGATCGTTGGAGGAGATTGCCGGGATGGTCGATTACGTCCTGGTGATGTCGGTCAATCCCGGTTTTGGCGGTCAGACTTTCATTCCGCGAACCCCGTCTAAGATCCAGGCGGTCCGGGCCCTTCTCGACCGGCTCGGCAATGCTGCGCCTATCGAAGTCGACGGCGGCATCGATGGCACCAACGCCGCTCGAGTCGTCGAAGCAGGAGCCACCATCCTCGTCGCCGGTACTTCCATTTTCGGAACCGGGGATCCCGAGCGCGCGACGCGAGAGCTGCGCGCCGCTGCCACGCTGAAGGCCGGAGTCTGAGCGTGGCCGTGAGCGAGCGGAAAGAGCGGCCCACGTCGAGTTCTGTCGTCCGTGTGCGGTATGCGGAAACCGACAAGATGGGCGTTGTGTACTATGCGAACTACCTCGTCTGGTTCGAGGTGGCCCGGGCGGATTTACTGCGATCGCTTGGCTGGACCTACCGGGAAATGGAGCACTCCGGGATCTCGCTGCCGGTGATCGAGGCCCACTGCGAGTACCGTCGTCCGGCGCGGTACGACGACGAGATGGAGATCAGGACAAAAGGACGCATGCTTTCGCCAGTTCGGATGGAATTCACGTACGAAGTCGTCCGGTGCGACGACCACTCGATTGCGGCATCCGGTCACACGATTCACGCCGCGTTGGATACCGCCGGCAAGCCCTGCCGGCTGCCAGATCGCATCAGGCGGGTTTTCGAATGAAGGCCCTCGTCACCGGCGTTGCGGGTTTCATCGGTTCTCATTTGTGCGAACTGCTGCTCGATGGGGGCGCGCAGGTGATCGGTATCGACTGCTTTACCGATTACTATCCCCGGTCGATCAAGGAAGTTAATCTTTCTCACACCAAGGGCCGGCCGGGGTTCAGCTTTGTCGAAGCCCGAATCCAGGACGCCGATCTCCCGGCGCTTCTCGACGGCGTGACCCACGTCTTTCACCTCGCCGCGCAGGCCGGGGTTCGCAAGAGTTGGGGCCACGATTTCCGGGTCTACACCGACAACAACGTGGACGCCTCACAGCGCCTCCTCGAGGCCTGTGTCGGTCTTCCGCTGCACCGGTTTGTGTACGCGTCCAGCTCCTCGGTCTACGGCGACAATGTCGCTATCCCGATGCGCGAGAACGCGTTGCCGCAGCCGGTCTCGCCCTACGGGGTCACCAAACTCGCGGCCGAACAGCTGTGCCACCTGTATCACGTGAACCATGGAGTTCCGGCCTCGTCGCTCCGATATTTCACGGTATATGGGCCCAGGCAGCGGCCGGACATGGGATTTCACCGGTTTATCACCGCGGCCATCGCAGGGGATCCCATTCACCTTTATGGCGATGGCGAGCAGACTCGGGATTTCACCTTCGTGCGGGACGCCGCCGCGGCGACAGCCGCGGCCGGGGACCGAGGGGCCCCAGGCAGGGTCTACAACATCGGTGGTGGCTCCAGGGTTTCGGTTAATCACGTGCTCGACATCATTGGCCGCCTCGCCGGCCGGCCCCTCGACGTGCGCCGCGAGCCGGCGCAGAAGGGGGACATGCGCGACACGTTCGCAGACACGACGCTGGCCCGGGCCGAACTGGGCTTTGCCCCCTCCGTGTCGCTTGAAGAAGGAATTGAAGCGGAGTTTAGATGGCTTTCGACTGCACCCGTGCTCCGATGACGCGAGCACGTTCGATCGTTTGGATTGTGATCCTGCTGGGGATATCGGCCTGTGCCTCGGGACCCAAAAAGCCGCCCGTGGGAACGCTGGAGCCCGACAAGTTTCTCTGGGAACGAGGCACGGAAGAACTGAACAAGAAGCACTGGCTGACCTCACGCGAGTACTTCAGGCAATTGATGGATAGCTATCCGCAGAGTCAATATCGCGCCGACGCGAAGCTCGGTCTTGCCGACAGCTATCTCGGTGAAGGCTCGGCAGAATCGACCGTCCTCGCCGTCAACGAGTACCGCGAGTTCCTGTCGTTCTACCCGACGCACCGGCGCGCGTACTACGCGCAGTACAAGCTCGGCATGTGCCACTTCTATCAAATGCATGGTCCCGATCGGGATCAAACCGAAACCGTGGAAGCGATTGCGGAGCTGACGACGTTCGTCAACAAGTATTCACAGGTAAACGCGAACGATCCGGACGCGGAGACGCAAAAGACGATCGTTGAAGACGGACACGTGAAGCTGCGCGAGGCTCGTGACCGATTGAGCGACGCCGACTACCGGGTCGCGTATTTCTACTTGAAGGTTCAGAAGTTCCCGCCCGCCGCCATCGATCGATTCCAGGCGATTCTCAAGGCCGATCCGGAGTACAGCCGGCGCGACGGGGTGTATTTCTACCTTGCGGAAGCACTGGTCAAGATGAAACGGGAAAAGGAAGCGCTCCCCTACCTCGATCGCCTGCTCGTCGAATTCGAACAGAGTGAGTACCTCGTGCTGGCGAAGAAGCTCGTTGAAACGTTGAAAGCGGATCCCAATGCCGATCCGAAGAAACCGAAGAACGGGAGCGTATCGCATGAGTCGTAGTGTGCGTGCATTGATTCAGACCGTCGTCATATCGGGGATCGCGCTGGCGCCGGTGGTGGCGAGTGCGCAGGTGGCCACGGCCCACGTGGCAAGCCGCGATTACGCCGGCGAACTGGCCTGCGGCGCGAGAGCGGTCGGAATGCCACCCGATACCTCCATTCGCATTGCTGCCGGTCGCGAACGCGGGAAAGCGCTCTTCGGGCCAGACGAGGCGCTGGTGATCAACGCCGGCACCGCGCGCGGGGTCAAGGTGGGACAGGAATATTACATCCGGCGAATCGTCGACGATCGATTCGTCGCCGCCGCGGGCGACAACGTCCCGCGATCCAGCATTCACACCGCCGGTTGGGTCCGAATCGACGATGCGCAGACGGATTCAGCCATCGCCACGGTGATCAAGGTCTGCGACGCCATCCAGGAGGGAGACTATCTCGAGCTGTTCGTGAAGCCGGCGGTGCCCGCGGCAGCCGAGACCACCGGCGAACCGGATTTTGCCAATCCAGGCCATCTCGTGCTCGGCGACGAACGCCGTCAGATGGCGGCGGCAGGCGATCTGATGGTGCTCGATCGCGGCAGCGATCACGGGTTGCGGGCCGGACAGCACCTGACCGTCTTCCGCACCACCGGCAACGGCACCGGGCCAATCGCTCGCGTGGCCGAGGCCACGGTCCTCGTCGTCAGCCCCGAGACCAGCACCGTCCGCATCGACAAAACCAGCGACGCGGTCAACGTCGGAGACCTCGTCGCGATTCACAGATAATTGGCGAGTTGGTGAATTGGAGAGTTGGTGAATTGAACGACGGCGCTGCGGCCCGGCAACGGATTTCAATCCACCAATTCACCAATTCACCAATTCACCGATTACGTGATCACAGTATTGAATCTTCGATAGTAATCGACCGCGGACGCAACCGCCGTAATCATGGCGATCCACAGGACGATCCTTCCCAGCGTGGCGAACTCCGGTATGTGATCACCCAGGATGAGCAGCAGGATCGCGATGACCTGCGACACCATCTTGAACTTGCCGAGCGGTGAGGCGGGGATCGCGACGCCTCGCGCCTGCGCCAGACTTCGCAGAACCGTGACATAGATTTCACGGCCGAGAATAACCACCACCATCCACGACTGCGCCAGATCCATCTGGACGAGCGACACGAGCGCCGCCGTGATCAACAGCTTGTCCGCCAGCGGATCCATGAACTGGCCGAGCGTGGTGACCTGCTGCCGTCTTCGGGCCAGGTATCCATCCAGCCAGTCGGTCAGCGACGCGAGGCCAAAGATGGCCGCGCCGACGAGTTCTTTGCGAACCCCGAGGATGAGATGTCCCTCGAATTTCGTCAGCAGGACGACGACGAGGAGGGGGACCAGGAAGATGCGGCCGATCGTGATCGCGTTCGGCAGATTCAAAGCGACTGCTGATTTCTGAATGCTGACCCTTCGACTTCGCTCAGGGTCAGTCCCGAGCTTCGTCGAGGGGCTGATTGCTGATTGACCGAAAGTGCCAGGTGCGACCGCCTGTTCGACCGAGCCGCGAATCGCATCGCCCCCATGATCAACCAAAAGCAAGGAATCAGCAATCGACAATCAGCAATCGACAATGATGCATTATCATCGTTAGTTGCATGAAAGCGATTCTGCTCGCTGGCGGGAAGGGCACTCGGTTGAGGCCGCTCACGGTCCATACGCCGAAGCCGATCGTCCCTATCTTGAACCGGCCGTTCCTCTACTACCAAATCGATCTGCTCAAGCAGGTGCCGGAGATCGACGAGGTCATCCTCAGCCTGAACTATCAGCCCCGCCGAATCGAAGAGATCTTCGGCGAGGGCGCCGGTCTCGGCGTCCGCCTCCGGTACGTGGTCGAGCCGATGCCGCTCGGCACGGGCGGCGCGGTCCGGTACGCCGGCGATTCGTTGACCGACTCCGTCGTGGTGTTCAACGGCGACGTGTTGACCGAGGTCGATCTCGGGGCGGTGCTGCGGCTGCACCGGGAACGTCGGGCCAAGGCGACCATCGTCCTGACGCCGGTCGAGAATCCGCGCGCTTATGGCCTGGTCGAGACCGACGCTGAAGGGAACGTCAAACGCTTCCTCGAGAAGCCTGGCGAGGACGAGATCACCTGCAACACAATCAACGCTGGCATCTACGTGCTCGAGCCCGGCACCTTCGACCGTATTCCGAAGGATACCGCGTGGTCGATCGAGCGCAGCTTCTTCCCGTCGCTCATCGAGCGCGGCGAAACATTCGTGGCGTATATCTACAATGGCTACTGGATCGACATCGGTACGCCAGCGAAGTACTTGCAGGTGCACCGCGACATCATGGACGGGCGATATCAGGCGCCACCTTTTGCCGGGACGCCACACGGCACGTCGTGGGTCGCGGCGGACGCCAAAGTGGATCAGGGAGTCGAAATGCAGGGCCCCTGTTTCATCGACGAAGGCGTGGTGCTGAAAGCGGGGGCGCGCGTGCTTCCCTACTCCGTGATCGGCCGGCACACTCACGTGTCTGAAGGCGCGATTATTGACGGATCGATCGTCTGGCCCAACGGATGGATCGGCCCCGAGGCGATCGTGAAAGGTTCAATCCTGGGACGCAACTGCCACATCGGCCGGAACGTTGCGATCGAAAACCCGGTGCAACTCGGCGACAAGACCGCCGTCACCGACTACAGCCGACTATGACCACCAACTCATCCACCATCGACACGGCGATCTTCAAAGCGTACGACATCCGCGGTCTGTATCCGCAGGAAGTCAACGAGGACGCGGCGCGTCAAATTGGGCGGGGATTCGTGGCGTATCTGAAGGCCAAACGAATCGCGGTGTCGCGCGACATGCGGCTCAGCTCCCCTGCCGTCGCCGGGGCGTTCATCGATGGTGCGCGGCAACAAGGAGCCGACGTCGTCGACTACGGCATGCTCGCGACCGACATGATGTACTTCGCCGTCGCGCGCGACAAGCTCGACGGCGGCGCGCAGATTACGGCCTCCCACAATCCGAAGCAGTACAACGGCATCAAGATGGTGCGTCGTGAGGCCTTCCCGCTCAGCGGCGAAGAGGGGCTCAGCGATATCCGCGACATGATCGTGACCGGCACTCTTCCAGCACCGGCGGGCCAGCCCGGGTCGGTCTCGCAGATGGATGTGCTCGACGACTACGTCAAGCATGTCCTGGCATTCATCGATCCGACGATCATCAAGCCGTTCAACGTTGTGCTCGATGCTGGGAGCGGCATGGCCGGCCTCGTTGCGCCCAGGTTATTCGAGCGGCTTCCCTGCAAAACCACGCGGCTGTGCTTCGACATCGACGGTACATTCCCGAATCACGAAGCCAACCCGCTCATCGAGGAAAACCGACGCGACATCGTCGAGCGCGTCGTCGGCGACAAGGCCGACATCGGGATCGCCTGGGACGGCGACGCCGATCGCTGCTTCTTCATCGACGGCGCCGGAGAATTCATCGCCGGGGATTTCGTGACGGCGCTGCTCGCCGAGGCTTTTCTGCGAAAGCACCCTGCCTCGAAAGTGGTCTACGACGTCCGCGCGAGCTATGCGGTCAAGGACACGGTCGCGAAATACGGGGGCGCGGCGCTGATGAACCGCGTCGGCCATGCGTTCTTCAAGAAGCGCATGCGCGAAGAGGGGGCGATCTTCGGTGGCGAGGTCACCGGACACTACTACTTCCGCGACAACTTCTACGCCGATAACGGATTCATCCCGGCGCTCCTGATGCTCGAGCTGATGTCGCATAAGGGGCAGACGCTCCGGGAGCTCGTGGCGCCGCTCGCCGAGAAGTATTTCATCTCAGGCGAGATCAACACCAAGATGCCGGACCAGCGCGTCGTCCAGGAGAAGGTGGACGCGCTGGCGGCGAAGTACTCCGACGCGAAGACCTACACGATGGATGGAGTGTCGGTCGAGTATCCCGATTGGCACTTCAACGTTCGGGCGTCCAACACCGAACCGTTGATTCGTCTGAATCTCGAGGCGACGACCGAAACGACGATGGAGCAGAAGCGCGACGAGGTGCTCAGTTTTATTCGGAGCTGACCAGAGACAGCGAGCGCCGCGCAAGAAAACCTTCCCGCCCCGTTCCAGGGACATCGCCGGCGTGCACTTTGCGACCGGCTCCGGATTCAGGGCCCGTTGCCCTGATTTCATGACGGTCCTGTCACTCGACGTCTTTAATTGTCAGAGGCATGACGATGGTGCGCGCTATTCTCGTCGCGTTCTGGCTATTCCAGGCCGGAGCGATCCAGCCGGCCGGCTCCAATATGCAGGCCGACGTCGACCGTCTGGTTCAGGCGGCGCAGCAACTGAAGGGAACCTGGCCGTCGCAGGCGCCGCCACCGGTTCGTGAGGTCGCGCTGGTCGCGCGACATGGCACACGTGTGACGCCGCTGCTGTTTGCACTGCTGAGCGATGACTCGAATGTCCCGCGTGACGACAAACGGTGGAAGGTGCAACAACAGGTCACGTTGGCGCTCTCCCAGATCTACGCTGAGCCGCCGGAGTGCGGCCGTATCTACTGCGACGGCGACCCAGCCGAGCGAATCGGTCAGATCAAGACAGGCTGGCTGCGAGTCATCGTTGCGGATTCCGAGACGCGGATGCTTTCCTCGAAGGAATTGGTGAACCGATTCAAGCAGGAGACCGTGTTTTGGCGGCAGTTCGAGTTCGGGCAGGCGCTGGCCGCTACCGGCGATCGGTCCGTCATAGGCGAGATCGCGCCCTTGCTCACACGTGACGATAGGCACCTGCGCGGAAACGTGGCGTTCGTCGTCGGACGGCTCGGCGATTCACGCGGGTTCGGCACTATCGCCGCAATTCTCGGGGATTCCGGGTGGGAATTGGAGCGAGGGCGAGCAGATTCGTGCGGATCGCTACTATGCCGCCCACCTGCTTGGGGACTTGAAAGACCCGCGCGGTGTCGACCTGCTGATTTCGGTACTGGGCGATCAAGATGTGTCGAGCATCGTGCCGTGGTCGCTTGCCGAGATCGGAGACAAGCGCGCTGTCGCGCCGCTCATCAAAGAACTCGAACGTGACGATCCGACCACGCGGGTCCTCGCCATCTCCGCGATTGAACGCTTGAATGCCCGTGAGGCGTTGCCGAAACTCCGGGAGCTACAAACTGACAACAGGCGGGCCAACTTTGGCGAGCAGGTAAAAGTCGCCGAGGCCGCGAGGCACGCTATTGTGGTCCTCTCTCCACCGCGCTAATCCATCGCCTCGACGCGCAGGATTTCGGCTACGTCCAGCCGGGCGATCTGACGAGTCGCCGACCAACTTGCGAGCGCGGCGATGCAGATGGTGACGCCACTTGCCACAATGGAAGTCCCAAGCATGCCTTGGTCGGCCCCTTGAACAAGAGCCGCCAGATACTTTCCTGCAGCTAACGCAATGGCGGTGCCGGCGACGGCGGACGCAAGAATCATCAGCCCTGTTCGTCCACACAGCCCTCGACGCAGACCTTGCGGCGTCGCGCCGAGTGCGAGTCGCACGCCCATCTCGCGGGTGCGTTGCGCTGTGGAGTACGACACGACGCCGTACACGCCCGCAAGGGCGAGCAGCAGCGAAAGACCGCCGAAGAACACCAGGACCGTAGTGTAGAACCGTGGACGCGCCAGCACGCTGTCGAGGAGTTGATCGAGCGTCTTGATCTCAAAGATCGGCACGTTCGGATCAACGGCCTGTGCTGCCTGCCGGAGCGCGCCGATCTTCCCGCCGGCGTCCACACCGAGCCTGGCAACGATCGTGAGCGCGTGGGGTTCGCGGGCAATCGTAAAGATCTGCGGACCCGGGTCGAGTTCCTGTCCGTAGCGCAGGCGCCGGACGACGCCCACGATCCGTAAACGGGGCCAGCGCGACGTGGTGACATATCGATTCAGCAGCGAGTCTGGTGCACCATACGCCGAGGCGAACGCATCGTTGATCACCGCCAGCCGTTCGGAACTCGTACGATCTTCATCGGTGAAGTCGCGGCCGGCGATCATTCGGGCACCCATGGTGGCAAAAAACCGCGGCTCCACGCTGACCACCGGCACCATTGTCAGCGGACCGGCATTGTCGATGTTGAAGCGGCCTCCCGGAAACCCGAATGTGTTCAAAGGGGTCGACTGCGTCCCGCTGACGGCAACCACTCCCGGTACGCGCCGCACCCGCTCCATCACGCCGTCGTAGTACGAACGCGTATCCGAGGCGTTCTCGTAGCGCGTGCCGGCAAGCGAGACGTTCATCGTGACGATGGAGTCGATGTCGTAACCTCCGTCGGCGTGCAACAGCTGCAGAAATGCACGGCCAAGACCTACGGATCCGGTCAGGAGCACGATGGCGACGCCGACCTGCAGCACGGTGAGGACAGCGCGGGTTCGAGTGTCGCGTGCCGGCGCCGTCCCCGCACGGGTCACGGTCAGAGCTTCCCGCGAGGCGTAGGCGACGGGGCCGATGATGAACGTCAAGGCGGTCAATGCCGAGATGCCGATCGCAAACCCCAGCACGCGTGGATCCATCACGGTGTAGGATTGCGCGCGTAGCTGTGGGGGCTGTGCGAGCGTGGCGACCTGCGTCACCCAGGCGCCAATCGCCAGTCCGGCAACCGTGGCGACCCCAGTCAGCATCAACGCTTCAGTCACCAGTTGTTGACCGATTCGTGCCCGGCTGGCGCCAAGCGCGGCGCGGATCCTCAGCTCGTTTGAACGGGCCACGGTGCGCGCGAGCAGGAGGTTCGCGACGTTGGCACAGGCGACGAGCAACAGCAGCACGACCGCATACATCAGGATCACTGACGCGCGCTTTGCCGGTCCGGCGATTTGGTCCTGAAGCGGGATGAGCGCGGCGCGATTCGCCGCGTCGAGATTGCGACGCTGAGGATCGCGCTGGCTCGCTTCGGCCTCGAAAGCGGCGCGAGCCTGCGTCCAAGCCAGCTCGGGTTTTAGACGACCGATCGTCGTCCAAAACACAACCGATTCCGTTTTTGGAATGAGCTGGGCGTCAAACGTCGTGGGCGCCCAGAGATCGGCCCTCTGAGGAAAGTCAAAGTCGCGAGGCGCAATGCCGACAACCGTGAACACGGTCCCATTGATGCGAAGCGGTGATCCGACCGCGTTCGGATCCCCCGAGAACAGGTCACGCCACGCCGAGTAGCCGAGGATCGCGATCATGTCCCGGCCGGGAACATCTTCACCAGCGCTGAAGCCGCGCCCCAGCTGCGGCTCTTGACCCAACATCGACAAGAAATTCCACGATGTCTCCGCTAACCGCAGGCGATGCACGGCTCCGTTACCTTGGACGTTCACGTCGTAGGTGTCGTAGGTAGCGGCGTCAGCCAGATACGGACTGTGCTGGTGCCAGTCGTGAAAGCCGTCACGGGGCGGCCCGAAGTTCTTGAGCGTGGCGATCCGGTCGGCTTCCGGAAACGGCAAGGCGCGCAGCACGAGCGCGTTTAGCACGCTGAATACACCGGTGGTTGCGCCAATCGAGACGGCCAGTATTCCCACGATGATTGCCGTATGTACGGGGCGGCGCTTCCACAGCCGGAAGCAGTGTCGCGCGTCCTGTCGGACTTCACGCGATACCTGGCCGGGCATCGAGCGGAGGAAATCGATGAGCGTGAAGAACCAGAGACGGACGACGTCGCGCCTGGTGCGAACTTCGGCGTAGTCGTCCTTGAACTGCCGCTGAAGCGGCCCGCTATACTCTTCGCGGAATTGCGCCGGATATAGCTTTAGGAGGAGCCGATACACCCAAAGAGAACGGCGCATAGAGTTACCTCATGCGATTTCGCGTGAACCCAGGCGGGCGGCCGCCAGCGCGACGAGATCGCGCATACGCGTGGCCTCAGCCTGGGCGACCTTTCGGCCGAAGGTGGTGATTTTGTAATACCGGCGGCGTTCATCGTCGAGATGCGGATCGGGCCGTTCCGAAGACTCCTCGATGAGTCCCTGAGCCAGCATTTTTGCAATGGCGCCGTATAGCGCGCCAGGCCCCAGCGTCAGTGTTCCGTCGGTTCGCTTCGCGATCTCGCGTTTGAGCGCGTAGCCGTGCCGTTCACCCTCGGCGAGACTGAGCAGGATGTGGAACGTGGCCGGCGGCAACGGCACGAGATCTTCGGGTCTTGTCGATCGCTTCGTCGTCATACTAGTACAAACGCAGATATAGTCGTACACACGTGGCCGAGATGTCAAGTGGGTTCGACTCGATGAGATGGTCGCGCTCATTTCGAGTGAAGGCGCGAGCGGTCACGTTTGCAGCCTTGAGCCCTGAGCCCTGACCCTGATACGATCCTCTTTGAACGCGGGCTTAGCATAGTGGTAATGCTCTGGCTTCCCAAGCCAGTTAGACGGGTTCGATCCCCGTAGCCCGCTCCAACTTCCGCGCTCCCGTCATCACGCGGAAGTTGTCCCGCCGTAGCGCGTTAGCGCGAAGGCGGACCTCATCGCGTCACTCCACCACCGCCTGAGTGTCCAGAATATCTCCAAACTGTTCGACACTCTCGACGCCGGTCTCGCGTCCGTCGAGCAACCTGATCGCGTCTTCCGTTGCCGCCGGACTCAGATGCATGTAGCGCTGAGTCGTCGACAGGTCCGCATGGCCGGCCAGCTCCTGGAAGGCCCGTGCAGGCGCTCCCTTCATCGCCAGGTGCGAACAGAACGTGTGCCTAAGGATGTGCACGCCCTGGTCGACGCCCGCGACGCGCTGAGCGCCGCGCACGGCCTTGATCACGCGATCGCGCGTCATCGCTGAGCCATCGGACAGACACAGCACGCGATTCGATCGCAAGTGCCGTGCGCTCTTCAACGCGGCAGTCAACCGCCGAGTCATCGGCAGCTGACGCGACCGTCCGCCCTTCGGCACCGTGACGTGACCGAGCCAGTCGGATCGCTGAACGCTGAGTCGACGCGACGTCAGCTCGATGTCGCGCCACTCGAGCGCCAGGATCTCACCCAGGCGCAAGCCGGCATCGCCGCCCAGCAACACCATCACGTACGTCTCGGTGCCGCGCCTGCGAGCGGTCGCCAACAGCCGCTCGTACTGATCGAAGTCATGGAACCCCATTGTCTTCTTCGGATTGGGCAACAACTTGATCGCGCACGGCAACCGCTCGAGCTCGCCCCATTCGATCGCTTTCTTCAGCAACGTGCTCAACACCGTGAGCACGTTGTTGACGGTCTTCGGAGAGCGGTGGGTCAGCGCCAGCTTGAGCCGCTGCACCTGTTCATTCGTGATCGCATCGAGACGCTTCGGGCCGAGCGCTGGAACGAGATGCCATCGGAGGATGGATTCGATCGCGTGAATGCCGCTCGGCTTGTGACGGTTCGCCCGCGCGTGACCGTCGACGAATCTCGGCGCGAATGTTTCGAATGTGGGCACCTCCCTCTTTGGCGTCGGCGGGCCATGCTGGAGCAGATACCGTTCGCGATCCTGCGCCCATCGTTGCGCCGCTGACTTCGAGAAGCGGGACGCGCGTTTCCGCTCTCGATAGAGTGAGCCGTCGGGAAGCCGGATGCTAATATCCGCCTCCCAACCGCCAGCTTTGTACGGTCGTACCGTCGTGCTCATCGCCGTTTACTCCTCCGGCGATGGCGCGCGCTTCTGGTCCAGCCAGTGTAGCAGGTCGTCCGCGCGGAACAGGACGCGTCGGCGAATGCGAATGACGCCTGGCACCTGGTGGCGCTCGATCATCGCGTAGATCGCGCGTCGGGTTGTGCGCAGCAAGGCTGCGGCTTCGTCGACCGTCAGCAGCAACGGAAGTGGATCGCGACGACGATCGGATGGTGCCCTGCCGTCTCGAAAGTTGCTGGCGCCGTTTTCGACGGTGAATTCCACGACGCACCTCCAGGCACTGGCGGATCATAGCGCCGGATCTCGCGCCGTGACCTGAGGTCACCGCGCGGGCCCGGATCGATCGCATGTTCCGCGGACGCGTCGTCGCGCGAATGGGCAACCAGGAAGTGTGTCGAGAAAAGAGCACGAACCGTGACCTGAGGCCGCCGGTTCGTGTCGCTCCGCATCGGGCGATGCGGAGGGGCTGCGCGAGCGCAGCCATCGAAGAGACTTTGACAATAGCGCCGTCGATCCACGTCGTCAAGTAGTTTCCTGGGCCGTCGATAATTGCCCGTCGAAGGTTTGCGAACGCGCGGTCAAGGCCGTTAGCCGCGCGCATGCGCGGGCAAAGCGAAGCGGAGCGCCTTGACGGCGCGGTCGCGAACTTCACAATCGACCTCGCCGGCCCGCTGGCGGACGCCCACATTCAGCGAACGGTTGTGCGGCTGCTTTTGCCGACATATCCGCGGTGACAAGCGTGTAGTGATTTCGACGCCCGCGAGATTTCCGATGTCTGGGACGTGCAGAGACTGGGTGGCGTGAGCGACCCATCCCTGGCCGCGGGCGAGATCGCAGCTAGGGTCAAAAGTCGGGGTCGCTCACGCCACGGTACTGCTATTGGCGCATGCATCGACGATGGCTGCGACAGCGGGCGGCATAGACCGCCGCCCCTCTCGAATTTACTCGCAACCTGCACTGGGGATACAACTTCTTATCCGTTTCGATTTCGCGTGAGGCGTTCGGAAATGGAGACGCAAGGCTGCGGGATCAATCTCACCAAGAGGGGGAACACCCCGCGCGAGACCTCGTTCCCCCCATCGTTCCCCCTCTCCCGGCATGACCCGTTGACGTGCATTCCCAACGTGGGTATGATCGTACCCATATTGGGTTCGAATTCAAAGTATGCCCCGTCTCGTCGTCGGAGCCTCGCCGATGCGCTCTTTACCAAGACGCAGCAACGTGTCCTGGGAGTCCTCTTTGGCCATCCCGATCGCAGCTTCTACGCGTCGGAAGTGATCCGGACCGGGGGTACTGGATCCGGTGCGGCGCAGCGGGAGCTGGCGAAGCTCGAAGACAGTGGTCTGGTTGTCGCCCGACGGGTCGGTCACCAGAAGCATTACCAAGCAAACACGGAGGCTCCGCTCTTCGGCGAACTACGGAGCATCGTGCTAAAAACGGTTGTCCTTGCAGAGCCGTTGCGGGCTGCGTTGAAGCCGCTGTCTTCAGCGATTCGAGCCGCGTTCGTGTACGGCTCCGTGGCGAAGGCGACCGACCGTGCGGCCAGCGACATCGACCTGATGATCGTCAGTGACAGTCTCTCGTACGGGGAGGTCTTCGGCGCCCTCGAACGAGCGAGCAGGCAGCTCGGACGGCAGGTCAATCCGACGGTCTACACGACGGCGGAATTCTCCACACGCGCCAGCGGCGAGAATGCCTTCGTGACGCGCGTCTTAGAGCAGCCGAAGATCTGGATAATCGGCGGCGAGAATGACCTCCCAGTCGCCGCTTGATCGTCTCGCCGGGCCTGGCGGGGTTTTGTCAAAGGAGTCACGCGACGCGAACGAGTTCGCCCCCCTCGTGCAGTCAGGACTGGCGAGGCTGAGGGACGCCGAGAACACGTCGAACTCTTTGTACAGCAGGTTCGACCTCGCCTACAGCGCCGCGCACGGGCTGTGCTTGGCGGCGCTTCGACATCGCGGCTACCGGCCGTCGAAGCGGTACATCGTGTTTCAAGCGCTGCCGGACACGTTGGGCCTCGGACCGGAAGTCTGGCGTGTGCTGTCGAAGTGTCACGACATGCGGAACCGGTCTGAGTACGAGGGAGCGCTCGACGTCGACGAACGGTTATTGATTGACCTCATCGCGTCCTGCCGAAAGGTCGCCGAAGCCGTCAAGCGACTGCCACTTCCTGAGGCACAGAAATAAGGACGAAGCACCATGGCAAACCAGCGATCTCAACGACGTGAACGCGTCATTCGTGGGACGAAGAACGTGTTCGCCGATCTCGGGTTTCCAGACGCGTCGGAGCGTCATGCCACGCTGCGCATGGCTTATGCGTTGAACCAGGCACTGGAAGAGCGGAAGCTCTCGCAGGCAGATGGGGCCAAAGTTCTGGGAGTTACGCAACCGAAGATTTCTGCGCTTCGCCACTACAAGCTAGCGGGCTTCTCCGTCGAGCGCTTGATGAACCTGCTGACGGCGCTCGACCAGGACGTCGAGATCGTGATTCGACGAAAGCCCCGCTGGCGGAAAGCTGGCCGGATCAGCGTTGTCACAGCCTGAGTCGACCTTCCAGTGCCGCTGAATGTCGACGTCAACGTTTGAATCACGACAAGAAGAGTTTCGTTGCCATACGGGTGTAGGGTGCGCCATGGCCCGCGAACACAAGCAGCAATTCCACAAGATCACACGTCATGGGAAAGCACGCTCCGCATGGTCGGCCTCAGTTTCTGGGGCCCTCTTGTCTTGCACGGTCGTGCCGAGCATCGCCACGATGGCAGAAGGCGCGCAGACTGCGGAGGCGCGTTACACTAACCTTCTCGCATGTGGGACGCACTCAGCCTTGACGTTCGGCACTCCATCCGCAGTTTGCGAAGGGCGCCGACCTTCTCCTTGATTGTCATCGTCACGCTGAC
>Ga0310810_10003558_pt1 | contig 17017 bp, 14 predicted proteins | sample NCmetagenome_FD_207641 | JGI IMG/M metagenome (GOLD analysis project Ga0310810, IMG submission 207641) | Soil microbial communities from experimental microcosm in Duke University, North Carolina, United States - NC | ecosystem: Engineered > Artificial ecosystem > Soil microcosm > Unclassified ... | reverse complement strand
ATGCTGGGCCGGACGTCCCGCGATGTCGTCGACCTGATTCGCGAAGGCTCCCTCAAGGCGACGCGCCGCGGACGTCACTATCATATCGACCGTGATCTGATTGAGTCGTACCGCAAGACCATGCGGTAAAGGCGGCTCGCGCGCCACCCCTACGGACCCTCTTTCTCCTCGTACTCCGTCTTCAGCTTCGCGACGACGTTCGGATCGGCAAGCGTCGTCGTGTCGCCGAGGGTCTTGCCTTCGGCGATGTCGCGCAGCAGCCGGCGCATGATCTTCCCCGAGCGCGTCTTCGGGAGATCCGCGGTGAACAGAATCTGGTCGGGCCTCGCGATCGCGCCGATCTTCTTCACGACGTGGTCTTTCAGCTCGGCGGCAAGCATGTCGGACGGCGTGCTGCCTTCTTTGAGCGTGACGAAGGCGGCGACCGCCTGTCCCTTGATCTCGTGCGGCTTGCCGACGACCGCCGCCTCCGCCACGCGCGGGTGATCGACGAGGGCGCTCTCGACTTCCATCGTGCCCAGGCGATGCCCGGCGACGTTCAGCACGTCGTCGACGCGGCCGAGCAGCCAGTAGCAGCCGTCCCCGTCGACGCGGGCGCCGTCGCCGGTGAAATAGGATCCGTCCTTCCACTGGCTCCAGTACTGCTTGACGAATCGATCGGGGTCCCCGTAGATGCCGCGCAGCATCGCCGGCCAGGGTTTTGTCAGGGTGAGCAGCCCCCCGCCGCGCTCGACGCGCTCCCCCTTCTGATCGCGCACTTCGGCAAATACGCCCGGGAACGGATGCGTCGCGGAGCCGGGCTTCAACTCCGTCAATCCCGGCAGCGGCGTAATCATGATCATTCCGGTTTCGGTCTGCCACCACGTGTCGACGACCGGGCAGCGCTCGCGGCCGATGTTCAGGTAGTACCAGATCCACGCTTCAGGATTGATCGGCTCTCCGACCGAGCCGAGCAGCCGCAGCGAACGGAGGTCGCGCTTTGCGGGCCATTCGACGCCCCATCGCATGAACGCGCGGATGGCCGTCGGCGCCGTATAGAAGATCGTCACGCCGTGCCGCTCGATCATCGACCAGAAGCGATCCTTCTGGGGCCAGTCCGGCGCGCCTTCGTACATGACGACGGTCGCGCCATTGGCGAGCGGCCCGTACACGACGTAGCTGTGTCCCGTCACCCAGCCGATATCGGCGGTGCACCAGTAGACGTCCTCTTCCCTCAGATCGAACACCCACTTCGTGGTCGCGTAGACGCCTGTCAGGTATCCGCCCGTCGTGTGCACGATGCCCTTGGGCTTCCCCGTCGTGCCCGACGTGTAGAGGATGTAGAGCATGTCCTCGGCGTCCATGGCTGCGGGCTCGCAGTAGGCGGCCGCGTCCTGCATCAGGCGGTGGTACCAGTGATCGCGTCCTTCCACGAGATGGACGGGAATCGGCGCGCCCGGCTGGCGCTGCACGACGACGACGTGGCGGATCGAGGGGGTATCGTGCAGCGCCTCGTCCGCCATCTGCTTGAGCGGGACGATCTGGCCGCGGCGATACCCGCCGTCGGCCGTCACCAGCAGGACGGCCCGCGCGTCGTTGATCCGATCGCGGAGCGATTCGGCGCTGAAGCCGCCGAACACGACGCTGTGCACCGCGCCGATCCGCGCGCAGGCGAGCATGGAAATCGCGAGCTCCGGAACGAGGGGCATGTAGAGCGCGACGCGATCGCCGCGCTTCACGCCAAGCGACAGCAGCACGTTCGCGAAAGCGTTCACCTCACGGTAGAGATCCCAGTAGGTGAGCGTGCGGCGATCGCCGGGCTCGCCTTCCCAGACGAAGGCCGCCTTGTTCCTGCGCGGTCCGCGGATATGACGGTCGAGGCAGTTGACACTCGCGTTCAGTTTCCCGCCGACGAACCACTTCGCGTACGGCGGCGTCCATTCGAGGACGCGCGACCAGGGCTCGATCCACTCGAGCTCACGGGCGAAGCCGGCCCAGAACGCCTCCGGGTCGGCCGACGCCCGGGCGTACACATTCGGATCGTTCGCGACGGCAGCGCGCCGCCACGCGTCGGACGGCGGGAAGGTGCGATCTTCCTTGAGAAGGGCGTCGATTTCGCTCATCGAACCTTCGTTTCGAGGGCCTGCATGCGCGCCCGCACGTCCGCGAACGAGGCCGCCTGTTCCGGGCCCGCATATTGGAGGAACTGCCGGTAGTGATCGAGGGCCAGCCCGGTCTCCCCCGTTTTCTCGTACTGCAGCGCCAGGTTGTAATGCGCGGCTGCGTTGTGCTTGTCGATTTCGAGCGCCCGCGTGAGGCTGCCTCTCGCATCGCCGGCCTGGCCGGCGGCCGCCTGCGCGAGGCCGAGATTCACGTAGGCGTCTTCGCTGCGCGGATCGATCCGCAGCGCGGCGCGTGCTTCCGCCGCCGCTTCGTCGTAGCGCTTCTGCTGGTACAGGGACGCCGACAGATTGATGTGCGCCGCGACGTAGGACGGCTCGATGGCCGTCACGCGACGGAATTCGCGCTCGGCGTCGGCGAACAATCCCTTTCCCATGTACAGATTCCCGATGTTGTTGTGCGCGTCGAGACTCATCTCGTCGCGCTGCAGAACGGCCTTGTAGTGCATCAGCGCCTGCTCGAAATCGCCCGACCGCTGATAATACAGCGCGAGCTGGAAATCGTCAGGTCCGGCGGGTTTCGGATCCGGCGACCGAGGGCTCTCCTTTCGGACCTGGCGCGCCGGCGCCTGAGCGTCGACGCCGCGCTTGGCCGGCGCAGTTGTGGTCGTGGGATGTGCCTCGAGCGGCTTCGTCACGGGTGCGATAGGCGGAGGAGGACCGGGATCCGCCGGCTTCGCGGCGACGTTCACGGACCGGGGACTTGGGGTCGGCTTTGGCGCAGGCGCGCTCGTGACAGGCGCGCTCGTGGCCGGCGCGGTCGTGGCTGGCGGATGGCTTCGGACCGCGGCCACGTGGCGCATCGGAGGCGCGGACGGCGCGGCGGGCAGCAGCGACCAGACGAGCAGCGCCGCCCCGCTGATGACGACGACTCCGGCGATGAGCGGCGCCGGCCGCACGCGAGGTCGCGCGGAGCGATAGCCGAGTGCCGTCAGCACGGCGTCCGCATGGGCGGTCCGCCTCGATGCCGACGCGGTCGCGGGCGGACCCCCGCGCCTCAACGCGTCATGAACGCGGCTCACTGACGATCGGCAACCAGCTGATCCGGTGCGCGGTAGAGCGCCTTTACTATTCTGCCGGCGTCGCCGCGGTAATGCCAGATCGTGGCGGCGCCCGCGCCGACCAGCGCGGCCACGGTCACGCCGGCGGCAAACGCCGCGAGCCGCTGCCTCAGCCATCCGCGAACCGTCCGCCGCGGACGCTCCAGCTCGAGCGACGCGGCAGCCGTGTCGACGTAGTCCGCGATGATCTTGTTCGTGTGCGCCGAGAATCCCGAGAGCAGCGCCCGATCGCAGAGGAGATTGATCAGCCTCGGGATCCCCGCGGTATAGCGATGCACGCGCGCGAGCGCCTTTGGAGCGAACGAGACGCCCGCGCCGCCGCCGGCGACCGACAATCGATGCTGGACGTACGCGGCCGTCTCGTCCGGAGACAGCGGCCTCAAGTCGTAGCGGATTGACACGCGCTGATCGAGCTGCCGCAGGTCCGGCTGCCGCAGCAGATCCTTGAGGTTCGACTGGCCGACCAGGACGATCTGCAGCAGCTTCTCCTTCGCGGTCTCGAGGTTCGACAGAATCCGAATCTGCTCCAGGACGTGCCGCGGGAGGTTCTGCGCCTCGTCGATGATGAGCACCGCCTGCGCGTTCAGCGCCTGCAGCGACAGCAGGAACTCGTTCAGTGTCTCGATCAGCTCCTGCTTCGACACTCCCGCGAGCCGGCCGCGCTTGACCTCCTCGCGCGACACGACCCCGAAGTCCTGCAGGATCAGGCGCAGCAGATCCTCCTCGGACAGAAACGGGTTCAGCACGAGCGCCGTGAACGTCTTTCTGTCCAGTTGCTCGAGAATCGCGCGGCACAGCGTCGTCTTCCCCGTGCCGATGTCGCCCGTGATCACGATGAATCCTTCACGGCGGCGGATCGCGTACTGGAGCAGCTCGAACGCGCTGGCGTGCGATGCGCTCTTGAACAGGTACTTCGGATCGGGTGTCAGGCTGAATGGCTTTTCCGTGAACCCGTAGTATTCCTCGTACATGGCGCCCTCATGTCTCCAAATGGCTCATGGCTCATGGTTCCCCGGGGTGACGATCGTCGGCTTCAGCAGCACGACCAGCTCCGCGTGGCCCGGCTGCGTCGGCTGCGCGCCGAAGAGCGCCGCCACGCCGCCTGCGGGCTTCGGCAGCTGGACGGATCGGAGCAACCCCGATATCACGACCGTGCTGCCGTCGATCACCCGCACGATCGTGTCCCCTTCGCTGACGCGCGAGAGCGGCGTCGACTTCATGAAGCCCTCGCTGCGATCGCCGGCGTGCTCCTCCCAGGTGTGCGCCACGCTCAGTTGAATCACGCCGTCCGCCGAAATCTGCGGCACGACGGTCAGCGTCAGCGACGACTCGCCCGGAATCGACACGCGCACCAGCGCAGGCTCGTTGTTCAGCGTCGTCACCTCGGGCGCCCAGAGCGGACGGATGCTCCCCTGCGCCGACAACGCGTCGCGAAGCGCGACGGGATCGGCGGCCAATCCGGCTTCGGACGCGTGTGGCACGCCGAGCTTCTCGCGCACCAGGCGCCAGTCAATTGACGGCGCGTCCTTCAGCGTCACTTCGAATACCTGCGCCTGAAGGCGGACCTCACGCGAGCGGCGCACCTGCAGCGTCTCGAGATAGAGCGCCACGCGCTCGAGCCGTTCGGGGAAGTCCGTCACGACCGCGAGACCGGCGCGCCGATCGACGTGCATACGGCCCGCATCGGACAGCAGCGAGGCCATTCCGGCGCCGATGCTCTCGAACACGTCCTCGGCCGGCGCGACCGACGCGATCGTCGCTGACGCGCCGCCGCCCGTCGATCGCTGCAGACCGCGCTGCACGTCGACGACGTTGATGTCGAACTGCCGCGTCTCGACGCGATGCCGCGTGACCGAAATGACGGTGCCGCGGACGACGAAGTCGAGACCGAGCGGCGTCAGGAGCGTCGTGAGCGCCTCGCGCAGCGTGAGATCTTTCAGTTCGCCGCGGAACGAGCCTGCGACGTCCGCGTCGATCGCGACGCTGAAGCGCGTGCCGGACGTCAGCAGGCGGAGCACCTCGTCGATCGGCCGCGGCTCCGAAAAGCTGAGGGTGAGCCGCCGCGGCGAGTCCAGCGTCGCGGCGGCGGCGCCGGGATCGATCTGCGTGACCGGAAGCGGCGGCAACTGGCCGCCCCCCGGCGCGGCCGGCCGGGGCGGCTGCTGGGGGACGGCCTGCGGCTCGCCCGCGCGCGGCCGGTCGCCCGCCAGATGGGTGACGGGACCCTGCTGAACCCGCGAGAGGATCAGCAGCGCCGACGCCGCAACGAGAGCGCGGAGCATAAATCTCTTATGATCAGACAGTTACAACGTGTGCCGGCCCAAGCAATTCCCGGAAGGGCGCGCCGCTGCACACTTTTTCTAGACAGGTTCTCGGGACGAGCGCGGGAAAACGTTAGGGCTGGATCGCACGTTTGGAAAACAAGAAGGCAGGCAGTGGCGGTCATGGATCGACCATGACCGCCCGGTACGAGCGGCGTCGACCGACTCGTTCACGCGCACGGGAATCGTCATGCCAGGATCGAGCCTGACGATGTTGTTTCGATTGCGGTCGTAACCCGGTCGCGCTCGATAACACCCCTTCGGTATACAGGGATGCACCCATGGGACCGTCAACCACCGGAGCCTTCACGCCGGAGGCAGTACTTCTGTCGTTCCGGGCGGCAGGTCCTTCTTCTTGAAGAGCGCCACGCCGAGCAGGCCGCCGAGCATCCCGAAGACCGCGTCGATCACAACGCCGATCACGCCAAAGGCCAGACGCATGGCGATGGCGCGCCCGGCGGCGTTCACCCCCATGTTTTCGATCAGGGTCCGGTATTGTTCCGGCACATCGGGGTTCGACGCGATCCGTTCGAAGATCCGCTGCTGGAACGGACCCATCGCCATCATGATGGGAATCGACAACAGCACGGCCACGATTCCGCCGATGACTCCGGCGAGCAGGCCCACGAGGGCGCCGTCGGCCGCGGTAACCGGATACGGATGGTTCTGCTGCATCAGATAAGTGGCGAGCGCGCCGCCCGCCACGACCCACATGCAGCACACGCAGTTGCCGATGCTGACGAGCGGCAGCGCCGACAACACGCCGAGAACGAGACCGCCGTAGAGGGCCGGTTGGAGCTTGGGGGCTGGAGGCATCAGTCGTAATACTCCCGTCCAAGATGCGTAATCAGCTCTTCGCCCTGCAGGTAGCGCAGGGTGTTCTTCAGCTTCATCAACTGGATGAACAGGTCGTGCTCAGGATACAACCCCGGGGCGTGCATGGGACTCTTGTAATAAAAAGACAGCCACTCCTGGATGCCGCTCATCCCGGCGCGCTTCGCGAGGTCGAGGAAGAGCGCCGTGTCGAGCACGATCGGCGCCGCCAGGATGCTGTCGCGGCAGAGGAAGTTGATCTTGAGCTGCATCGGATAGCCGAGCCACCCGAAGATGTCGATGTTGTCCCAGCCTTCCTTGTTGTCGCCGCGCGGAGGATAGTAATTGATGCGGACGACGTGGCACAGTTTCTCGTACAGCTCCGGGTACAGGTTCGGCTGGAAGATGTAGTCGAGCACTGATTTCTTGCTCTCTTCCTTCGTCTTGAACGACTCCGGATCGTCGAGCACCTCGCCGTCCCGATTGCCGAGAATGTTCGTCGAGTACCAGCCTTCGACGCCGATCAGCCGCGCCTTCAATCCCGGCGCGACGATCGTCTTGATCAGCGTCTGTCCGGTCTTCAGATCCTTGCCGGCCAGCGGCGACCCCGTCTGCTGCGCCAGCTTCACCAGCGCCGGGATGTCGGCGCTGAGGTTCGGCGCGGCATTCGCGTACGGAAGTCCTTCTTTGATCGCGGCGTACGCGTAGATCATGCTCGACGGAATCGTGTCGTCGTTGGCTTCGAGCGCCTTCTCGAAGGACTCGATCGTCGCGTGCGCGGGCGATTCGGTCAGGTACACCTCGGTGCTGCCGCACCACACGAGCACCATCCGATTGAGGCCGTGCTCCTTTTTGAACGTCTGGATGTCGGCGCGGACCTGGTCCGCGAGATCGCGCTTGTTCCTGCCCTTCTTGACGTTCGGTCCGTCAAGCCGCTTGACGTAGCGGCGATCGAACACCGCGGGCCACGGCCGAATCGCTTCGAGCTCGGGGCGGATCTCGTCGAGCAGCGCCTTCTCGAGCACGCCCGCCGTCTTCGCGGCTTCGTAGCAGTTGTCGTCGAAGATGTCCCATCCGCCAAACACCACGTCGTCGAGCGAGGCGAGCGGAACGAAGTCTTTGATGCGGGGAGATTTCGCCTCGGTGCGCTTTCCGAGCCGGACGGTGCCCATCTGGGTGAGCGAGCCAATCGGCTTGGCGAGCCCTCGGCGAATCGCGATCACGCCGGCGATCGTCGTAGTGCTGACCGCGCCGAGGCCGACCAGCATGATGCCCAGTTTTCCTTCCGGCTTGTCGATCTTCTGCGGCGTTTTCACGACAGGCGACTATATCATTTGGTAATTTGGCCTGGTTCCGGAAGACTCAATCCGAGCCGCTGCCGGTGACGATGGCCGGCGTCACGCTGGGCACGCGTGTGCTCGTGGCGGGCGCGCGCGACACCACGTTCGCCGCCGCGCTCGCCTCGAAAGCCGGCCTGACCGGCCGCGCCTGCGTGGTCGACGCCGACGCGGAGCGCGCGACGTTCGCCGCGCTGGCGATCGAGCGCGACGGCGCCCTCGCGGAGGTCACGAGCGCCCCGTGGGACAGGCTGCCGTACGACGACGGCAGCTTCGACCTCGCGGTGGTGCACGACGTTTTGAGCGCGGTTCCCGCTGACGTGCGATCGCGCGCCGCGAGCGAGTTGCTGCGCGTCGTGCGGCCCGGTGGACGCGTGCTGATCGTCGAGACCGCGCCGCGAGCCGGGTTCGGCGCGCTGCTGCACCGACAGCCGATCGACGCGACCTACGCGTCCGCCGGCGGCGGAGTGAACACGCTGGCGAAAGCGGGATTCGCCGCAGTCCGCGAGCTGGCGGAGCGCGACGGCATACGCTACATCGAAGGGATCAAGAGAGCTTGACCAACTCCCAGCTGCCAACTCCCAATTCACCGAGCGCACGTCAGATGACGCCCGCCGTCAATTGAGATCGTCTCTCCGGTAATCCACCCCGCGCGATCCGACGCGAGGAACCAGATCAATTCGGCGATTTCCGCAGGGTCCCCTACGCGGCCGAGCGGGTGCGTCTGCTTCGAGCGATCGAGGAACGCCGCGTAGCTCTCTTCGGTCATGCCGCTGCGCCGATGAAGGTTGGAGACGACAACGCCGGGATTGACGGCGTTGACCCGGACGCCTTGGGGCGCGAGCTCGAGCGCGGCGCACCGCGTCAACTGATCGACGCCCGCCTTGCTGACGCAATACGCGAGCACGCCGGGAAACGCCCGCAGGCCGGTCACACTGGACACATTGACGACCGACCCCCGCGACGCGGCGAGCAGCGGCGCCGCCGCGCGCATCAGCCGGAAGGGCGCCCGCAGGTTGATGTCGAGCATGTCGTCCCATGCCGCGTCCGGCGTGTTGTCGATGGTGCCCGTCGCGATGATCCCCGCCGCGTTGACCAGCGTGGTCAGGCCGCCGAACGTTTCGCGCGCTTTGGCCGCGATCGCCTCCGGCGCGGCGGCGCTCGTCACATCAGCCTCGAACGCCACGCCCCGGCCGCCTGCCGCGGACACGGCTCGAGCCACTTCGTCGAGCACAGACGCCTTACGCCCGACGGCCAGCACGCCCGCGCCGTCGCGGGCGAAACGGAGCGCCGCGGCCCGGCCGATCCCGCTCGAGGCGCCCGTCACCACAACCGTTTGCATGGCTGTCGTTTGTAGCACAAGTTGAACAGTGTCTCTGGTTAGCGACAGGGACCGGCGGCGGTCGTGAACAGATTGGGCCGGTAAGGGCCGACATAACGATGGAACGGCCTTTGCGCCTGCGAGGGGGGCCGCGGAATACGCTGAAATCCCTGAGATGAGCCAAAGAGACCTCCCGGACGTCTATTCCGCGCGGGAAATCGCGCGTGCCGCGGGGGTCCGCCTTCGGGACGTGCGGGACCTGGAGGCGTCGGGCGTGGTCCGGTCGATTGACGGGCGGTTTTTCACGGCCGCGGAAGCCGTCGCGGCGGTCCGCGCGCTGGGCGGCGTGGCGGCCAGTCCAGACCGTCCGCTCTTCCGCCCCGCAGCAGGCTGGCGTCGCGAGCCGGCGCTGCCGATTGCGGCGTCCGGCACGCTTCACGCCGCGATGCTCGGCGGACTCCTGCTCCTGACGACGATCGGCATAGCGAAACCGGAGGCGCGCGTCGCGCTGCAGGATCGCAAGGATCTGAGCCTCGTGTTTCTGGTTGCGCCGGGTCCAGGCGGCGGCGGTGGCGGAGGCGGCCGCCGCGAAGCTGCTCCGCCTCCGCCTGCCGAGCGTCAAGGCCTGAGCACGCTTCGCAGTCCAATACCTGTCAAGCATTCGGCGTCGATCTCCCCGTCGGCGCGAGCGGTTCCGCCGCCGCGCGTGGACCCGCCCGTCGTCCAGCATGTCGAGCCGCCGCCCGCGAAGCCCGACCCCCTGCCGCCGGTCGTCGCGCCCGTGGTGGCGGTGGCGGCAGATCCGCGCGATCGCGCGGGCATCCCATGGACGGCCAAGGACACGGCGCCGGCTGCGGAGAGCCAGGGTCCGGGCGCCGGTGGAGGCACTGGAAGCGGTCACGGAACGGGCGTCGGCGAGGGCGAGGGCGCCGGGATTGGCGCGGGCTCGAACGGGGGCACGGGCGGCGGTCCGTACCGTCCCGGAAGCGGCATCACCGCGCCGACGATTCAGCGCGAAGTCAAGCCGGATTACACGGAAGAAGGACGCCGCCGCAATCTCGAAGGCGATGTCGTGCTCGAGATCGTCGTCCGCAGCGACGGCAGCGTCGGCAGCGTGAAGCTTTTGCAGGGACTCGGAGCCGGACTGGACCAGCGCGCGTCCGACGCCGTGCGCCAATGGCGCTTCAATCCCGCGCGCCGCTACGGCGTTCCGGTGGACGTCATCGTCGAAGTCGCGGTGGAGTTCAAGCTGCGTTGAATCGGGTGTCGGGTGTCGGGTGTCGGGTATCGGAAGTCGGGTATCGGAAGTCGGAAGTCGGAAGTTGGGAGTTTGATCGTGGATACGACCCTCGTGACGGTCACCGTTCTTTCGATGGGCATGGCGGCGGCGCTCAGCGTCATCGTGTGGCGCATGCTGCGCGTGGAGCGGCAGCGCACGGACGCCCGGGTGGCGTCGTTGACGATGCTGGCGGCGGCGAAATCGCAGACCGTGGCAAGGCCCGCCCTCGATATCCCGATTCGCCAGGCGCCGGAGATCGCGGCGAGCGCGCCGATGTTCGGCGAACGGGAACACGCGTCTCCGTGGATGGCGCGGGTCGGCGTGATGGCCGGACTGGCGCTGGCCGGCGCAGCCGTCGTGTTCTTCACGCTGGCGTCGGCCGCGCGGGGCGCGCCGACGCGGGTGAAGGCGCCGGGCGGCCCCGGCGCCGCGTCCCAGCAGGTCGCCACCGTCCCCGCCGGTCTCGAGCTTCTGTCGCTGCGCGATTCGCGCCAGGCCGGATCGCTGACGATCACGGGCCTCGTTCAGAACCCGCGGAACGGCTCGCCGCTCTCCCGCGTGACGGTGACCGCGTACGCGTTCGACGACAAGGGGGCATTCCTCGCCAGCGGGCGCGCGCTGATCGACGTCACGGCGCTCTCGCCCGGCGACGAATCGCCCTTTGTCGTGACCGTCCCCGTGGCAGAGACCGTGGCCCGGTATCGAATCGGATTCCGCACGGAGGATGGCCGCGTCATCGCGCACGTCGACCGACGTCAGTCCGGCCCCATCGCGGCCCTTCGACTCGGCTCAGGACAGGCCAACTGGTGATCGCAGCATGACCACACGGCTTCCTGCGGCGCTCGTCGCCTGCCTCGTCTGCGCGGGCGTTCTGCTGTCCGCCCGTGGCGCGCCGCAGGACCCGCAATCGTTCAAGTTCCGCACGGGCGTGGATCTGGTGAACGTCAACGCGACCGTCACCGATCAGTCCGGCAGGTTCGTGAGCGGTCTGAACGTCGACGATTTCCGCGTGTACGACGACGAACAACTGCAGGCCGTCACGCATTTCAGCGCCGAGCGCGTACCCGTCAGCCTGGGCGTGCTGCTCGACACGAGCGGCAGCATGGACGGCGACAAGATCGTCGCCGCCCGACAGGCGCTCGATCGCTTCCTCGTGCAACTGCTCGACCCCCAGGACGAAGTGTTCCTGTACAAATTCGACAACAACCCGGAGCTGCTCGAGGGATGGACGCACGACAAGCGTCGAATCAGCGACGCGATCGGCCGCATCCAGCCCCACGGCGGCACGGCGATGTACGACACGGTCGCCGAGGCGGCGCAGCTCGTGCAGCAGGGACGCAACCGCAAGAAGGCGCTGCTCATCATCTCGGATGGCAACGACACGAGCAGCCACACCGACGTGTTCTCGGTGAAGCAGCTCATTCGGGAAACCGAAGTGCTCGTCTATGCGATCGGCATCGACGTCGCAGGCTCGTCCTATTCCCCGGCTCCGTACGCCGGCCAGGACCCCACCTGGCAGCGCGGAGGATCGTGGCAGCGGCAGCCGCCGCGAACGCCCATCCCGCTTCCATTCCCGTTTCCCGGCGGACGCCGGCCGCAGCCGCCGCCCTCGCCGCCGCCGATGCCTCCGCAGGGACCGATTCCGGGGAGTTCCGGATCGCGGTCGAGCGGCTCGGACGATCGTGTCAACGTCGCCGCCCTGCGCGACATCACGGACGACAGCGGCGGCCGAACGGAAATCATCCGCTGGACGCGCGATCTGGATCCCGCGACGGCCGGGATCGCGGATGAATTGAGCAAACAGTACTACCTCGGATACGCCATGCCCGGCGCCAAGGACGGACGCTGGCACGCCATCCGCGTCGAAGTCCGGCAGCCGTCGTACCACGTGAGAGCCCGCCGCGGATACGTCGCGGGCAGGTAGCGTAGACTCCCAACTCCGAACCCCCAAAGTGTGCGATTTGGGAATTGGGAGTTGCACTACACTGCTCGTCCGTGAGACTCGTCGGCGTCTCGGTCGCGCTCAGCATTCTCGGCAGCCTTGGCGGCGTCATCGTCGCGTCCAGCTTCCTGCTGCTTGGCGAATCCATTCGTACGCGCCTCGTACCGTGGCTCATCAGCTACGCCGTCGGCACACTGATAGGGGTCGCGCTCATCGGCCTCGTCCCCGAGGCGCTCGCGCAATTGCCCGCGCGGCCCGCGATGCTGACCATGGCGGGCGGGATCGTCAGCTTTTTTCTGCTGGAGAAATGGGTCCTGTGGCGGCATTGCCACGACGACGAGGCGTGTCATGTGCACAGCACGGCGGCCAGTCTCGTCATCGTCGGCGACGCCTTCCATACGTTTGTGGACGGCGCGGTCATCGCCGCGGCCGTCCTGACGACAATCCCGCTCGGCATCACGACGGCCATCGCGGTGGCGACGCACGAGATTCCGCAGGAAGTCGGCGACGTCGCGATCCTGCTGCGTGCCGGCTATTCGCGGATGCGCGCGTTCACGCTCAACGTGCTCGCCGGCGCTGGAGGCATCCTGGGCGCGGTCGTGATGGTGGTCGCGGGCCGCGCCCTGCCGGAGGTCCTCCCTTACGTGCTCGCGTTCGCGTCCGGAAATTTCCTGTATGTCGCGATGTCGGATTTGATTCCGGACCTGCACCGCGGCGGCGTGGGCGGCGCGCGCCAGGTGCTGCTCATCGCGGCCGGCATTGTTACGATCGCGCTGCTCGGGTCGTAAACGCTGGTATGACGCTGAAGACCGTTTCTTGCATCGCGGCGCTCGCCGCGCTGACTGCGGCGTCCGGTCTGGCGCAGCCGCCGCAGCAGCCGCCGCAGGGACAGACCTCGACCGGCGCCGCCCAGCCCCAGGCGCAGGGCCGCGGCGGGCAGCGCCAGCAGCCGCGAGATCGCGCCACGATTCCCGCCGGAACCTCGGCAATCGCCGGTCGCGTGCTCACGGCCGACACCGGCCGGCCCGTGAAGCGCGCGCGCGTCACCGTCTCCGGAGCCGGACGGGGTGGACGGACGGCGACGACGGACGATCAGGGCCGCTTTCGCGTGATCGGTTTGAGCGCGGGCGCCTACACCGTCATCGCCTCCAAGAACGGATTCGTCGACGCGGTGTTCGGGCAGCGGCGGCCGCTGCAGCCCGGCACGCCGGTGCAGCTCGCCGACGCGCAGGAAGCATCGAACGTCGACCTGCGCCTCACGCGCGGCGGCGTCATCACGGGACGCGTCAGCGATGAAGATGGCGAGCCGCTCGCGCGCGCGATCGTGACCGTCCAGCGGTATCAGTACAACCGCGGCGAGCGGCAGCTCACCTCGGCCGGGAGCGATCAGACCGACGATCGCGGCCAGTACCGTGTGTTCGGGCTGCCGCCGGGCGACTACTACGTCAGCGCGACTGTGACCGGACTCGGAGAAGCGCTCGGCCGCGGCCTGCAGCAGCTCGCCGCCGGTCTGGGCGCGCTCGGCGCCGGACGCGGCGGCCGTGGCGGATTCGCCGGATCCGGCGCGCCGGACGATCCCGAGCCGTCCGGCTACGCGCCGACTTATTTCCCAGGCGTTGTGTCTGCGCCGGACGCCGGCAGAATCACCGTCGCGCCCGGCGAGGAGGTCCTCGGCATCGATTTCCAGATTCAGCTCGTGCCCTTCGCCACTGTGAGCGGCGTGGTCGCCGGCGCCGAAGACGTCGTGCCGGTGCTGCTCGTGCCGCAGGACGCGGGCTCGGGCGGTCCGATGGGGGGACAGATCCTCACGGGCCGATCGCAGATCGATGGAACGTTCTCCGTCGCGAACGTGCCGCCCGGACGTTATCTCGCGGTCGCGCGTTCGGGCGGCGGGCGCGGCGGCGGCGCACGAATCGCCGTCCAGCAGATCGTCGTCAACGGCCAGAACGTCGGCGGCGTCACGCTGACGATGCAGTCGGGCGTGACGCTGTCGGGCAACATCACCGTCGAATCGTCGGGGACGCCGGCGCCGGCCGACTACTCGTCATTCCGTGTCAATGCGCCCGAGGTCAATCCGCTGCCGATCGGCGGAGCCGGACGCGGCTTCCTCGGCGGCGGCGGACGCGTCGATAAGAACGGCAGCTTTCAGATTCCGAATCTCGTTCCCGGCAGGCACTACATTCGCCTGACCGGCCAGGGGCAGGGTTCACAGACAACCGGGCAGTGGACGCTGAAGTCGGTGATGCTGGCCGGACAGGACGTGACGGACCAGCCCGTCGACATCAAGCCGGGACAGAACGTCGACAACGTCACGATCCTGCTCACGGACCGGTCGACGGAAATCGCCGGAACCGTGCGCGACGCAGCGGGCGCTCCGATGGGTGCGCTCACAGTCGTCGCCTTCTCGAGCGATCCGCAGTACTGGCGGGCGCAGTCGCGGCAGATTCAGGCGGTCCGCACCGACCAGACCGGCGCGTATCGTCTGCGCAACCTGCCGCCCGGTGAGTACCTGATGGTCGCGACCGACGATGTCGAGCAGGGAGAATGGTTCGACCCCGCGTATCTGGAGCAGGCGCGCGCGAAGGCGACGCGCGTGCGCCTCAACGAGGGGGAGAAGAAGACGCAGGATCTGACGGGCCCCGCCGGATAGCCATCCAGATGAGTCCGGCAATCGCGGCAACCGCCGCCAGGAATGCCAGTCCGAACAGCCACAGCGTCCGATAAAGGATCGACTGGCGATCCATTCGCACATCCATCACGCCGGGCTTGCGATCCTCCGACCAGGCGATTGGTTTGTCCGCGAGCCGATCGGAGAGCGTCTGTTCCCAGGTCAGGATATTGCCGCGGGATGGATCGCGCGGCGCGTTCGTGCGGAGATCGCGCGAGTTGTGCCACCGGATGCGCGCCGGCAAATGCAGGCGGAACGCGACGATCTCGTCGCCCTTCAGCCCGCCGCCGATGACGCCCGACGGCGCGGCCGCCGGTTTCAGCGTCTGCCGATACTCGACCTGATCGTCGTCCGCGCGCAGCTCGTAGGACGACCACGCGAACGGCGCGGCCTTCGACAGCGCGCGAATGTCGGGGACGCGCAGACGCACGCCGACGAAGCGGCGGCCGTAGCGCATCCAGGTGCCGACGCGGACGACCTGCGAGTACGGCGAGGTGTAGAGGTCGCGGACTCTGGTCTTCAGCAGGTCCGCTCGCGTGCGAAGATCCGTGTCGAGCGGAAGCCCGCGGAGGGCGACGAGCGCGGGGATTGATGCGTTCACGACCAGCGTCGCCGATCCGTCGAGGCTCAGTGTGAGGTCTTCCTCATACTCGTAGTCGGGGCTGATCAGGCCGGGCCGATGGCCGCACGCGGCGACGGCGGCCGCCACGAGCGCGAGGAGGGCGGCGGCCGTCCGTGAGCGCATCTGCCGAATGATATACTGAAGTTTTCCCTCGGCATGCCCACGCCTCGTCGTCTGTTCCTGATCGACGGCAGCTCGCAAATGTATCGCGCGTACCACGCGCCGGTGCGCACTGCCGAAGGCGGCTTCCTGCGCAACGCGCAGGGCCGGCCCACCAACGCGGTCTACATCTTCGTCACGATGCTGCGCAAGCTGCTCAACGAGCAGCGGCCCGAGTACATCGCGGCGTCGTTCGACCTGCCCGGACGCACATTCCGCGACGATCTCGTGTCGGACTACAAGGCGAACCGCGCGCCGATGCCGGACGAACTCGCCGAGCAGATTCCCATGGTGCACGCCGCATGCGAGGCGCTCGGCGTCCCCATCCTCACGTCTGAGCGCTACGAAGCGGACGACGTGATTGGCACGCTCGCCGCGAAGGCGGCCGCCGGCGGGTTCGACGTCGTAATCGTGACGGGCGACAAGGATTTCTTTCAGCTCGTTCGCGAGGCCGTCCAGGTCTACAACCCGAAGGAGGAGGGGACCTGGTACGACGCCGCCGGCGTGAAAGAGAAGTTCGGCGTCTCGCCTGAGCAGGTCGTCGACGTGCTCGCGCTGATGGGGGACACGATCGACAACATCAAAGGCGTCCCTGGCATCGGCGAAAAGGGTGCGCGCGAGCTGATCGCGACGTACGGATCGCTCGAGAACCTGATCGCACACGCGCCCGACGTGAAGAACAAGCGATATCGCGAGGGGCTGCTCGCGCACGCGGACGACGCGCGCCAGAGCCAGGTGCTCGCGCGGATTCGCGTCGACGTTCCGGTCGCGTTCGATCCCGAAGCGCTGCGCTACCTGGGCGCGACGCGCGAACGGTGCTTCCGGATTTTCAACGAGCTCGGCTTCCGCGCGTTCGTCGGCGAGTACGCGCCGACGGCCGACACCATCGCGAAGGCCTATCGTATTGTCAACACCGACGAAGACCTCCGATCCCTGGCCGATCGGCTGCGGAGCGCCGGCGCGTTCGCGCTGCGCGTTCTGCCTGAAGAGCCGTCGGCGATGCGCGGCGGCATCGTCGGACTGGCGTTTTCGACCGCCGCGCGCGATGCGGACTATGTGCCGACCGGCCATCGCGGCCTCGCCGCGGTTCCGTCGATCGCTTCGCGCACCGCGCTCGGCATTCTGCGGCCGGTGCTCGAGGACCCCGCCATTCGCAAGTCTGGCCACGATCTGAAGTTCGATACGATTCTGCTCGCGCGCCACGGCGTGGCGCTGCGCGGACTCGATACCGACACGATGCTGACGAGCTATCTGATCGACGCGACGAGGTCGGAGCACAAGCTCGAGGATCTGGCGCTCGAACACGCGAGCTACAAAGCGCTGAAGGACGAGGAC
>Ga0310810_10003557_pt1 | contig 17019 bp, 12 predicted proteins | sample NCmetagenome_FD_207641 | JGI IMG/M metagenome (GOLD analysis project Ga0310810, IMG submission 207641) | Soil microbial communities from experimental microcosm in Duke University, North Carolina, United States - NC | ecosystem: Engineered > Artificial ecosystem > Soil microcosm > Unclassified ... | reverse complement strand
GCTGATCACGCCCATCGCGAACCACGCGCTCGATCAGTCCGCGCTCGCGGGCGATCTGGTCGGCGGGCACGTGCGCTCGCTCGAGGCCGAGCACCTGATCGACGTCGTGTCGACGGACCAGCACACGGTGAAGCCATGGTTCAACGGCCGGCTCGACTTCTCGCCGCCGGTCGTGGATCTGGCGGACGCGGGCTTCCCGCTCGCGGGCGGGCGGCTCGATTACGTGCACGGACGCTCGGTCGCGGCGCTCGTGTTCCATCGGCGCCAGCACCCGATCAACCTTTACGTGTGGCCGGCGACCTCATGGAGCGCACGCCTGCCGTGGCTCACGTCGCTCGCCGGGCGCGTCACCGGCGGCGCGCCGATCACGCGCGACGGGTATCACCTCGAGCGCCGCGTCATCGGCGGCATGGAATGTTGGGCGATCTCCGATCTCAACGCGGGTGAACTGCACGAGTTCGTCACCCGCTTCGCGGCGCGCGTGGATTCCTCGTCCGCAGCGGCGCAGCGACGGTAGTTCGCGTCGGGCACGCGCTCTCGCCGCGACCGTAGCTCTCCTCGCGCGCACGCCGTCCCGGCGATCGCCGATCGCGCTGCGTTAATGACCGAGTTACTGACTCGGCTCGCTCCCAGCGTTTCCGGGTTCGGCACGTTCTTCCGACATGTTGCGCGACTGCCGGCGCCGAGGGCGACGTGCTGTCGCACTCGCGGTGGGCGTGCTGTCGCACCGCGTCACGGCTTCGGGTTTTTCTCGATGCGCGACGATTTCAGTTGCTTGCCCGCAGCCGGCGCAGGCAGTTTGCTCGCGCGACGCCGTATCTACGGCATCGCACTTGCTCCCCAGCAACCGCGTCTCGTGCCTCTCGGCCGCGCGCCCACCCCTCGGGCGATCTGGTCGTAGCGCCGCGCACGAGACTGGCCCGAAGGCCCACGGGCCAATCGTCGACCCGAATTCACCAAACGGGACTGCGTCCATGAGGACGCAGGTACCCGACGAGCCTCGATACGGCTCGCCGTGTTGCCGCGCGCGGTCAGGGAGGACAGATGTCGCTTCGAACGCTTTTCATGCCCGCAGCCTCCGCGGTCGTTCTCGCCATGACGGCCTGGCCCGCCGGCGCCACGAGCCCCACGGTCTCGGTCACGCTGCAGTGGACCACGCCTGGGGACGACGGGATGGTGGGCCGCGCCACGCGGTATGACATGCGCTACTCCATGATTCCGATCACCGAACTGAACTTCGCGACGTCGACCTCGGTCTCAGGCCTGCCGTCACCGGCGGGGGCGGGAACGACGCAGACGTTCACAGCCACGAACGTGCCGGGAGACGTGGCCCTGTTCTTCGCCCTCAAGACCGTGGACGAAGCCGGCAACTGGTCGCCGATCTCGAACGTCGTCGTGCATCCGTCGCAGACCGCGGACGTGCCGCTGCCGAGCGAGATCTCGTTCTCGACGCCGTACCCGAACCCGGTACGCCAGGTGGCGCACATGAGCTACACGCTGCCGAGGCCGGCCACCGTGCGCGTGGACGCGTTCGACGTGAGCGGTCGCCACGTGCGCACGATCGCCGCGGGCTTCCGCGACGCGGGGACCGGACAGATCGACTGGAACCTGCGCGACGACGACGGCCGCCCGCTCGGGGCCGGTGTCTACCTGATCCGCGCGCAGCTCGCGGACCGAAGCTGGACACGGCGCGTCGTGGCCGTGAAGTAGGGCAGCGAGCCGCGTCCAACGCGGCGCTGAAAGACACGAAGGTCGGGGCCACCCAAACCACAGCCCGCACCGCTCGCGGGTGTCCCCGACCAATCGTTCGCCGAGGTGACGTGTCAATGCCCGGCGCCGCGCCCGCCGCTCCCGCGGCGCCCGCCTACTCCAGCAGTGACTCGATCTGGGCTTCGAGCACCGCGTCGATGCCCGGCGAGAAGCCCTCGTTCTTGTAGCGGATCGAACCCTTGCGGTCGATCAGGAACACGGTCGGGAACGCCTCGATCCCGTAGCCTTCGACCGCCGTGCGCGCGTGGTCGTACACGACCGGGAACGTGTACTGGTTCTGCGCGATGAAGCGCTTGGCCAGCTCCAGGTGGCCCGCCGCGTCCGGCACGCGTTCCCAGTTGACGCTCACGAACGCGACGTTGGGATTGCCCTGGAAGCGGCGATACATGGCCTCGAAGTACGGCAGCTCCTGCCGGCACGGGCCGCACCACGAGCCCCAGAAGTCCATCACGACCACCTTGCCCTTGAGCGCGGCCAACGTCTGCGGCTTGTCGTCGAGACCCGGCAGCGTCCACTCGGGCGCCGGCTTCTCGTAGCGCCGCGCGGCGAGCGCCTCGTGCTCGCGCGACGCGTGGCTGGCCGTGGCGACCGCGGCGTCGAGCCCGGCGAGCGAATGGTGGCGCTTCGCGTACAGCGCGCGCAACGGCGCGGCGGCCGACGAGTCGTCGCCCGCGAACACGGCGAGCGAGCGCACGTACGCGCCTTCGGCTTCCTCCTCGCGCCCGGCCTTTTCGTAGGCGCGCCCGAGATGGAACAGCGTGGCCTGACTGTCGGGGGAGGCGGACACCGCCATCTCGAGTTCCGAGATCGCCGCGTCGACGTCGCCCTTGGCGAGCTGCGCGCGGCCGAGCACGGTCCGGCACATGCCCTTCAGGAGCTTGTACGAGTTGTCGGTCGGGCACTCGTTCACCGCGTGCTGCGCGTAGCCCACCGCCCAATCGGCAGGCCCGTCGCGATTGAGCAGATCGTTCGCCACGGTCACGAAGAACGAGGCCTTGGCCTCCGGCCGCTCGGGCAGCAGCGGCGTCGCGATATTCGCCTCCTTGAGCACGGATCCAACCGGGGCGCGCGTCGAGATCAGCGCCTGGACGAGCACGATGTGCGCGAACGCCACGTACTGGCTGTCGGGCTTGCCGGCGAGGTAGCGGCGCAACTCGGGGATCACGTCCACGGCCTGCGCGCTGTCGCCGGCCGCGCGCGCGATGCGCCCGAGATCCTCGACCGTGAGCGGGGTGCCTGCGGGCTTCGCGCTCGCCGCGCCGCCCGGCTTGGCCGCGGACTTGGCGGCCGCCTTGGCGGCGGGCTTCGCGCCGGCGCCGGCGGGCTTCTGCGCTGCGGCCGGCGCCGCCTTCGTGGGGGCGGAGGCGGTCGCCGCGCCGCGGGCGTCGGCGTGGGCGGTGCGCACCGCGACCGGCGCCGAAGCGGCAACGAGCGAGGCGGCGAGCGTGGCCGCGGCGAACATGGGGGCGAAGCGCATGAGATCCTTTCGAAACGGCGCGCGGGGAGCCGAGGCCGGTGTCAGGCGTTTGGGACGAGCGAGGAGTCTACCGCACGCCGGGGGAGGCCCGCGAAGGGCGCCACGAACGCGTGAGAAACCGGGTCCGGCCGCGGAAGGCTCGTGAAATGCGGCTCGGACGGTTGTCGCCCGTGCGCGGCGCGTGGTAGAAATCCCGGCCTTGTCCAGCCTTCGACCCGTCGCGGAGAGATGTCCGAGTGGTTGAAGGAGCACGATTGGAAATCGTGTAGGCGCTAATACCGCCTCGTGGGTTCGAATCCCACTCTCTCCGCCATCCTTCTCCTGCAAGGAGCTCCCGCCCATGCGTGCCGCGATCTCGGCCGCCGCGTCACTGGTGGTCGCGTTGTCCGCCGTTTCTGCTCTCGCCGCCGACGCCCCGAAGGGCGCGGCCAAGGATTCCTCGGCCGCCTCCGCCGCGGCGCCGCTCGCCGCGCCGATCGTCACCCACCATCAGATCACGGTGGGCGGCAAGGCGCTCAAGTACACGGTCACGACCGGCAAGCTGCCGCTCAAGAACGACAAGGGCGACATCGAGGCCGAGATCTTCTTCATGGCGTACACGCTGGACGGCGCTGGCGACGTGGCGCGCCGGCCGCTCACGTTCTCGTTCAACGGCGGCCCGGGCTCGGCGTCGGTGTGGTTGCACCTGGGCGCGCTCGGCCCCAAGCGCGTGAAGATGATGAACGACGGCTCCATGCCGTCGCCGCCCTACAAGCTCGTCGACAACGACGCGACGTGGCTGGATCAGACCGACCTCGTGTTCATCGATCCGGTGGGCACGGGCTACAGCCGCGCGACGAAGCCGGAGGACGGTAAGAAGTACTGGAGCGTCGACGGCGACCTCGAATCCGTCGGCGAGTTCATCCGCCTCTACCTGTCGCGCTACGAGCGCTGGGCGTCGCCGCTGTTCCTGGTGGGCGAGAGCTACGGCACGACGCGCGCCGCCGGTCTGTCGGGGTATCTCGTCGAGCGCTCGGGCATCGCGTTCAACGGCATCCTGCTGGTCTCCAGCATCCTCAACTTCGAGACCGCGGACTTCACGCGCGGCAACGAGCTGCCGTACTCGCTGTTCCTGCCCACCTACACCGCGACCGCGTGGTACCACCACAAGCTCGCGCCCGACCTCGAAGGCCGCGACCTGAAGTCGGTGCTCGCCGAATCGAAGGCGTGGGCCGCCGGCGACTACATGAACGCGCTGGCCAAGGGCAGCGCGCTCGCGGGCGCCGAGCGCGAGGCCACGCTCGACAAGCTGTCGCGCTACACCGGCATCTCGCGCACGTACCTCGACCAGTCGAACCTGCGCGTCGACATCCAGCACTTCTGCAAGGAGCTGCTGCGCGACCAGCATCGCACGGTCGGCCGGCTGGACAGCCGCTTCAAGGGCATCGACGAGCTGGGCGTCAGCGAGACGCCGGACTTCGACCCCAGCCTGACCGCGATCCGCCCGCCGTACACCGCGGCGTTCAACCAGTACGTGCGCTCGGAACTCGGCTACAAGACCGATCAGACGTACTACATCCTGGGCGGCGGCATCGGGCCGTGGGAGTGGGGCTCGGCCGCCGGAGGATTCCCCGACGTCAGCGGTTCGCTGCGCGCGGCGTTCGCGAAGAATCCCGACATGAAGCTGTTCGTCGCGTCCGGCCACTTCGACCTGGCGACGCCGTTCTTCGCGACCGAGTACACGCTCGCCCATCTCGGACTCGAGCCCGAGGAGCGCGCGCGCGTGACGACGCACGAATACGAAGCCGGGCACATGATGTACATCGACGTCGCGGAGCTGGCGAAGCTCAAGAAGGACGTCGCCGCGTTCATCGACGCGTCGCTGAAGGGAAGGTAGGCGCGCGCGGGGCACGGATTCCACGCGCCTCGGCGACTTGACCGAGGGTGGGCCGCTGGTAGAATGCCGCTCCGGTTTCGGCTTCGGCGTCACGATGTGAACCGCCAGGGCCGAACCCTCGATTTCGTGGGGATGTAGCTCAGCTGGGAGAGCACCTCGTTCGCAACGAGGGGGTCGTCGGTTCGAATCCGATCATCTCCACCATTACTCATCGGTCTCACGTGCAGTGGGCCAGGCCCAGCGCAACCCGAACTTGTGAACCCCGTCAGGACCGGAAGGTAGCAGCGGTAAGCAATCCCTCGGGTGTGCCGCTGGTCATCCTGGCCCTTTTCGTTCGGGAACGCCGCCCCGGCGGCCCTGCCGGAATCCGTTCCGGCGCCGCCGCCCATCCACGGATGACGCCATGGCCCATCGCGCGCTGACGCTCAAGTACCGGCCCCAGGTCTTCGCCGACCTGATCGGGCAGGATCACGTGAGCGAAGTGCTGACCCGCGCGATCGAGCGCAACCGTGTGGCGCAGGCGTATCTCTTCACCGGCGCGCGCGGCGTCGGCAAGACCACGAGCGCGCGCATCCTGGCGAAGGCGCTGAATTGCCAGAAGCGCCTGTCCGGCGAGTCGAAGGGCGCGGACCCGTGCAACGTGTGCACGAGCTGCACCGAGATCACGGCCGGGGTGTCGCTCGACGTCACCGAGATCGACGGCGCCTCGAACCGCGGCATCGCCGACGTCCAGTCGCTGCGCGAGCGCGTGCGTTTCGCGCCGACCGGCGGCGGCTGGCGCATCGTGATCATCGACGAAGTGCACCAGCTGTCGAACGACGCGTTCGCCGCGCTCCTCAAGACGCTGGAAGAGCCGCCGCCGCACCTCGTGTTCATCTTCGCCACGACCGATCCGCAGAAGCTGCCCGACACGATCCGCTCGCGCACCCAGCGTTTCGACTTCGCGCGCGTCGCGGTGCGCAAGGTGGCGGACCGGCTCCTCGAGATCGTTAAGCGCGAGAACGCGGACCCGGAAGGCGTGCACGTCTCCTTGAGCGACGGCGCCGCGCTCCTGATCGCGCACAAGTCCGAGGGCTCGATGCGCGACGCGGTGAGCGCGCTCGATCAGGTCGTGTCCGCGGGCGAGAGCGAGATCAAGGAAGACCTGGTGCGGCGCGTGCTCGGCATCGCGGACCGCGAAGCGTTCTTCGCGATCGCCCAGGGCATCGTGACGCACGACGGCAAGGAAGCGCTGGGCGCGCTGCATCGCGCGTACGAGAAGGGCCTCGACCCCAAGGAGCTGGCCGAGGGCCTGAGCGAACACATCCGCGCGCTGCTCGTGCTGAAGGTCGATCCCGCGGGCGCCGATCTGGTCGCGGCGAGCGGCGAAGAGCTGGCGCGCCTCGTCGCGCAGGGCGACGGCTGGAGCGACGGCGATCTGCTGCGTCTCCTGCGCATCGCGTCCGACGTGCAGTGGCCGATGCGCGACAGCCCGCATCCGCTCGTGCACCTGGAAGCCGCCGTGCTGCAGATGGCGACGCTCGAGCCGGGCGAGACGCTGGCCCGGCTGCTCGAGCGCCTGGAAGCGTTGGAGAAGAGCCTGGGCGGCGCGCCTTCGGCCGCGCCCGCGCGCGGCGCGGCTCCGGCCCGCGCGGACGCGCCCGCCACGCCGCGCCCCGGCGTGCCCGCGCGTGGCGCGAGCGTTCCGCCGCGTGACGTGCCGCCGCGCGCCGACGCCGCGACGCGCGGAGAAGGCCCGCCGCTCGCGCAGGTGGAAGCCGAGGGCGGAGTCGCCACGGCCGTGCGCCCGATGGCGCCGCCGATGGCGACCGCGGTCGCGCCGGCGTCGCGCGCGCCGCAGGCCGTCGCCGAACTGGTGGTCGAGATCGACGTCACGATCGAGCAGGCGTGGACGCGCACCCTCGAGACGGTTTCGCAGAGGAAGAAGCTGCTGGGCGCGTTCCTCAAGGAGAGTCGTCTGGTCGGCGTGGCGGGCGCCTACGTGGTCGTGGCCATGGATGACCTGCACCGCGCCGTCGTCGACGAGAAGGAGAACCGGGCGATCGTGGCCGAGGAGCTGACCCGCGCGTTCGCGCGCGCGCTCGATCTGCGTTGCGCGCCGCTCAACGCCGCCGAGCAGGCCGAACGCCGGCCGACCGCCGAGAGCGTGAAGCCCATGATCGACCGGGCCATCGCCTGGTTCGAAGGCGACATCATCGAGCGCGGGTCGCGCGCCGCGGAACGAAAGGATGAAAGGACGGGAGCATGAAGAGCTTTGGCGACATGGTGAAGCAGGCGCAGAAGGTGCAGCGGCAGATGGCCGAGCTGCAGGAGAAGCTGGCCGAGGATCGCTACGAAGCGAGCGCCGGCGGCGGCGTCGTGCACGCGGTCGTGGACGGCAAGCAGATGCTGAAGACCATCACGATCCAGCCCGAGGCCTTGAAGGACGCGGACGCGTCGCTGCTCGAGGACTTGATCGTGGCCGCGGTCGGTGAAGCGCAGCGCACGTCCGAGACGCAGATGAACGAGACCATCAGCAAGCTGACCGGCGGCTTCAAGCTGCCGTTCTGAGCGAGCCCCTCCCCGGATGTACAGCTCGAAGTACCTCGAACTCCTGATCGAAGAACTGGTCAAGCTGCCGACGATCGGCGCGAAGAGCGCCCAGCGCCTGGCGCTCTATCTGCTGCGTGCTCCGAAGGACGACGCGTTGCGCCTGGCCGAGGCGATCCGCGCGGTCAAGGAGCGCGTGGGCTTCTGCTCGATCTGCGGCAACTTCAGCGAGGACGATCCGTGCCGCCTGTGCACGGACCCGAGTCGTGACGGCGCCGTGGTGTGCGTGGTCGAGCAGCCGGGCGACGTGCTCGCGTTCGAGCGCACGGCGCAATACAAGGGGCGCTACCACGTGCTGGGCGGCGCGCTGTCGCCGCTCGAGGGCGTGAACCCGGAGCAGCTGCGCGTGCGCCAGCTGCTGGAGCGCCTGCGCCCGCCCACGAACGGCGAGAGCGCGGTGCGCGAGATCATCCTGGCCACGAATCCCAACGTGGCCGGCGAGGCCACGGCGCTGTACCTGTCGCGCCTGCTCGGGCCGCTCGGCGTCAAGGTCACACGCATCGCGCGCGGCGTGCCGATGGGCTCCGACCTCGAGTACTCCGACCTCGTGACGCTGGCCCGCGCGCTCGAAGGACGCCGCGAGGTCGAGTAGCGCGGCGCCCGAGCGCGACGCCCGCACCCCGCCATGCCCGAACCTCCCGAATCCGCGCCGCCCGCCACCCGATCTTCGCGAAGCCGCGGCTACTGACATGCTCGACACGTTCGGCCTGCTCTCGATCGTGCTGCTCGTCGCGCTCAACGGATTCTTCGTGTCTGTCGAGTACGCGCTCGTCACCGTACGCTGGACGCGCGTTGAGGAACTCCGCGAGCGCAACGTCTACGGCTCGCACGCCGTGCACGCCGCGATCGAGAAGCTGAACGACACGATCGCGATCAGCCAGCTCGGCGTGACGCTGGCCAGCCTCGGCCTCGGCTGGATCGGCGAGCCGGCGCTGGCGCGCATGCTGACGCCGCTGTTCGACCGCGTGGCGTGGCCGTGGGAGATGGCGCTGACGCACGGCATCGCCATCGGCATCGCGTTCCTGCTCATCACGTACGTGCACGTCGTGCTCGGCGAACTCGCGCCCAAGGCCGTGGCCCTGCAACGCGCCGAGGTGATCGCGCTGTGGTGCACCGGCCCGTTGCTCGCGTTCGGCACGCTGGCGCGGCCGCTCATCTCGGCGATGCGCGCGTCCAGCGCGCTCGTCGTCGGTTTGCTGCGCCTGCCGCCGCCGTCGGCGGCCGAGTCCGCGCACTCGGTGGACGAGCTGGACATGCTGGTCGAGGAGACGGAGGAGGCCGGCGGCATCGCGCCCGATCAGGCCAAGTACGTGCGCAACGTGTTCGAGCTGTCCGACAAGACGGTGCGCGACGTCATGGTCCCGCGCGAGCGCGTCGTCACGCTGGCGCTGACCGCGTCCGAGGAGGAAGTGCTGGAGACGGCGCGCGACAGCGCGCACACCCGGATGCCGGTGTGGGAGGACACGCCCGACAACATCGTCGGGGTGGTCAACACCAAGGACCTGTTCCACCTGTTCAGCCTGAAGGGCCTCGTGATCCTGATGGACGCCATGTATCCGGCGCTGTTCGTGGACCCCGACGAACCCGTCTCGCGGCTGCTGCGGCGCTTTCGCCGCGAGAAGCGGCCGCTCGCCGTCGTGCGCGCGAAGGACGGCAAGTTCGAGGGCATCGTGACGCTCGAGGACATCCTCGAAGAGATCGTTGGCGAGATCGAAGACGAGCACGACTGAGCGCTCGGCGCCGTTCGGCCATGCGCTTCGCCTTCGGAAATGGTTCATGGTTTGATACGGTGACGGCTCGAATTCCTCCACCCCGGGACGGGTCGAGCATGCGATTTCCGAAAGCCTCGAGCGCTCCGCGACTGTTCGGATCCGTGACCCTCGCGCTCGGCGTTGCCGGCTTCGCGAGCTGGTGGTCGCCGATCCGGGCGCTGAGCGGCCTGCCCATCAACGGGACCCACATCAACCCGGTGACGGCGCTCGCCGTGGCGTTGCTCGGCGCCGGCGTGCTCGCGGGCGCTGGTGCCGCCGGCGCCGGAGACGGCCGCCGCTCGCGGCTCGTCATTCGCGCGTGCGCATGCGCGCTCCTCGCGATGGCGGCCGCGCGGCTGGGAGCGGCGATCGGGCTGTGGTCGTTCCGCGTCGACGCGTTGCCCGTCCCCGGCGGGCCGAATCCGCTCGCGGATTCCGAGATGGCGCCGATGTCGGCGGTGGCTTCTCTGCTCGGCGGGCTCGGTCTGCTCGCCACTCCGCCCCGCACTGAACGCGCCCGCGCGCTCGGCCAGGGGCTGTTCCTGGCCGTCGCGCTCGTCGGCGCGACGGCGCTGATCGGGCACTTGTACGAGGCGACGGCATTCCATGGGCCCATGGCGCTCGTGACGGCCATCGGGCTCGTGACCGCCGCGACCGGCGCCTTGTTCCTCGATCCCGAGCACGCGTTCATCGGATTCCTGCGCGGGCGAGGCGCGGCCGGCCACCTCGCGCGTCGGCTGCTGCCGATGGTGATCCTGGTGCCCGTGCTCGTCAGCTGGTTGCGACTGCTCGGGCAGCGCGCGGGATGGTTCGGGCTCGCGACCGGGAGCGCGCTTGTCGCGGTCAGCAACATCGTGATCATCGCCGCGCTCGTGTGGCTGGGCCTCAGTCAGGTGGATCGGGCCGAGGCCGCGACCCGTGCCACGCAGGCCGCGCTCGCCGAGTCCGAGGAGCGGCACCGGCTGCTGTTCGAACAGGGGCCGCTGCCGGCGTGGGTGTTCGACGCCGAGACGCTGGCGTTCCTGTCGGTGAATCAGGCGGCGATCGAGGCGTACGGGTACACGCGCGACGAATTCACGCGCATGACGATTCGCGACATCCGGCCCGTCGAGGACCTGCCTCAACTCGAGAAGACGCTCGCGACGCTGACGCCGGCCACGCCGGCGCGCAGCGGAATGTGGCGACATCGCCGGGCCGACGGCACGGTGATCGACGTCGAAGTCCTGTCGCATGTGCTCACGTACGGCGGGCGCAGCGCGGTGCTCGTGCTGGCCCAGGACGTCACGGAACGCCACCGTATGGAGGCCGCGCTGCGCGCGAGCGAAGAGCGCTTCCGCACGCTGGCCATGACCGCGAACGACGGCATCGTCTCGGGCGACGCGGACGGGCGCGTCACGTACTTCAATCCCGGCGCCGAACGCATGTTCGGCTTCGCCGCGAGCGAGGTGCTCGGCCACCCGATCACGCGGCTCATGCCCGAACGCTTCAGCGCCGCGCATACGCTCGGACTGCAGCGCGTCGTCGCCGGGGGCGAGCCGCGCACCATCGGCCGCACCGTCGATCTGATCGGCCGGCGCAGCGAAGGCCGCGAGTTCCCGATCGAGATCTCGCTGTCGATGTGGCAGGACGCCGACCGTCCGGCGTTCACCGCCGTCATCCGCGACACGACCGAGCGCGTGAAGGCCGAGGAAGCGCGCCGCCGCTACGCCGCCGAGCTGGAGTCCGCGAACGCCGAGCTCGACGCGTTTTCCTACTCGGTATCGCACGACCTGCGCGCGCCGCTGCGCGCCATCGACGGCTTCGGCCAGGCGCTGCTCGAGGACTGCGGCGACTCGCTCGACGCCACCGCGCGCGATCATCTGCTGCGCATCCGCAACGGCACGCAGCGCATGGGCTCGCTCATCGACGACCTGCTCGAATTGTCCCGCGTGACGCGCAGCGCCATGAACCGCGAGCGCGTGGACCTGAGCGCGTTGGCCACGCTCGTCGCCGACACACTGTCCGCGCAAGCGCCGGCGCGTTCTGTCGACTGGTGCATCGCGCCCAGCGTCGTCGCCGACGGCGATCCCAGGCTGCTGCGCGTCGTGCTCGAGAACCTGCTCGGCAATGCGTGGAAGTACACGGGCAAGACCGCGCGGGCCCGCATCGAATTCGGCGCCGAGGGCGAGGACGGGACACGCCGCTACTACGTGCGCGACAATGGCGCGGGGTTCGACATGACGTACGCGGGAAAGCTGTTCACACCGTTCCAGCGGCTCCACACCACGGCGGACTTCGAAGGCAGCGGCGTCGGACTGGCGACGGTGGCCCGCGTCATCCGTCGCCACGGCGGCCGCGTCTGGGCGGAGGGATCGGTCGGCAAGGGCGCCACCGTTTCGTTCACGTTGTGATCTCCAGGGAGGACGCATCCGATGCATGACACGACGATCCTGCTGGTCGAGGACAATCCCGACGACGAAGCCCTCACCCTGCGCGCGCTGCGCAAGAACAACATCAAGAACGACGTCGTCGTGGCGCGCGACGGCGCGCAGGCGCTCGACATTCTGTTCGGCACCGGCGAGCGGCAGGGCCGCCCACTGACGCCGCAATTGATCCTGCTGGATCTCAAGCTGCCGAAGGTCGACGGGCTGGAAGTGCTCGGGCGCATCCGCGGCGACGCGCGCACCCGTCTGCTGCCGGTCGTGATCCTCACGTCGTCGAACGAGGAGCGCGACGTCGCGGAAGGCTACCGGCTGGGGGCGAACAGCTACGTGCGGAAGCCCGTCGACTTCGATCAGTTCCTGGAAGCCGCGCGCCAGCTCGGGCTGTACTGGCTGGTGCTCAACGAGCCGCCGCCGGCGGCCGCGAGGACGTGACGTGCCCATCCCGGTTCGCGCGCTGATCGTCGAGGATTCCGAGGACGACAGCATTCTGATCGTGCGGGAATTGAGCCGCGCGGGCTACGACGTGACGCACGCCCGCGTCGAGAACGAGCCCGATCTGCGCCGTGCGCTGGAGCGCGAGGCGTGGGACGTCGTGCTCGCCGACTACAACATGCCCGGCTTCAGCGGCACGGCCGCGCTCGCCGTGCTGCGCGAGCGCGACCAGGACGTGCCGTTCATCTTCGTGTCCGGGACGATCGGCGAGGACATCGCGATCGGCGCCATGAAGGCCGGCGCGAACGACTACGTCATCAAGGGCAACATCAAGCGCCTCGCGCCGGCGATCGAGCGCGAATTGCGCGACGCGGGCACGCGCCGCGAGCGCCGCCGCGCCGAGGAGGCGCTGCTCGAGCGCACGCGCTTCGCGGAACTGGGCGCCGAGATCGGTATCACGCTGACCAGCGTCCAGGACCTCGGCATCGGACTCGAGAAGTGCGCGCGCGCGCTCGTCCGGCACCTCGACGCGGCGGGTGCGTGTCTGTGGACGCTCGACGAGCGCCGCGCGCGCATCGAGCTGGCGGGGCACGCCGGGCTGCCCGACAGCGCGGTCACGCGCTATCGCGAGCTGTCGCTCGGCGACGTGCCGTTCGGCAACGTCGTGCTCGAACGCCGCGCGTTCTTCTTCGACTCGGCCGAGCGCCTGGCGCCGATCGTGCGCGACTGGGGCGGCCAGGGCGATCTGCGCGCCGCGGCCGGGCTGCCGCTGAGCGTCGCCGGCCGTGTCGCCGGCGTGCTCGGGCTGTTCGCGCGCGCGCCGTGGACGGAGCTGCGCCGCGAAGGGCTGCAGGCCATCGCGGATCAGCTTGCCGTCGGCGTCGAGCGTCGCCGCGCCGAGGAGGAACTGCGTCGCTCGCAGGAACGCTTCTCGAAGGTGTTCCACGCGAGCCCGATCGGCATCGCGGTCAGCACGCTCGCCGACGGGCGCTTCATCGACGTCAACGACGCGTTCTGCGCCATCGTCGGCTACGGCCCCGAGATGATCGGGCGCACGACGATGGAGCTGGCGCTGTGGGACGAGCCCGGGCGGCGCGACGAGGTCATCGCGCGGCTCGCGCGCGAAGGCGTCGTACGCGACGTCGATCTCAAGCTGCGCCGTTCCGACGGCGCGATGATCCCGGTGCTCGCCTCGTACGAGAGCATCGAGCTGGCCGGCCAGGCCTGCCTGCTGTCGTTCGTGCACGACGTCAGCGATCGCGTGCGCCTCGAGGACGAGTTGCGCCAGGCCCAGAAGATGGAGGCGATCGGGCGTCTCGCGGGCGGGGTGGCGCACGACTTCAACAACCTGCTGACCGTGATCCTCGGCAACACCGGCTTCCTGCTCGAGGGCGCCGTTCGCGACGCGACCACGCTGGGCCACGCGCGCGACATCCAGAAGGCCGCGGAAGGAGCCAGCGAACTGACGCAGCAGCTCCTCGCGTTCAGCCGCCGGCAGATCCTCCAGCTGCGCGCCGTGGACCTGAACGAGGTGGTCACCGGCATGACGCCGATGCTCAGGCGCCTCATCGACGAGAGCATCGCTGTCGAGACGATGCTCGAGCCGTCGCTGCGCCCCGTGCTCGCGGATTCGGGTCAGCTCGAGCAGGTGATCATGAATCTCGTCATCAACGCGCGCGACGCGATGCCCAAGGGCGGGGACCTCACCATCGAGACGGCGTCCGTTCAGGTCGACGAGGCGCGCGCCGGCGTGCCGCACGGCACGCGACCCGGTGCCTACGTGCGGCTCGGCGTGCGCGACACCGGCGTCGGCATGGACGAGGCGACGCAGGCGCGCGTCTTCGAGCCGTTCTTCACGACGAAGGCTCCCGGTTCCGGCACGGGACTCGGCCTGGCGACGGTCTACGGCATCGTGCGCCAGAGCGGCGGTTTCCTCTCGGTCGAGAGCACGCTCGGCGCCGGCACGACGTTCCACGTCTATCTGCCGTATGCGACCGAGACCGTGAAGCCCGCGCCACGCCGCGCGTCGCCCGCCTCGCTCGGCGGCGACGAGAAGGTGCTCGTGGTCGAGGATGCCGACCCGGTGCGCTCACTGATGCGGGTCGTGCTCGACGGCCGCGGCTACCGTGTGCTCGAAGCCCCGGATGGCTTCGAGGCGATGCGTGTGTGCGAGGGGCAGGAGACGCCGCCCGACCTGCTCGTGACCGACGTCGTGATGCCGGGCATGAGCGGGCGCGAGCTGGCGACGCAGCTGCTCGCGCGTTATCCGCGAATGCGCGTGATCTTCACGTCGGGCTACACGGATGACACCGTGATCCGCCACGGCGTGCGCGATCAGGGGACGGCGTTCATCCAGAAGCCGTTCACGCCCGAGGTGCTGCTGCGCGCCGTGCGCACGGTCCTCGACGCCGAAACGCCGAGACCGCCCGCGGAGTAGGTCTCCGGGACGGTCTCGGACGCCGCGGCTTGGAGCCGCGCGATTACCAGCCCGCCTTGCCTCCGGCGGGACCCGTCGAGTACGTCGAGAAGTGCGACAGCGGCGCGCTCACCGTCTTGTTGCTCAGATTGACCGTCGAGCCCGGGACCTCGACCCACAGGTTCGTGGACGGGTCGAGCCAGTAGATGACGTACGTGCTGAGCTGATCGGTCGGCACCGAGCTGCAGTTGATGGTGAGGGTGACCGGCTTGTCGAAGTGGTTCAGCGTGGACGGGTAGATACCGAGCTGACAATGCGGGTCCGTCAGGCTCGAGACGCTCAGCGTGACGGTCGCGTTGCCTTCAACCGCGCCCGCTGGGATCGCCACCTTCCAACGACCATTCGTCAGCGTGCCGCCGATGCTGCCGATCAGGTTGAGCGTGCGAACCAGGAGTCCGACGACCGTGTCGAGAAGGCCGCCGATGAGCGACTGCGGTTCCGCGGTGCGCTGGACGCCGGCCGCCTGAACGGACGGCTGTGCGGACGCCGGCGCGGAGGCGCTGGGCTGGTCGACGACCGGCGCGTTCGGCGCGGTGCCGCACCCGGCGAGCGCCGCGGCCACGAGGCCGGTGAGCGCGAGGGCGAGAGTGAGCTGACGAAGGAGGCGCATTGAAGGGGTTCTCCGGTGGTCGAACGTTTGAAGGTCTGGCCGTCTACGCGTCGGTCGCGTGACCGCGGCGGCTCGTAACCCAGCTATTGCGCGATCCGTGCCGCACGAAAACGGCGCTTTCTCGGCGCCGGCCGGATCGGCGAAGTCCTTGGCCTGCCACGGGTCAGCGGGTTGGGACAGAGCGCCCGTCGTGGGACGCAACGCATGCAATGGCGGAGTGCATGGGGTTGCTGCGGGAGTTTCCCAGGCGCTGGGGGAGATTCCGCGGGGTTGGCCCCCGTTGCCGGAAGCGCCGACTTGCTGCGCGGGCTGGCTGGGCGCCGGGTGGCGGCGCCGGTATGCCGGGACGCGGCGGCCATCGCCTGACCTCGCAATAACTTCTTGTGGGTCAATTGGTCACGTGCTAGTACTCCGCGCGGAACACGGACGTGCCCGGAGATCCCTCGGTGTCCTTTACCGCCGGAGTGCGGGGGGTGCCATGCCTCAGTGGACTCTGTTCGAAAACGATTTTCGATCCATCGACCAGGTCTTGGATGAACTGCTCGAGCGGACCAATGCCCTGTCGATCCACCTCGTGGATCGCTCGGGACAGCTCATTACGACCTCCGGACGGACCGGCGATTTCGACGCCACCGCGTTCGCCAGCCTGATCGCCGCCGACTTCACCGCCAACGCCGAACTGGCCCAACTGATGGGCGAGGACAGCGTCGAGGCCGTGGTCAGCGAAGGCCGGCAGCGTTCCGTGTACTCCTGCATGCTGGCCGAGCGTGTGATCATGTGCACCGTGTTCGACAAGCGGAGCACGCTCGGGCTGGTGCGCTTCCGGGCACAACGCGCGGCGCAGGAGTTGGATCTGGTCTTCCGCCAACTGTTCGAGAAGGTCGGGCTGGTCGAGCCTCAGCCCGGGGCGCCCGAGTACGTGGACGCCGCCGGCCGCGAAGTGGACGCGCTGTTCGGCGAACTGTAGTTCGAGCGACACCCCAGGTCGCGACCGGACGGGACGCGCAGCCGCGCGCTTGGCGCGGGCGGCGCGGTCCTTTCCCTGCGACGGCGGGCGCGCGCTAGGAGTGTCATGGCGCTCATCAACCACCGCAGCCGCGAGATCCACTTCAAGATCGTCTACGTGGGCCCCGGCCTCGGTGGCAAGACCACGAACCTCCAGTCGCTCCACGACCGGCTTCCGCCCGAGCGACGCGGCAAGCTCGTGTCGATCTCGACCGACCACGAGCGCACGCTGTTCTTCGACTTCCTGCCGATCGACCTGGGCGAAGTGAACGGGTTCAAGACCCGCTTCCATCTCTACACCGTGCCCGGCCAGGTCTACTACCGGCTGTCGCGCCGCGCCGTGCTGCAGGGCGTGGACGGCGTCGTGTTCGTCGCCGACTCGCATCCCGCGCGCGAACAGGCCAACCGCGAGTCGCTCGAGGACACGCGCACGCATCTGGCGACGCTCGGACTTTCCGAGTCGCAGGTCCGCCTGCCCTGGATCTTCCAGTACAACAAGCGCGACCTGCCGCTCGCGATCGGCCTGGAGCGGATGCGTGCGCTGCTGAACGCGAACGGCGCGCCCGAGTTCGAAGCCGTCGCGAATCAGGGCCGCGGCGTGACCGAGACG
>Ga0310810_10003555_pt1 | contig 17020 bp, 17 predicted proteins | sample NCmetagenome_FD_207641 | JGI IMG/M metagenome (GOLD analysis project Ga0310810, IMG submission 207641) | Soil microbial communities from experimental microcosm in Duke University, North Carolina, United States - NC | ecosystem: Engineered > Artificial ecosystem > Soil microcosm > Unclassified ... | reverse complement strand
CCGGCAGGGCAAGCTCGCGGTGGGCTCTGCCGCGCTGCAATCTGCACGCACCGCTCCGGCGTCTGCGCCGACGCTTTCGCTCCGCGAGGTAGACGCGACCTTCCAGAACCTGAAGAGCGTCAAAGGCAAAGGCTCCGCCGACCAACGATCCGCGCTACTGCGCGGGCTGTTGGAGCGAGCGACTGCAGACGAGCAGGATTTCCTGGTGCGCCTCATCGTGGGCGAGCTGCGCCAGGGCGCGCTCGAGGGAATCATGGTGGAAGCAGTCGCTGCGGCGGCATCCTTGCCGCCGGCGGACGTGCGCCGCGCGGTCGCCTTCGCAGGCGCTATCGCACCGGTCGCTAGCGCAGCGCTCTCGGGCGGCGCTTCGGCGCTGGCGCAGTTTTCCGTGCAACTCATGCAGCCCGTCCTACCGATGCTGGCGCAGCCGGCGGAGGACATGAAGGAGGCACTGGCGGCGCTCGGCACGGCGCTCGTCGAGTGGAAGCTCGATGGCGCGCGCGTCCAGGTGCACAAATCCGGCGACGAGGTGCGCCTCTATACGCGCAACCTGAATGACGTCACGGCGCGAGTACCCGAGATCGTCTCTGCAGTTAGAGGTGTTGAAGCAACTAAGCTCATTCTCGACGGCGAGGCGATTGCGCTGCGCGCCAACGGCCGCCCGCATCCGTTTCCCGTGACCATGAGCCGCTTCGGCAGCCAGCAGGATCCGCATGCCGCCGAAGTGAGGCTGTCGGTGTTCTTCTTCGACTGTTTGTATCTGAACGGCGAGGCCCTGTTCGACCATCCGACGCGCGAGCGCCGAGACGCGCTGGCTGCGGCACTGCCGAAGACCATGATTACGCCGGCGGTCGTCACCGCGGACGTGAACGAGGGCGAGCGCTTCTACCAGGAGGCGCTCGCGGCGGGCCACGAGGGCGTGATGGCGAAGGCGCTCGACGCCCCATACGAAGCCGGGCGGCGCGGGGCAGGCTGGCTCAAGGTGAAGCGCGCGCGCACGCTCGACCTGGTGCGGAGTGGGGACATGGACGGCGGCGCGGCTGGCTCTCGAACCTGCATCTCGGAGCGCGGGACCCGAATACCGGTGGATTCGTCATGCTCGGCAAGACGTTCAAGGGCATGACCGATCAGCTCCTCGCCTGGCAGACCGAGGAGCTGCAGAAACGGGCTGTCTCCCGGGACGAGTGGGTGGTCCACGTGCGCCCGGAATTAGTGGTGGAGATCGCTTTCAACGACCTGCAGGAGAGCTCGCAATATCCGGGCGGCCTCGCGCTGCGCTTTGCGCGCGTCAAAGGCTATCGCCCCGACAAACGGCCGGAGGAGGCCGATACCATCGATACGGTGCGCGGCATCTACCAGGAAAGCATCGCGTGAAGACGCTGGCCGCCTGGCTCGAGTTCATCGAGCGCCAGCATCCGAAGACCATCGCGCTCGGCCTCGACCGCGTCACGGCTGTGCTGCAACGGATGGACATCACTCTGGCCGCACCGGTCATCACGGTGGGTGGCACAAATGGGAAGGGTTCGACCTGCGCCATGCTCGAAGCGATGCTTCGCGCCGGCGGCTACCGCACGGCCCTGTACACGTCGCCGCACCTCGTGCGCTACAACGAGCGAGTGCGCGTCGGCGGCGAGGAGGTGAGCGATGAAGCCCTCGCTGCCTCGTTCGAGGCCGTCGAGGCCGCGCGCGCGGGGACAGAGCTCACGTATTTCGAGTACGGCACGCTTGGCGCGCTCTGGCTCTTCGCCCGCGAAAAGGTGGATGTGGCCGTGCTCGAGGTGGGGCTCGGTGGCCGGCTCGATGCCGTGAACGTCGTGGCTACGGATTGCGCGGTGCTCACGAGCGTCGGCATCGACCATGTCGATTACTTGGGTCCCGATCGCGAATCGATCGGGCGCGAGAAGGCCGGCATCTTCCGAGCAGGTAAGCCGGCCGTGATCGCGGAGCCGCAGCCGCCGCAGTCCGTGCTGGCTGCGCCCGGAGAGAAACTCCTGTTAGGGAAACAGTTCGGCTATGCCGACGAGAAGAGCCAGTGGTCGTACTGGGGACCCTCGGGGAAGCGAGGAGGGCTCGCGCATCCGGCGCTGCGCGGTTCGACGCAGCTACGCAATGCATCCGCTGCCATGTGCGCGCTCGATTGCCTGCACCAGAAGCTGCCTTTGGCAATGCAGGATATTCGGCGCGGCCTGGCGGAGGTGACGCTCCCCGCGCGCTTTCAGGTGCTGCCCGGACGGCCGCAGGTGATCCTGGATGTGGCGCACAACGTCCAGGCCGCAGAGGTGCTCGCCGAGAACTTGGCGACCTCGGGCTTTTCGCCGGAGACGATCGGGGTCTGCGGCATGCTGCGAGACAAGGACATCGGCGGCGTGCTGCGCACGCTCGCGCCGCGAATCACGCGCTGGCACATGGCTTCGCTCTCCGGCCCGCGCGCGGCGAGCGCGCAAGAGCTCGCGCAGCACGTCAAAGGTGCCGAGTGCTTCGGTTCGCCTTCCGCGGCGCTCGAAGCGGCCCTCGGCCGCGCGAACGAGAATGATAAGATCGTCGTGTTCGGCTCCTTTCTGACCGTCGGCGAAGTGATCGGATGGCTGAAGAACAACAAGACGTCGAAACGCTGAAACGCAGGGGACGCAGAAGGCTGGTCGGTGCGGTGGCGCTGGTCCTCGCCGCCGTCGTCATCCTTCCCATGGTGTTCGATCCCGAGCCGAAGAGCACGCAGACTCCGGTCACCGTAAAGATCCCCGCAGAGAACGAAGCACCTCCGTTCGCCCCTAAGGCGGCACCCAAGGCAGCGCCGAGCGCTGCGCCCAAGGAAGAGGCCAAGGAACCGCCCAAGGAGCCGGCCAGGCCGGAGCCCGCCGCGCCCGTCGCGCAGACGCCGGGCGGTGATTACGTCATCCAGGTGGGCGCGTTCACGAAACCGGAAGCCGTGCGAGCCAAGCTCTCGGCGGCGAAAGTGCCGTATTACACCGAGCCTATGTCCGGGAACCTCACGCGTGTGCTCGCCGGACCGTTCAAGAGCCGCGAGGCGGCCGAGCGAGCGCTCGGCAAGCTAAGAGAGCTGGGACTGAAACCCGGGCAGGTGACCCCCAAATCGGGATGAACTGGCTCGACTACGTCGTGCTAGCAGTGTTCGTGGTGTCGATTGCCTGGGGTGTCTGGCGCGGGCTCGTGCGCGAGATCATGTCCCTCGTCGGCTGGGTGATCGCCTTCCTCGCCGCCAACCTTTTCGCCGCGCCGCTCGCCGACCAGCTGCCCTCGTCGATCTCGCGTCCGGAGTACCGCACGCTCTTTGCCTTCGTCGTGATCTTCTTTCTTGCGGTGGTCGTCACGACGCTCGCCGCGATCTGGCTCGCCAAAGTGATGCACGCCGCAGGCCTGGGCAGTGTCGACAAGGTATTTGGCGCGCTGTTCGGGCTCCTGCGAGCGCTGATCGTCGTGCTGGTGGTGGCGATCATTGCCGGGTTCACCAGTTTCCCCAGGAGCGAAATATGGAAGGGGTCGCTTGCGGGCAATCAGCTCGCGGCCGCCGTGACGGCGCTCAAGCCCTGGCTGCCGCCGGCCCTCTCAGCGCGGTTGAAATATAATTAGCCCTTAACCACAGGGGAAAAACCCTCCCATGTGCGGCATCCTCGGCATCGTTGCGCAATCGCCGGTAAATCAGCTGCTGTATGACGGGCTGCTCCTCCTGCAGCACCGCGGGCAGGACGCTGCCGGCATCGTCACGGCCGAGCACAACATGTTCCACATGCACAAGGCGCCGGGCATGGTGCGCGACGTCTTCCGCACGCGGAACATGCGCGATCTCGGCGGCAACATGGGGATCGCGCACTGCCGCTACCCGACCGCCGGCTCGGCGTTCAAGGCCTCGGAGGCGCAACCCTTCTACGTGAATTCGCCGTTTGGCATCGTGCTCGGCCACAACGGCAACCTCACCAACTCCGATAAATTGAAGGACGAGATGTTCCGCACCGACCTGCGGCACATCAACACGGGCTCCGACTCCGAGGTGCTGGTCAACGTGCTCGCGCACGAGCTGGAAAAGGCCTCGATTCGCCTCCGCCTCGATCCACAGACGATTTTCACCGCGGTCGCCCAGGTGCATAAGCGGTTGCGGGGCGCCTATGCGGTGGTCGCGATGATTGCCGGCTACGGCGTGGTCGCATTCCGCGACCCGTTCGGCATCCGGCCGGCGGTGATCGGCTACAACGAGACCGACGCCGGCACCGAATACATGGTCGCCTCCGAATCGGTCGCGATCGACGCGCTCGGCTTTCGCCTGCTGCGCGATATCGCGCCGGGCGAGGCGGTGTTCATCGACGAAGAGGGCAAGTTCTACAGCCAGCAGTGCGCGCCGCATTCGAGCCTGAACCCGTGCATCTTCGAGTACGTATACCTCGCGCGGCCTGATTCGCTGATCGACGGTGCGTCGGTGTACGAGACGCGCCTCAACATGGGCGAGAAGCTCGCGCAGAAGATCCGCCGGCAATACAAGCTCGACGTCGACGTCGTGATCCCGATTCCCGATTCGAGCCGGCCGTCGGCGCTGCAGCTGGCGGCGGGGCTGGGCGTTCCTTATCGCGAGGGATTCGTCAAGAACCGCTACATCGGCCGCACCTTCATCATGCCGGGTCACGCGGTGCGCAAGCGCTCCGTGCGGCAGAAGCTGAACCCGATGGCGATGGAATTCGCCGGCAAGAACGTGCTGCTCGTCGACGACTCGATCGTGCGCGGCACGACGAGCCGCGAGATCGTGCAGATGGCAAGGGAATCGGGCGCGCGGAAAGTGTTCTTCGCCTCCGCGGCGCCGCCGGTACGTTTTCCGAACGTCTACGGCATCGACATGCCGACCCGTGCCGAGCTGATCGCCGCTCACCGCAGCGAGGAAGAGGTGTGCCGCGAGATCGGAGCGGACGCGCTCATCTACCAGGATCTCGAGGAGATGAAGGACGCAGTGCGCCGGGCAAACCCGCGCCTTACGCATTTCGAAACGTCTTGCTTTGACGGCGTCTATGTGACGGGCGACGTAACCAAGGACTACCTGACGGCGATCGAGCAGGCTCGCGACGCCAATCGAGACTCCATAGACGACGATCACGCCCAGCTGGATTTGAATCTGGCAGCCTGATATATTCCCCACCTCGCGCCGATTTGAGGGGCTACAGCTTGCGGGCGCGTAATAAATCCAGCTAAAGCGTGCCGAGGAAAAGAACCCGGTCCGCTGCACAGAGGCCCGGGTTTTTTTATGTCCAAAGACTACGAGTTGTCCACGTTGGGCGTGCGTGCCGGCCAGGTGCGCAGTCAGTTCCAGGAGCACGCCGAGGCGCTGTACCTCACCTCGAGCTTCGTTTTCGATAACGCGGCGCAAGCAGCGTCGCGCTTCGCGGGCGAAGAGGGCATGGTGTACACGCGCTACACCAATCCCACCGTGGCGATGTTCCAGGACCGGCTCGCGGCGCTCGAGGGTGCGCAATCGTGCGTCGCCACCGCGTCGGGCATGGCGGCGATCCTCGCCACCATGCTCGTGCACCTGAAGAGCGGCGACCACGTCGTGTGCTCGAACGCCGTCTTCGGCGCGACGATCCAGCTGTTCAACAACATCCTCGGCCGCTTCGGCATCCAGACGACCTACGTCTCGCCAACGAAGACCGACGAATGGCAGAAGGCGGTGAAGCCGAATACGCGGCTCTTCTTCCTCGAGACGCCGTCCAACCCGATGACCGAGGTGTCCGACATCCCGGCGCTCTCGGCAATCGCCAAGAAAGCCGGTGCGCTCCTCGCGGTCGACAACGTGTTCTGCACGCCGATCCTGCAGCGGCCGCTCGAGCTCGGCGCCGACTTCGCCATCCACTCGGCCACCAAGTACATCGACGGGCAAGGTCGTGTGATGGGCGGTGCTATCGCCGGCTCGAAAGCGCTCGTCGGCGACCCGCTGACGGCTTTCCTGCGTACGGCGGGTCCGGCCATCTCGCCCTTCAATGCGTGGGTTCTGCTCAAGGGCCTGGAGACCCTCGAGCTCAGGATGAAGGCGCAGTCGGCGGCCGCGCTCGAGCTCGCCAGCTGGCTCGAAGGCCATCGCGCGGTGGCGCGCGTGCACTATCCGGGGCTCGAATCGCATCCGCAGCACGCGCTCGCCAAGCGGCAGCAGAAGGCCGCCGGCGCAGTGCTCTCGTTTGAGGTCAAGGGCGGTCGCGCCGCGGCATGGCGCGTGATCGATTCCACGAAGCTCGTGTCCATCACCGCCAACCTCGGTGACGTGAAGACCACCATCGTCCATCCAGCGAGCACGACGCATGGCCGGATCTCGCCGGACGCCCGTGCTGCGGCGGGCATCACCGACGGCCTCATTCGGATCGCTGTGGGCCTGGAGGCGGTGGGCGATCTAAAGGCCGATCTGGAGCGCGGGTTAAGCTAGGGGGAGTGTTTCCCCGTGCCCTGGTTCGCACGACCCATGTAGCGCTCCTCGCGGCGGCGTACTTCGCCGCCGCGAAGCTCTCGCTGTTGCTCGCCATTCCGCCGGGCTATGCGACGGCGGTGTGGCCGCCGTCGGGTATCGCGCTCGCGGCACTCCTCCTGTGGGGCAGGCCCCTCTGGCCGGGCATCTGGATCGGCAGCTGCGTTGCCAACCTGATGGTCGAGGGCTCGCTCTTGACGGCGGGCGTGATCGCCACGGGAAGCACGCTCCAGGCGTATGCCATTGCGACACTGGTGCGCCGCGCGCTCGGGGTACCGCGTCACTTCGCGCGCGTACGCGAGGTCGTCGTATTTGTCGGCCTCGTCGCGGGCGGTGCCATGATTGCACCGACCACGGCGCTCCTGCCGCTCGCCACCATCTATCCGTTGAATGCACCGGATCTCGCGGTCAATTGGTGGACTTGGTGGCAGGGCGACATCTGCGGGATGCTGATCTTCACGCCCCTCGTCCTATCCTGGACCGAGCGCGGCATTGACTGGTCGCGCGCCAAGGTTCTCGAAGCCATGGCGTTCGCCTTGCTGCTCGTCTTTGCGGGCGACATCGTCTTCTCCACGGGATTCGGCCGCACCTTCGTCATGGTGCCGTTCGTCATCTGGGCGGCGTTCCGCTTCGGCCAGCGCGAGGTCACCACGACCAGCGCCGTGATCTGCGCCATGGCGCTCGGCTACACGCTACATGGCGAGACCGGGCCGTTTGCGAGCCTGACGCGCAACGAGTCGCTGCTCCTGCTTCTCGTCTTCGTCAGCACCATCGTCGTCACGGGCCTCATCCTCTGTGCGGTCCTGGCGCAGCTCGACGCGGCGCGCGAAAATCTCGAGACCCGGGTGCGCGAGCGCACCGCGCTTCTCGCCGAGAGCGAGCGGCGCTTCCGCCTGATGGTGGAGAGCGTCGTCGACTATGCGATCTTCATGCTCGATCCGCGCGGCAACATCGCGAGCTGGAATCCCGGCGCCGAGCGCATCAAGGGCTACAGCGCCGCCGAAATCATCGGCGAGCATTTCTCGAAGTTCTATCCGCCGGAGGAGATCGCCAAGGGCAAGCCGCAATGGGAGATCGAGGTGGCGTCGCGCGAAGGGCGCTTCGAGGAGGAGGGCTGGCGCCTGCGCAAGGATGGCTCGCCTTTCTGGGCGAGCGTGGTGCTGAGCGCCGTGCGCGACGAGAAGGGGACGCTGCTCGGTTTTGCCAAAGTGACGCGTGATCTCACCGAAAAGAAGCGCGGCGAGGCCGAGTTGGTGCGGGCGAAGGTCGAGGCTGAGCGCGCCAACGAATCGAAGTCGCAGTTCCTCGCCAACATGTCGCACGAGCTGCGCACGCCGCTCAACAGCCTCCTGATCCTCGCCAAGCTCCTGGCCGACAACGTCGGCGGGAATCTCAACGAGAAGCAGGTGCGCTTTGCGCAGACGATCTATGCGTCGGGGATGGATCTCCTCGCGCTGATCAACGACCTTCTCGACCTGGCGAAGATCGAGTCCGGCGCTGTAACGGCGCTCAACATCGGACCGACCCCGCTCGAAGACATCAAGCGCGAGCTCGATCGCCTGTTTCATCAGGTGGCGCTGGAGAAAAAGCTCGACTTCGCCGTAGACCTCGCGCCCGGACTGCCGCCCACGATCCGTACTGACGCCACGCGCTTGAAGCAGGTGCTGAAGAACCTGCTTGCCAATGCCTTCAAGTTCACGCCCAAAGGCGGCGTGCGTTTGCGTATCGCGCCGCGCGGCAGCGACGCGGTTGCTTTCTCGGTGAGCGACACCGGCATCGGCATCCTGCCCGAGAAGCAGAGGATCATCTTCGAGGCCTTCCAGCAGGCCGATGGCAGCACGAGCCGCCAGTACGGCGGTACCGGCCTCGGGCTATCGATCAGCCGGGAACTCGCCCGGCTCCTCGGCGGCGAGCTGCACCTCGACAGCACGCCGGGGAAGGGCAGCACCTTCACGCTCGTCCTGCCGCTTTCGGACGAGCGCGCGGCTACGACAGCCTAAGCCCGGCCTACCAGCGGACGAGCTTCGTCTTGTCGTTGGCGATTTCCAGGTAGCCGCCGCGGCCGTACCAGTCGGGCAGAACGAATCGCTCGCGGCGCTTGCCGTCGACCTCCAAGCGATGCACGCCCGGCCGGTGCGTGTGCCCGTGCACTAGACGCGTCACTCCATGCCTGCGGAACGCTTCGCGCACGGCACCCTCGTTGACGTCCATGATGTCCGCGGCCTTCGCACCGATCACCTCTTTGCTCTTCTCGCGTAGGCCGTGGACCACCGCGCGCCGCTCATCGAGCGGCTTCGCCAGGAAGTCGGCCTGGAATTCCGCAGAGCGCGCCTTGCGCCGCCATGCCTGGTAGTCGGCGTCGTCGGTGCACAGGGTGTCGCCGTGCATCAGCAGCACGCCATCCATGACCGACGGATCGGACAGGAGCTTGCCGCCGGCAGCGCCGGCAAAGCGCTCGCCAAAGAGGAAGTCGCGATTACCGTGCATGAAGTAGAGCTTCGTCCCTGCCTCCGCGAGGCGGCGGAAGAAGCCGACGACGACAGCGTTGAATGAAGAGCCGACGTCTTCGTCGCCGATCCAGTATTCGAAGAGGTCGCCGAGTACGAAGAGCGCGTCGGCGCCTCTGGCTTCGTCCTCTACGAAGCCGAAGAACCGCTCATTGGCCGCTGGCCGCTCTTCGCTGAGGTGGAGGTCCGAGATGTAAAGCGAACGCAACTACTTTGCGCCGACCACCGTCGCGGACTCGATGATCACCGGCTGCTTCGGCACGTCACGCGACATCGGGCCGCCCGCACCCGTGGGAAGCTTCGCGATCTTGTTCACGACCTCGAGGCCGGAGACGACCTTGCCGAACACGGCGTAGCCGTTGCCGTCGCCGCGCGGGTTGCCCCAGTTCAGGAAGTCGTTGTCGTTGACGTTGATGAAGAACTGCGCGGTCGCCGAGTTGGGATCGGAGGTGCGCGCCATGGCGACGGTGCCAAGCTTGTTCATCATGCCCGCCTTCACGCCCGACGACGCCTCGTTCACGACCGGCGCGCGCGTGTTCTTCTCCTTGAAGTTCTTGTCGAAGCCGCCGCCCTGGATCATGAAGCCGTCGATCACGCGATGGAAGATCGTGCCGTTGTAATGGCCGTCCTTCACGTACTGCAGGAAGTTCTCGACTGTCTTCGGCGCCGCGGTCGGATTGAGCTCGAGGCGGATCGTGCCGAGGTTGGTCTTGAGATCAACTTGCGGGTCCGCGGCCATGGCCCCAGCAGGCACGACGGCAGCGGCGGAAAGGACGAACAGATGGCTGAGCTTCATGCGGCTCCTTCGTAGAGGATTTTCCAGCGCCCGTCTTCCTTCATCCAGTACTGGCGTTTCTTCATGACGTTCGACAGGCCGTTCGATTTGTAGTCCTGGTCGAAGGTGACCACGACCACGTCGCTCTCGTGCGGGTAGCGCAGCATGGCCACGCGGCCGAGGTTGACCTTGATCCAGCTCTTGCTCGCGTTCACCTTGCGCTTGTGCGCTGACCAGGCCGCCAGGTTTTCCTTGCCGGAGGAGAAGCGCTGCGAATAGTGGGCGAGGTAGCGCGTGCTATCGCGGCTCTGCCAATCGGCGCGCCAGTGCTCGATCTCGGCGGCGAGGCCCGCGCGCTCGGTCTCGAGCGCCGACCGATCGACCCATTCCACCTCGTCGGCAATGATCACCGGCGTGAGGCCGATCTGCAGGCGCTGGCTGACCGACTCGAGATCCGGATTGGCCAGCACGATGCAGCCGTCGCTCGCGCGCGGCGCGCGGCTATAGACGTTGGACGGCACGCCGTGCAGCCAGATGCCATGGCCGCTGCGACCTTGCCGCCGGTCCCACTCGTTCGGATAGCTGATCGGGAAGGCCCCGGCGCCGTAGAAGTCAGTGAGCTTCTTGCGCGGCAGGTTGGCCGTGACGTGGTACACGCCGACCGGTGTTTTCTGGTCACCCTCGCGGGTTTTCTCGATGCCGTTCTTGCCGATGGTGACGTAGTAATCGGCGATCAGCTTGGGCGTGCCGCCCTCGTTGGCATAGACATAAAGACGCGAGCGGCGGGCGTCGACCACCAGCGCGTTCTTCTGGTCCTTGTTGAGCTGCAGGACGTAACGCGGCAGGCGGTCATCGGCGGGGCGCTGGCGCTGCGCACGCAGCCTCGCCAGAGCCTCCTCGCGCAGGTCCGCGACGCGGCCTTCAGGCACGGTCTTCAGCACGTTGCCGAAGGTTTCGAGCGGCCTCGCACGCGCGAGCAGCAGGTCGCCGCGCACGAGGTAGGCGAGGCGGAAGTTCGGGTAGTCGGCGATCAGCGAATCGACGCGCTTCAGCGCGACGTCCGGTTGGTTCGCCTCGATAGCCTGGAAGACCGACGACAGCCGATCTTCGGGCGTCGACGCCGCTGCGGAGAGCGAGAAGAGGGCGAGCAGGAGGAGCGCGAGGCGCTTCACTTGCCGGCCTTCTCTTCCTTGATCAACCAGCGGTTATCCACTTTCACGAGTTCCAGCGTCTTCCGGTTCTTGCTCGTCAGCTTGTCGGACTTGTAAGTCTGCCTGAAGCTGACGCTCGCCTGGTCGGCGCCCCGCATGGTCACCTTGGGCGACTCGATGGCTACCGAGATGGATTTGGCCGCGCCAATGCGCTCCCGACGGCTCTTTTCCCAGTCGCCGCGCGACTCGCCGGCCGGGGTCTTGAAGTCCTTGGCGTAGTAGCCGAGGTAGCCACTGGCATCCTTCTTCGACCAGGCCTGCGCCCAGCCGTTGACTGCTTTCAGCACGTCGCCACTGGCGTCCGCCGCCGGCTTCTCGGGCGCCTTGGGAGCTACGGCTGCCACAGTCGCGGCCGGTACCGCGGCCTTGGGCGCTTCCTTCGCTGTGTCGCTGGCGGCTGCCACAGCAGCGGGCTTCGCGCTGGGCTCGCGCACGAGCTCGCGGACGAGCGAGAGCTTGTTCTGCGCGGTGGTGTTGGAGGCGTCGATCTGCAGCGCCTTGCCGTAAGCCTGGCTCGCGAGCTTGGCGTACACGTCGCCGAGGTTCTCGTAGGCGGTCGCGTACGTAGGGTGCGTGCGGATCGATTGCTCGAGCGAGGTGCGTGCCTTCTCGTACTGTCCCTGGCTCGCGTAGATCACCGCGAGGTTGTTGTACGGCTCGGGAAGGCTCGGATAGTCCTGCGTGAGCTTGGTGAAGATCTCGATCGCCTCGGACTGTTTGCCTTGCTCGGTGAGGATCACGCCTTTGAGGAAGCGCGCCTGCGGTTCTTTCGGATTTGCGGCGAGCGCCTTGTTCACGCGCTCGAGCGCTTGTTGCGACTGTCCCGCCTTGAGAAGCTTCTGCGCGTCCTCGACGTCATCGGCGCGCGCAACGGCTGCGCAGAAAAACGCGCAGACGCAAAGCAGGAGAACGCCGCCACGCAGACTTGGGCGCGGGGCGGTGGAATTCAGCATTGTGTTATATTTTCAAGGCCCTACGTAAGGGTGCTCATTCTAGACTAACGCTCTCCGGCCCACAATCGACACTCTCCAGATCTTCAACTCGTTAGGCCGGGCAAAACAACCGTTCGTCCCATTGGTGCCCGGACAGGTACGCATGTACGTCTGCGGCATCACGGTCTACGACTACATGCACATCGGCAACGCCCGCTTCATGGTGGTGTTCGACATGGTGCGCCGATGGCTGCGCGTAAGCGGCTATCGCGTCACGTTCGTGCGCAATATCACTGATATCGACGACAAGATCATTCGGCGCGCGGCCGAGAACCACGAACCGGTAGAGGCGGTCACCGCGCGGTTCATCCGCGCGATGGACGAAGACACTGCCGCCCTCGGCGTCGAGAAGCCCGACCACGAGCCGCGCGCCACGCAGTACGTGCCGCAGATGCAGGCGCTGATCGGCCGCCTGCAGGAGAGGAAGCTCGCCTACCAATCCGCATCCGGCGACGTCAACTACGCCGTGCGCCGCTTCCCCGGCTACGGAAAGCTCTCAGGCAAATCGCTCGACGATTTGCGCGCCGGTGAGCGCGTCGACGTGAACACGAGCAAGGAAGACCCGCTGGACTTCGTGCTCTGGAAGCGCGCGAAGCCCGAGGAGCCAAAGTGGCCGTCGCCGTGGGGCGAAGGTCGGCCGGGATGGCACATCGAGTGCTCGGCGATGAGCTCGGCGCTGCTGGGTGAACCTTTCGACATCCATGGCGGCGGCATGGACCTGCAGTTCCCGCACCACGAGAACGAGATCGCGCAGTCGGAGGGTGCGACCGGCAAGGCTTTTGTGAAGTACTGGATGCACAACGGCTTCCTCGCTATCGACAACGAGAAGATGTCGAAGTCGCTCGGCAACTTCTTCGTCCTGCGGGACGTGCTCAAGCACTTCGATGCGGAGGTGGTGCGCTTCTTCCTGCTGCGTGCGCATTACCGCAGTCCGCTCAACTACACCGACGCAAACCTGGAAGACGCGAAGCAGGCTTTGACTCGCCTCTACACCGCGCTGCGTGACCACCCGGCCAAGTCGGGCCCTGTGGACTGGGCGGAGCCGCACGCCAAGCGATTCAAGGACGCGATGGACGACGATTTCGGCACGCCGGAAGCGATCGCCGAGCTACATCAGCTGGCCAACGCCGCTTTTCAAGGGGACCCCAAGGCTTCCACTCAGCTAAAAGCGTTGGCTGGCGTCCTCGGCCTTCTGGAGCGTGAGCCCAACCAGTTCCTGCGCGCGGCGCCCGCGGGGGTGGATGAGGCGTGGATCAATGAGCGCATCGCCGCACGGCAGGCGGCGCGGAAGGGCAAGGACTTCGCTGAAGCTGACCGCATCCGTAAGGAACTGCTGGATAAGGGGGTCGTGCTCGAGGACAAGGGCGGCGCGACTACGTGGCGGAGGGTGTAAGGTCCGACCATGGTTGCCGACCAACGCTCCATGCTCATCCATCCGCTGATCGTCCGCGTTTGCCACTGGCTCAACGTGCTCGCCGTCCTGATGATGATTACGAGCGGCTGGGCAATCTACAACGCTTCTCCGCTTTTTAACTGGAGCTTTCCTGACGGTATAACGCTCGGCGGCTGGCTTGCGGGCGGGCTGCAGTGGCACTTCGCCGCCATGTGGTTGTTCGCAATCAACGGGCTGGTTTATCTGGTCTACGGCATCGCTTCGGGCCATTTCCGCCGCAAGCTGCTGCCGATCACGCCGAGGGCCGTGCTGCACGACATCCGCGAGGCGTTGCGCGGCAAGCTCGCGCATGCGGACCTCTCGGTCTACAACGCCGCACAGCGGGGCGCCTATCTTGCCCTGATCCTGCTGCTGATCCTGATGATTGCGACCGGTCTTGTCATGTGGAAGCCGGTGCAGTTCTACTGGTACGGGCAGTTCATGGGCGATTACGAAGGGGCGCGGCTTCTGCACTTCTTCTCCATGGCCGCGATCGCGTTCATCGTCTTCGTGCACGTCGTGATGGTGGTCCTCGTGCCGCGCACATTCCCGACGATGTTTACCGGGAGGATCACGCATGGATAAGAAGTTCGTCGTGCATCGCAACTCCGCGCTCGAGAACCTCGAGCGCCGCGTGTTCCTGAAGCGCAGCCTCTCTCTCGGCGCGCTCGCCATGCTGACCGGCTGCGAGTTCACCGACCAGGAAAGCGTGCAGCGGGTTCTCATGGCAATGTCGAACTGGAACGATGGCGTGCAGCATTGGCTCTTCAATCCCAACCGCCTCGCCCCCGAGTTCCCCGAGAGCCGCATCACCAAGCCGTTCCCGTTCAATGCGTACTACAGCGAGGACGAGGTGGTGGAAGTCGACGGCGAAAGCTACAAGCTCGAGCTCGCCGGGATGGTCAAGGAGAAGAAGCCGTGGACGCTCCGGGAGCTGAACGCGCTGCCGCAGGTGTCGCAGGTCACGCGGCACATCTGCGTCGAGGGCTGGAGCGCGATCGGCAAGTGGAGCGGGGTGCGCTTCTCCGACTTCCTCGCCCGCGTCGGCGCGGACACTACGGCCAAATACGTCGGCTTCCAGTGCGCCGACGATTACTACGGCTCGATCGACATGTCGACGGCGCTGCATCCGCAGACCATCATTGCGCTGAACTACGCGGACCAGACGCTGCCGCCGAAATACGGTTATCCGCTAAAGATCCGCATACCCACCAAACTCGGCTTCAAGCAGCCGAAGCACGTCGCCGCCATCTTCGTGACTAACGAATATCCCGGCGGGTACTGGGAAGACAAAGGCTACAACTGGTATAGCGGGTCTTAGCGCGTCCCGCCCGCGGCGGCATTTTCGTCCGGCGACGTTGCATTTGCTTCCAGGTCAGGCGTCTGCAGGTCGAGCGCGAGCAGCGTCGGGGCGTCGGGCATTCCGCTCGCCGGGAGCATCATGGCGAGCTGGTATTGCGCAAGCGCCGCCTGCGTCTTATCGCTGAAATCGCCATTGACCGGTCCGGCGTCGAAGCCCAAGTCATTCAACTTCTGCTGCAGCTGCTTGTAGAACTCCGTGTAGGGTCCGGGCGAGTCGGCGAGGACGCTAAGGGACGCGCCCATGATCAGGGCGCTTACCGCGAGGTGGAGGACGGTCTTCATGGACCGCCCGTTGCAAATCACGTGCCCGCTAGGATTTTTTCGCCCAGTAGCTGAGGCTGCTCGAGCATCGGGCAGTGCCCGGAGTCAGGGATTTCTTCGTAGCGCGCTCCGGGGATCTTCTGCGCCAGGTCCCGCGCAAGCGCGGGCGGCGTGGTCTGGTCGAGCGCGCCGCACATCACGAGCGTCGGGTTTTTGATCTTCGCCACGTGCCCCGAGAGATCCATCGAGGCGAGCGCGAGGCACGCGCGCGCGAAGCACTGGGCATCGACTTTACCCAGTGCAGTCTTGCGCGCGGCGATCACGTCGGGATGCCGTTCTGCGAAGGCGGGCGGAAACATCCGTCCGATGGCGGTATCAAGGACGCCCTTCATCCCTTCGGCGGTCACCTTCGCCGCCATGCCGCGGAACGGCACTCGAGCGGGCTCAGGAAAGGCGGCCAGCGTATCGGCGACGATGAGCGGGCCAAAGCGTGAGCCATGGCGGATCGCCAGCTCGAGCGAGACGAAGGCGCCGAAGCCGTTGCCGAACACGGCGCAGTTCTTGGGCAGCTCAAGCGCGTCCATGACACGGGCGACATGATCGGCATGTGCCGCGACGCTCGCCAGTTCCACGGGCGCTGAAGCGCCGAAGCCGGGCAAGTTGATGCGCGTTACGCGCCGCTCTTTTGCGAGGCGCGGCAGCATCACATCGAAGACGGTGAGCTCCGTAAGGAGCGAATGGATCAGGAGAAGCGGCGCGCCGGAGCCTTGCTGGTCGTACTCGACCTGCGCGCCATTCACTGTTCGAAACATCATCCCCGGCGAGACTAGCATGCTTAAAATTGCCCGGGAGGAGCGAGGACTGAGTCCCTTCGAATTGGCGGAGCCGAAGTCGCTGCGCGAGGCGCTGGCGCTGCTTTCCGGTGATGGCGTGCGCCCGATGTCGGGCGGCACGGCGCTCATGCTCATGATGAAGGCCGGCGTGCTGCGGCCTTCGCGCCTCGTCAGCCTGCGGCGCCTCGGCCTTGATCGCATTGAAGTCACGAACGGCGAGCTGCGCATCGGTTCCATGGTGACGCTCCGCGCTCTCGAGAAATCTCCGCACCTCAAGGCATGGCCGGTCATCGGTCGGACGCTGCGCACCCTGTCCAACGTTCGCGTGCGCAACGTCGCGACGCTCGGCGGACATCTCGCACACGGCGATCCGCACATGGACCTGCCGCCGCTGCTCGCAGCGCTTGGCGCCACGGTGACGATCGCGGGCGCGAAAGGAGAGCGCACGTCGCCGGTGGAGAAGCTCTACGCCGGATACCTGGAAACCACGATCGGCGCGGGCGAGATCATCACCAGCGTCACCGTGCCGGCGATGGGTGCGCGACGCGCGGCCTACCTTAAGTGCACGACGCGCTCGGCCGACGACTGGCCGGCGCTCGGCGTCGCCGTCGTGCTCGACGGGCAGAAGACCGACATCGTGGTGAGCGCGGCGACCGACCGGCCGACGCGGCTCGCCTCGGTGGAGGCCGCGGACGGCCTGAAGATCGACAGTGACCTTCACGGCTCGGCGGCATACAAGAAGCAGCTCCTTCGCGTGTATCTCAAGCGGGCAATCGATGAAGCGCGCAACGCACGCCACTGAGACGCCGCAGGTCGGCCGCTCGGTCCCGCGACTCGAGTCGTGGCTCAAGGTCACGGGCAAGGCCGAATACGTCCACAACCTGCGGCTGCCGGGGATGCTCTACGGCAAGATCTTCCGCTCGAGCGTGGCGCATGGTCGTATCAAGCGCATTGACACCTCCGCTGCGCGGGCGCTCGCGGGGGTACATAGCGTTGTCACCGCCGCCGAGGTGAAGACGATCCTGCCGGATCCGTTCTATGGCCCGGCATTCCACGACCAGCCGGTGCTTGCGGTCGACAAGGTGCGCTACGTCGGCGAGCCCGTCGCGGTGGTGCTCGCCTCCGATCCGCATGTGGCGGAGGAGGCGGTTCATCTCATCACCGCCGAGTACGACGAGCTGCCTGCCGTGTACGAC
>Ga0310810_10003554_pt1 | contig 17021 bp, 9 predicted proteins | sample NCmetagenome_FD_207641 | JGI IMG/M metagenome (GOLD analysis project Ga0310810, IMG submission 207641) | Soil microbial communities from experimental microcosm in Duke University, North Carolina, United States - NC | ecosystem: Engineered > Artificial ecosystem > Soil microcosm > Unclassified ... | reverse complement strand
ACGTGCACCGGACCTGTCACGCGGTGGGGCTTCGCTCCACGGCCACCATGATGTTCGGTACCGGTGAGACGATCGAGCAGCGCATGAACCACTTCGATATCGTGCGCCAGATCCAGGAAGACACCGGCGGATTCACCGCCTTCATCCCCTGGAGCTTTCAGCGCGAGCTGACATCCCTGGGGCGCTTCGTCAAGGAAGAGGCCACCGCAGTCGAATACCTGAAGATGCTGGCGTTGTCGCGAGTCTACTTGGAGAACATCCTCAACATCCAGTCCTCTTGGGTGACTCCCGGACTCAAGACCTGCCAGATCGGCCTGCGCTTCGGCGGCAACGACGTCGGCAGCATCATGATCGAGGAGAACGTGGTGAGCGCCGCCGGCACGCACCATCAGGCCACCGAAGAGGAGCTGCGCCGCTTGATTCGCGACGCCGGCTTTATCCCGAAACAGCGGGATACGCTGTATCGGACCTACTTCTTGAATTAGCCCGAATCCAAACCGCCAGTCCGATCAATGCAAGCAGGCTGAGCCCGCCTCCCAACCCCAGCAGTCGCGACCGGTATCGAAACTCCACAGTATGCTCGCCGGGTGGAACGGTCACCGCCTGGAACGCTCCCATCCATGGTTCGACGGCTTCGCCTCTCCCGTCCACGAAAGCCTTCCACCCCGGGAAAAACTGTTCGTGCAACGCCAGCTTGCCGCCGCCAGCGGATTGAACCTGGAACGTCCGGGTTTCAGGCCGCCACGCGATCCTTTGAATCTTGCCTTCCCAACTGTAAGGCTCCTGCGCATCCAGGTACTCGTAGACTTTGTAATACGTCGGGAACGATCCCAACAGCCGGTAGTGCGGGTTGTCCTTCAGCTTGGAATACATCTTGCTGTACTCCGAGCTGATCACGTACTTCACCCCGAACAGCCGGAGGGCTGCGTAATTCTCCGGATCGACTTCAAACAGCCTGTCGGTTCGAAAATGTCCGTACGTCTCCACCATTTTCCGGAACGGAGTCGTCAGCAGCGGGTCGAACCCCTGCGGCGTGATCAAGCCCATGTGCCGGAAATCGTTGGGCTGCGGCCCGGTGTCCGCGTCCACGACAATGCGGCCAATGCCACCGTCGCGAAGCTCCCGGTACACGTCCGGCGCCATTCCCGGAAACGACGTCGATGAGAATCTCTGCGCGTCTCCGCTCCCGGCGTTGAATCGCTTGCTGGTTCCGAACGCTTTGTAGTCGATGCCCACGAACAGCACGATTGCTGCGGCCATCCACATGCGCCCGCGGCCCTGCTCGCCGCGGAGCGCGTACATCCCGGCGGCGAAAATCGCAAGCGTGACCAGCACGTCGATCCCGCTGCGCCATCCCGCGGGCAAGGTTTCATGTTTCCATCGGACCAGTTCATAGGCGGCCCACATCGCCATGATCCCCACCGATCCCCGCGCCAGCCACGATGGCGTCCGGCTTTGCACCCCCAGAAAGTGATCCAGAGCGTACGCCGTGAGTGGCGCGAATGCCAGTGTCACGCCCGCTAGAAAGTACCAGGAGCGGAGGATATCGGCCAGCAGGCCAGAATGCTGGATCGCGCTCCAGACCAGACCGAACGGGTTGCCCGCCATCACCAGACTTGCCGCCAGCATCGCCAGAGACGGCAGCAGGTCTCGAAACCGCCGGCGCAGAATCAGAAACGGCACGCCCAGCAGAGCCGGAACGCCCAGGTAGAAGTAATCCTTGAACGGATTTGTATCCAGCGGGAGCTTCAGGCCGAAGTTGAAGTAGTTCGGCAACACGTAGGACAGAATGGTGTCCGCGCCGATGACGCCCAGACCGTAGTGCAATTCCGGCTCGCGGAGTCCGGTGGTTTCCCATGTCGGCAGAATCTGGATCGCGCACAGCATCAGCGATAGCACCAAAGCGGCGATGGTTCCCAGCGCAGCTTTCCAGCGCCACGCGCCCGCGATCGAGTAGACGCCGACCATCACCGCGAACACCATCCAGGTCGGCGGATATCCCGCCAGGAAGCACAACGCCGAGGCGGCCGCGACCTTCCATAATGGTTTCCACGACCGTCGCTCCACGGCCTGATCCACCCCCCACAAAGCCAGCGGAATCCAAGTGTATCCTCCCACCAGGCCGAAGTGCTGCAATTGCGTGCACATGTATCCGCTGAAGGCGAATACGCCCGCGCCCAGCACGCAGGGAACCTCTCCTAGCCGTTTCCCGCGCAGCCAGAAGAAGCACAGCAGGAATGACAGCCACACGTGCAGGATCAGCAGATCCTGCATGGATTGGTAGGACAGGCGTTCGCGCCCCAGGTTGAAAAGAAACATCAGCCACGTGGGCGGGTAGAACAGCGCCGCCTGGACGTTGCCCACAAAGCTCATTCCGGCGTAAATGGTCGGGTCCCACAGCGGAAAGCGGCCTTGCCGCAGGCTCTGGAAAGCATAATCCGCCAGCGGGTAATGAAATCCGGGAAGGTCGTAGGGGATATGGACCCACCGCACGGGAGGAATGTATTCAAAGAAGAATAAATAGGTGAAGAGCAGGGAGAGGATCGCGATGGCCTTGCGGGAGTGCAAGAATCCATCCTACTTCACCGAAGCTCCTCCGCTCGCAAGAACGTCCCGCGGGCCCTTACCGCCTTTAGAACTTGACTTGCACCGACACTCGGAGCAGCCGAGGCGTGACCAGGGTCTGCGGAGTTCCGCCCGGCCCGCCGTTCCGAAATGTGCTGACCAGGCCTGTGAACGTATTGCTTCCGGACGTGCCTAGAGCCTGCGTTTCCGTCAGCACCGCGTGCGAATTGTTTACGTTGAACACGTCGATCTGCGGCGACACGGCTAAGCGCTCGCCGACACGGACCACTTTGCGGACACCCAGATCAACCTGCAATAGGCGATCCAAATATCGGGACCCCGGTGCAACCAAGGGAATCGTTTCCGAAGGGTTCGTCAGTTTCACTCCGGCTGGAAGCACCAGCGCACCCGGAGTACAACCCGGGACGCTGCAATCGAACGGGTAGCGGGTCGTGCTGGTGATGCTCCAGTTGACGGCCTTGGACAGCTCGGGATCGCTCTGCAACGCCGCGCTCAACTCGAACCCCTTCCATAGCGGCAGATTCCCCGCAAGTTTGAACTCCTGGCGGAACGGAATCTGCACGTTTTTCCCGAAGTTCTGAAAAAGCGACCCGGATTGGTCGCAGAAGCGGAAATTGTTCGGGTCATTTACGCTATTGGTCAGCGCGCCGGGTGTGGTTCCCGATAGAACTACGCCGGCGCCGGATGCCGTGCCCGACGGGGTGCCGCCCGCATCGCAGGCAGTGTCGACGATGCGATCGATCGTATATCCCGCGAAAAACACCGCGCGCTTCAGCCGCGTGTTGAATCCGAACTCGAATCCGTTGTAGACGTTCCGGTTGGTAGCCATGTTGCCGTTGGTTTGGTAGAAGTCGGGAGTGATTCCGAACTTGTTCGAATTCAAGTTATAGACGGTAATCTGCTCGCCGTCGAGCGGGTTTACGATGGAGAACGGTGTCCAGTCGTTTACCGGGTCGACCGCGCGATTGATGGTCTTGGGGCGATTGTGTTCGGTGCGGCGGAGCCAGTTAAAACTCACCGACATTCCACGCCGGAGCTGGTGCTGGATGCCGGCGCTAAGTTGGATGTTGTAATCGCGCTTGTAATTGGGATCGAGGGTCCGGCTGGTGATCTTCCCGAAACTGGTATTGGTGCTGGGACCGATTTCATTGTCCTGCGCGATGCCGTCGCCGTTGGTGCCTCCGGGCGTGCACGTCGTCTGAGGATACGGACAATCCTTCCAGACCCGCGTGTCCGTCGACAGGGCCATTAGATTGAAAGGCACCAGATACCCGGTGTCCGCCGGCAGATTATATTTACCGAAGCTGGCTTTCACCGCCGTTTTCCCGTTGCCAAACAGGTCGTAAGTGACGCCCAGCCTCGGCGACCAGGTCTTCCAGCACCCCAGCCCCTTGATGGTGCTGCAGTCGATCAGCGGGAACGAACGGGCAGCTACGAACCGCCCCGCGGACGCGGCCTCCGGCTGGATCGAAGACTTCTCGTACTCAAAGCGCAATCCAGCGGTGACCGCCAGCCTCTTGACGTGCCACGTGTCGGTGGCATACAAAGCCAGGTCGGCGTTCACCCGGGGCCGGGAGGCGATCGGCGTGTTTTGGACTTGGACCGATACGGGAATGCCATTCTGATACTGTTGGACAAGGTCGGCATTGACCGACGACACCTGGTCGTTCTTGCCCCAGGAATCCTGCAGACCCACCTTCAGGGAATGCGATCCCGTCACGTATGACATCGAAGTCGATATGCCTCTCCGGTCGGGCAGAAAGAAGTTCTGGACCCCCGGTGCGTTCGTGCGCGTAAGCAGGATGCTATCGGTGTGCGAGGCGCCCGCATACCATTCCGGAGTGAACGGGTCCTTCTCCTGGCCGGGCTGATACACCACCGAATAATGGATGATGTTGGTGGAGAATCCGGCGTCCAACAGCAGCCGCGGCGTCATTGTGTAGGTCCACTTGCCTTGCGCGACGTAGTACAGGGTTCCTCCCCGGCGCTGCGCCGCAACCGATGGGTCGATGGGCTTGAAAGCCAACCCGGTGAGCTCGTGCCCCTTATGCTTGATGTTCCGCTCATAGGTGCCCGAGAATTTCATCTTGGAATTCATCTGCCAACTGAGGCGCAGCGTACCGCTGGCGATCCACTGCTCTTCGATTCCGGGACGGCTCAGATCGGGAGTGCCGTCCGCTTTGGGATAGAAAATACCTGGCGGCGAATCGTAGGTGCTGTTGTAACGGCTCGATCCCAGAAACCACAATCTATCTTTAATGAAGGGCCCGCCCAAAGAACCGTCAAAGTTCTGGATATGCTCGATGATCTGAGCACCGGTCAAACCGCGGGCAACGTGAGCCGGGGTCACGTTGGAGGCCTGCCATATCCCGTTTTGACCGGTGCCGCCCGCAAAAAGCTGACCATGAAACTGGTTCCCGCCGTCCTTGGGAATCATATTGACCAGCGTGCCTCCGGCCGCGGTTTCCGCCGTGATGCCGCTGGTCTGATACGTCGTCTCCTGAAGCAGCGCGTCGTCGATATAATTCTGGATCAGGCTGTCCAGATAATTGGAGTTAACGTTCATGCCGTCCAGCGTCACGGTGGTGTTGTAGGCACTGCTTCCTTTTCCGTAAATGTAGGTTTGCTCCATCTGCTGGGAGCCGCCCACATCCGGAGTCGTCAACCGGATGCCCGGCACCAGCCCGCCCAGCTGTTGGAAGGTTCGCGAGCTGGGAACCGCGTCCATGAGTTCGCGGGAAAGGACCTGCGTGTTCGCCGCGTTTTCTACATCCACGATCGAAACGACGTCCTTGACCTCCACCGTCTCGCCGACTGAGCCGACCCCCATTTCGACATACAGCGGCACGGAGGTGTTGGACGGCACCTCGATCCCTTCCTGTTTGAAAGTCTTGAACCCCGATACACTGGCCGTAACCGCGTAGGTCCCTGGCCGTAGGTCCACGATCGAGTACCGCCCGGATCCGTCGGTTGTCACAGTGCGCGACCTTTCAATCAGCGCCGGACTCGAGGCCGTGACGGTTACGCCCGGAATGATAGCGCCGGACGGGTCTCTTACAACGCCAGCAATACTGCTCTGGGCTGAAGCCAACTGCGGCAACAATAAAAACACTGCCGCCAGAAGAGTCGAAACTAGCCTGGACTTTGTCATCCCCTTTACCCCCCTTTGAATTGGACCACCTATTAGGGCAGAGCCCCGTTATCATTCCCGACCTGTCGCTCGGTCGGGAATCTTATAACCGAACGGCATCCTTGTCAAGGCCCTGTGAGGACGCCTTCCAATCCAGCCTCAAAGCTATCAATCGATTAAGAGGGCTATCGGTGATCGATCCAGTTGATCCGGATGAAAGTCGTGGCGGTGTTAGTTCTTCAACCCCGCCGCCCAATTCTGGACTAGCGTGATCGGCTCGCTCGATTTCTGATCCTTGCCGACGGTGGCGAGAATGCGCTGGCCGTCAGCGGAGATGTCGTAGCCGTAACCGTTGCCGGTGGGAATCCCGCCGAACAAGGCGCGGGTTGCGCCAACCTCCACCGTCTCGCCGCTGATGCGGACCTCCGTCGCCATCAGCCGTCCCTCCGGAGAAAGGTAGAAAATCTCTTTTCCGTCGCGCCGCCAGCGCGGCTTGATGCCCCCGTTGGTCGATATCTGCCGCTTGCCACCCGGCTGAGAGAAGGAGGAAACGTAGACGTCGCCTGGCTGCTCCCCGAAAACGTACGCCACCCAGCGGCCGTCCGGAGAAAACTTCGCATATCGGGTACCGGCGGGGAGGACCGGCGTCGGCTTCAACGCGGCACCTGGGCTCTCCGTGGTTAGCGGCAACGCCCAATGCCCGCTGCTCCCGCTGCCGTCGAGCGTAACAAACACCAGAAACTTGCCGTCCGGGGACCAGCTGTTGGGGTACTTTTCCCGATCATCCGCGTACAACAGCTCCTCCACGCCGGAGCCGTCCGCGGATTTGCGATACAAGTCCCAATGGCCTTTCCGCACGGAGTTAAACACAATGCTGCGGCCATCCGGGGACCACAGAGGAAAGTCCGCCCGCGCCGGATCGAAGGTGAAGCGCGCCGGAAGCCCCTTCGACAGGTCGTAGGTCCACAAGTCCTCTCCCCGAGCATGGAAGACAGAAGTAACCAGGGTCTTCCCGTCCGGCGAAAGCGCGATGTCGGAGAAGGATTGAGGCTCGCCGATGGTCCCGAGCGCTTTTCCCGTCCGATCGAACCAGGTCAATTGCAGCCCATAATCATTGACACCCGTGGTGTAGGCCAGCAGGCCCGTCGCGGAAACGGAAAAGAGCCCAATGACATTAGGGCTGTAAGACGGTTGAACCCGCTCGGCGACTGGCACTGCTTCACCGTTTGTGGCCAGCATCTTCAAGTCGAAAGGCTGCGCCATTAAAGTGTTCTCCCGCAGAAACAGCAGGCGTCCTTGGGAATAAACGGCGTTGGAGCCGGTCTCCGCGACCGTCTTAATTTCGCTCGAATCGAGCGACGATAAAAGCACCTGGACGCGATTGGGCGGCCGCAAGGAAGAATACAGGAAGTGCCGCCCGTCCGGGAGAAACCAGGGGGCCCGGTCGTTGCCGCCAGCGTTGTCGGGTTTGGTGGCCGGTGTGGCGGCCCCGCCCGAGGAGGAAATCTTGAACAGTCCGCCGACGTTGTTGTTGGGAGCGAAGACGATCATGCCGGTGGTGCTCCACGCGCCCCCGCGTGGATTGGCCGCCTCCGCCAGGGTAACCGGCGGACCTCCCGCAGTGTCGATCTTCTTGAGCTTCCCGCCCGCGAAGAAGGCGAGGTAGCGGCTATCCGGCGACCAGAAGGGAAAGCTGCCGCCCTCGCTGCCCTGCACCGGTTGCGCGGTGATGGCATCGAGCGGCCTAATCCACAACTCGCTCTTGCCATCTTCACCCGTCGCAAAGAATACGAGACGCTTCCCGTCCGGCGAGAGCGCCATCGGACCGCCGTCTGCTTCGGAAGAGAATGCCGATTTCTCGGGAGGCAGAATGGCCGTTCGCACCACTTGTGATTCGGGCGGCGTATCGCGGAAGTGCGTCCACGCGAGGGCCGCCGCTGTGAGCGCGAACAGTCCAGCTAGACCCCAAGCCAGCCGCAATCGCGGCGCTGCTGCTTCCTGCACCGCGACAGGCTCCGCAATCGGTGAATTCTCCAACAGAATCCGAGCCTCGCCGATCGCCTGCAACCGCTGCCTGCGATCCTTTGCCAGAGTCCGCTCCAGCAGCCGCCGCAAATACGCCGGCGTCCCGGAAGGCAGCTTAGACCAATCCGGATCGTTCTTAACCACCGCCTCCAGCACATCCGGCGTGGCGGTTCCCGCGAAGGCGCGCTTCCCCGTGAGCATCTCGAACAGCACCGCGCCGAACGAGAAAATATCGCTGCGCCGGTCCACGGTTCGCCCCACGGCCTGCTCCGGCGACATGTACGCCGCAGTGCCCAGAATCACGCCCGCGCGTGTGTGCCCCATGGTGAGCGTGGGTGAATTCGCCAGCGACGAGGGCGGCGGCTCATCCTCCAGCACCTTGGCCAAGCCGAAATCCAGGACCTTCACGACGCCCTCGGGAGTGATCTTGATGTTGGCGGGTTTAAGATCGCGATGGACCACGCCCCGGTCGTGGGCGTACTCCAGGGCTTCGATGATCTGTTTCGAGATCGCGACGGTTTCCTCCAGCGCCAGTGGCCCTGCTGCCATGCGATCCGCCAGCGTCGGCCCTTCGATGAGCGCGAGAACTAACCCGCGCGAGTCTTCGGAGTCCACGATTCCGTGAATCTGTCCGATGTTGGGATGATCGAGCGAAGCAAGAACTTCGGCTTCCCTCTGGAAACGAGCCATGCGTTCGTGATCGCGGAGGAACGTCGCCGGCAGGACCTTGAGCGCCACATCGCGCCTGAGAGTCGTATCGCGTGCGCGATAGACCTCGCCCATCCCGCCCTGACCGATTTGGGACAGGACTTCGTAGTGCCCGAGCTTGTCGCCCGCTGAAAGTGGCATGGGAGCGATGCAGCTAAGTTTACTCGATCAAGACGCGAATAGCGAATGCGGAACGGCACACCCGTCCCTTTGGTTTCAGTGACTTCGTGGGCTCGTTTTGCCGCTGCGTTTTTCTCCTCGCCAGCCCCACGAGGCGGTTGAAGTGGTTTATCCTATATCTCAGGATCTTCGGTTATCTCAGGATCTCGCAACCCAACGGTTCAGGGAGTACGTCTCACCTTCATGCGTCTGTCACTAGTAAGCCTGGCTACGGGACTGTGTTTCGTTAGCGTCCTCGTCAGTTCGCCAGGCTTGGCCGCCCCTTCGCCCGACGTGTCCGCGTCCGACGTGTTCGCGCGACTCCCCCTGCGCTTCGAAGCCGTCGATGCCCGGCATTGGATGGCCCACGGGCCGGGGTTCGGGGTCGCGTTGAACCAGGACGGGACCGTCATTCGCCTCGGAGACCGCGGGCTCAAGCTCACGCTGGAAGGCCGCGATCGCAACGCCGCATTTGAAGGGCTCGAAAAATCAGCGGCCTCCAGCAACTACTTCGGCCGGGACTCCCGCAGCGTGGACGCGTTTGGCCGCTTGCGCCAGGTAGGCGTCTATCCGGGAATCGACATCGTCTATTACGGCCAAGGCCAATCCCTGGAATACGATTTCGAGCTGGCGCCCGGCGCCGATCCATCCCAGATCCGCATGCGCTTTGAAGGAGCCGATGCCATCCATCTGGGCCCGCAGGGTCAAGTGATCCTGGGCTTGGGCGATCGCCAGATTACTCAGAATCCTCCCGTCGTTTATCAACGCAACCCGTCTGGCGAAATCGTGGGTGTGCCGTCGGCGTATGTGACCGCTGCGGACGGCTCCATCGGCATCACCCTGGGCGCTTACGACACGAGCCGGGAACTGGTGGTCGATCCCACCATTCTGTTCACCGGCTATCTGGCGGGAACCAGCGCCGACGTGCCCGTCGGCATCGGTCACGACAAGAACGGACTGATCTACATCGCCGGATACACCTATTCGCCGGACTTCGCCCTGGTCGGCACGGCGTACTCCGGATTCTTCGTCGGTACTGGCCAGCAGGCCTTCACCACCGTCATGAATCCGCTGAGCACAGACCCGAGCAAAGTCATTACCTACTCCGGCTTCTTCAGTGGTACTTTCGGAGATTTCCTGAGAGCCATGACGGTCGACAGCAACGGGGTCTTCTATCTCGCTGGCGTCACCGACGATTTCTTCTTTCCGACTACGCCGGGCGGATATCTCACCGCTAACGGCGGTGTGCGCCGCAGTTTTGTGTCCGTAATCGACACCAAGATTCCGGGGACAGACGGCTTGACGTACTCCACTTTTTTTGCCGGAACCAAGACCGACGAGCCCACGGCAATCGCCGCCCAAGGAGGGAAGATTTACGTCACTGGGTTTACCACCTCCGACGATTATCCGGTTACCGCCAATGCCTACCAAAGCACGCGTCCGGGCGGGACGTTTGATGGCTGGGTGGCGGAGTTCGATCCTTCGCAAAGCGGCGCGGCCAGCCTGGTGGCCAGCACCTATCTGGGGGGCACCGGCCAGGACGTTCCGAAATCGATCGCGGTGGCGGCGGACGGCCAGGCCTGGGTGGCCGGCTACACCCGCTCGGGCGATTTCCCCACGACGCCCAACTCGTTCCGCCCGTTCTCTTCCGGCGGTGGCGACGCCTTTCTCACCAGGATCAATCTAGCCGCCATGGCGGTTACGTACTCGACGTTCCTGGGCGGGTCCGGCCAGGAGCAGGCTACCAAGGTCCTGGTGGAACCCTCCGGCCACGTGGCCGTAGCCGGATTCACTTTGTCCGACAATTTCCCGGTCACTCCCAACGCGCTGCAAAGCAAACAAGCCGGAAACGGCGATGCGTTTCTCACCATTCTCGATCCCAGCGCGCCGGATTTCACCACCGCCCTGGTCTACTCGACGTACTTCGGCGGAACCGATGGCGAAGTGCCTTACGACCTCCGCCGCGATGCGGCGGGCAAGTACTATCTTTGCGGCTACACCTTGTCCCTGGATCTTCCCGTCGTGAACGCGCTCGCCGCGGCGTCCTATCCCGGCAACAGCGTCGACGGATTTGTGGCGGTCATCGATCCCGCCGCTTCGCCGCTGAAAGCCCTGCTCTATTCCAGCCACATTACGGGGCCGGGATATCAGATAGCGTACGGCGTCGATGTCGATGCGCAGAGTAATATCTACGTAACGGGAACGGTCTTGGGCGATGTCTTCGGGGGAATGGGAGCGCAAGCGCCGCCCAACAGCAGCCTGAACGTGTTCCTGCTTGTGTTCAAACTTTAGTGTTCAAGCTTTAGCCGTTAATCTCGTCGCAGATCTTCAGGAACTCCGCCCGCGGATCGCTCGACCTGGTGACCTGGCGCCCGATCACCAGGTAATCCGCTCCGTTCGCGATGGCTTGGGCAGGGGTCGCCACGCGCTTCTGGTCTCCCGCCGACGCGCCCGCGGAACGCACGCCCGGAGTCACCAGCGTCGCCTTTGGCCCGGCGATCTCCCGTACCCGCGCCACCTCCAGCGGCGAGCACACCACGCCGTCCACGCCCGTCTCCACGGCATTGCGGACGCGTAACTCCACCAGGCTCGCAACGTCGCAGGAGTATCCCATCTGGCGCAGATCGTTCTCATCGAAGCTGGTGAGCACAGTCACCGCCAGCAACTTGAGAGAGGATTCGCCTCGTCCCGCGACCGCGGCAGCCATGACGGGGCGGCTTCCGTGCACGGTCAGAAAATCCGCGCCGACTTTAGCCACCTGCGCCACCGCGCGCTTCACCGTTTCGCCGATGTCGTACAGCTTCAGGTCGACGAACACCCGGTGCCCCTGGGCCTTCAGCTCGCGGACCAGGTCCATCCCCGCGGCAGTGTACAGTTCCAGGCCGACTTTGTAGAAAGACGCCGCTCCGCTAAGGGCAGTGACGAGCACCCGCGCTTCGACCGCCGTTTCGACGTCGAGCGCGATGATCAAACGTTCAGCACTGGATGGACGCACAGAGGCGTCCTCGCGTGTCGCGGCGCTTGGGGAGGGCATTGCATACAATTGTACCCGCCCAACTCTCCGCGCAGCTAGGCAGCGGCGGATTCTTTGGTTTTGTTCTTGCTGCCGGGCGGCCGCCCTCTGCGTTTCAGCTCGGTCATCCAGGCTGGCGGCCGGCCGCGCCGGCGCCCTCGGCCGCGCGCCAGACGCTCCAACGTCAGAATGGCTTCCTCGAGTTGTTCACGTTCCTGGCGTAATTCTGCCAGCATCTTAATAACATCCATGTAAGTTACTCCAAATCTTCGTGGGTTGGACTCCAACCCTTGATGCAATTTGACTTCGCTGCACCCCGCGGCGAGACGGCCCAGGAAGGAACGGAATCGGCCAGTCACAGCGCTGCGGAAAAGCGTAATTCTTAGTCCCGCATGTACGTTTATAAAGTGTATCGAAAGGCTTCCGTAACTTTCAATACTTCGGCATGCAAAGAGTACCGGATTGGGATGTCCTGTGCAAAACTTTACATACTTAACTCACGATTCGTTCCGGCGTCCTTTCCAATAAAAGAAAAACGGTACTCCCAGGACAATTACGACCAATCCGATTCCTGATGCGCGCGGTGCGGAGGTGAGAGTTTGGTAAAGCAGTAGGATCGTTACTCCCACGAATGCTAACGGAACCCAGGGATATCCCCAGGTCCGATAAGGGCGGGGCAAATCCGGATTCTTGCGTCGCAAAACGATCACCGCGGCAGCGGTCATTCCGTACAGAATCCAACTGGGAAAGATCACAGCATTGTACAAATCGCTGTAATGTCCGCTCAAGACAAACAAAGACGACCATAATCCCAACAGGAGAATACTGGTCGAGGGAGTTCGGAAAGTAGGGTGGACCCTCCCTATATGCCGAAAGAAATATCCGTCTCGCGCCATCGCGTACGGAACCCTCGATCCCGATAAAATCGACCCGTTCAGCGCCGCGAAGATCGAGATCATGGCAGCCACGCTGACTGCGGCCGCTCCATTCGGACCCGCAATGCGCCGCATCATGTCCGCGGCGACGCGGTCGCTGGAGGCAACTTCTCCGGCATTCAAGACGGAAAAATACGCGAGATTGGTGAGCAGATACACGCCGATGATAGCCGTGACGCCCGCGATCAGGGCCAGCGGAAATGTCCTTTGCGGATTTTCGACTTCCGATCCCAACATGCCGGCGTTGTTCCATCCGTCATAGGCCCACAATGCCGCGACCAAGGCCACAAAGAATCCGGCAGCGCCCCCGGGCACAGGTTCCGTGGAGCTTTGGAGGTTTGCCCAATGCGCCTGGCGCGAGAGCAATCCGATGGCGATTACGCCCGCGATCAACAGCACCTTCAGCGCGGTGACGCCGACCTGCACGTGCCCGCCGACCGTCACGCCGCGATAATTTACGGCCGACAAAAACAGAATCAGGCCGATCGCCAGGAGTTGTCCATATCGGATTTCGAGCGGTCCCCCGCCCGGTCCGATGGGCCATGGCACCACGTACAAAGGCGCCTGTAACCCAGGAAGAAAGTCCGCCAAATAGCGATAAAATGCCGTGGCGAGAGCGGCGATCGAAGCGCTCTTGGCAACCCAGGTTTGCGTCCACGCGTAGAGAAATCCCCAAAACGGTCCATAGGCCGCCGTCAAGTATGCGTATTCGCCGCCGGCCGCCGGCAGAGCCGCCGACAATTCCGCGTAGGTTAGCGCGCCGAACAGCGACAACACGCCTCCAAACACCCACACGGCGAACACCATACTGGGCGATCCCACGGCCTTGACCATATCGGTCGGCACTAGAAAAATTCCGCTGCCGATCACCGTGCCCATGATGATCGCGACCGCCGACCATGGCCCCAAGGCCCGGCGTAATGCCGGCTGATGATCCTTAGACGGTTGCACGGGGATTCTCCTTGAGGACGAGCGACGCCAGGATCCCCGTGATAAAGGTCATCGCCGTCCCGATCAGCACATACCAGGTGAACGCGATGGGCGTGGCGAAGCGGACGTACAGCATCAGGGCCAGTCCGGCTAGCATGCCGCACATCGCGGCGGTCTCGCCTACCCGGCGCGTGAGCAAGCCCAGCAGAAACACCCCCAGCAGCGAGCCGTAGATGATGGACGCGATCGACAGTCCGGCCTGCAGCACGCCTCCCCAGTTCCGGGCCAGCAGGCCCACTCCCGCCAGGATCACGCCCCAGAGTATCGTTGCAAGCCGCGCCCGCTTGAGCCACTTGGCTTCGTCGCCGCCGGCTGCGGGCCGGAGAAAATCCATTACCGTGGTGGACGCCAGCGAATTGAGTGCCGCGCTCAAGTTGGACATCGCGGCGGCCAGAATCGCAGCCATGGCCAGCCCCGAAAGGCCGGGAGGCAGTTGATCCCAGATGAAGCGCGGATAGATGCTGTCGGTCACGGCCGGAGGCGTCCATCCGCGGTCTTTGTAGAGGGTGAACAGGCACACGCCGATGATCAGAAACAGCGTGAACTGCACGAAGATCACCACCCAGCTCGATAGTAGCGCCACGCGGCTCTGACGCTCATCCCGCGCGGCAAGAAGTCGCTGCACCAGGAGCTGTTCGGTGCCGTGGCTGGCCGTGGTGAGGAAGCATCCGCCGATGATTCCGGCCCAAAAACTGTAGGTTCGCGCGAAAAATTCCGCGGGCGGGCCCAGCCGGAAATCGAACACCTGCAGTTTGCCGAGCGGCTCGGCCACGGCGGCCACGTGGCCCCACCCGCCGGGGATTTCGCGCAGCAGCAGGAACAGACTGACCAGGGCCCCGGCAACGTACAGAGTCATCTGCACTACGTCGGTCCAGATCACCGCCGTCATGCCGCCTTCGTAGGTATACAGGAGCGTGAGGCACAGGATCACGGCGATCGACGTCATCTCGCCAGTGCCCAGGATCACCGTTATGACAATGGAGATCGCGAACACGCGCACGCCTTCCGCCAGCGCCCTAAGAATCAGGAATGTGCCGGCGGTGAGCCGGCGAATACGCGTCCCGAATCGAATCCGCATCAGCTCGTAGGCGGTGAACATTTCCCCGCGAAAATAGGCCGGCAGAAACAGCGTGGCGATCACCAGGCGCGCCAAAAGATACCCGAACACCAGTTGCAGAAACCCGAAGTTCCCGTTGAAAGAGAGCGACGGCGTGCCGATTACGGTGAGCGTGCTGGTCTCGGCGGAAACAATTGAAAGAGAGATGGCCCACCAGGGCGCTTTCCGGCCTCCCAGGAAGTAATCCTTCAGCGAGGTTTGCGAGCGTCGGAAGCGGGTTCCAAACCAGGTGATCCCCACCAGATACGTCGCGATCACCCCGAAATCGAGCCAACGCATGGGCAAGAGTTAGGATACGCGAAAGCGGACCCGTCCAATCTTCGACATCCGGAAACCTGACGGCGGCATTCGGTGTCTAACAGCCAGGAAGTATAGCGGGCAAGGCACCGAAGGGTAGGGTGTACCCTGAAGATAACGGATGTCGTAACGACAAAGGGATGGTTGTGGCAATGAAAAACCCAATTCTGATCGTGATCACCGCCGGCGGACTGGGCTTGAGTCTCGGCTGGGGTCTAGCAGCACAGGAACCTAAAAAGGAATGGAAGGGCCAAGAAGAGTACAACCTCTTTCAGGCCTATCAGAAAGCCGATCCCAAGGGGAGAATCGACGCGCTCGACAAATGGAAAGCGGCCTTCCCCGCCAGTGATTTCGTCGAAGAGCGCGAAGAGCAGTACCTGTTCGTCTACCAGCAGCTCAACATGAATCGTCAGGCTTTCGACAAAGCCGTCGAGATCCTGAAAACCCGCCCCAACCACTTCTATTCGCTGTCGGCTGTGGAGCGGCTGGTCTACACGCTGCCGCCTCCGCCCAAACCTGCGGATCTGGATGCCGCGGAACGCGTCTCGAAATATCTCTTGGACAATCTGGACACCGTTTTCGTTCCTGCCAACAAGCCCACCGACGTCAAGGACGCCGATTGGACCACCTATAAGCCGGCCATGAAGAACGCCGCGCAGGCCACGCTGGCCTGGGTGTATGTGCAGCGCAAGGACCATCCCAAGGCCGAGACGGAGCTCACCAAGTACCTGCAGCTTGATCCCACTCAGGCGCCCACCTCGTTGTCGCTGGGCGGCGAGCTCCTGGCGCAGAATCAGGAGCATCCCGAAAAACTGCCGCTCGGTCTATATCAATTCGCCCACGCCGCCAGCTATGACGGACCCAACGCCCTCCCCGCCCCGGCTCGCAAACAGGCTCTGGACTACCTGACCAAAACCTACACCACCTACCACGGCTCGAATGAAGGACTCGATAAATTGCTGACCCTGGCCAAAAACAGCCCCTTCCCGCCCGAAGGCTTCAAGATCGAGAGCGCCCGGGATATCGCGGCCAAGAAAGCCGCCGCGGAGGAAGATTTCGCCAAAGCTCACCCCGATCTGGGACTCTGGCAGGCCATCAAGGAATCGCTGCTCAAGGACGGCGGGGATGCCTATTTCGAATCGATTAAAGGGGCCCTTGTGCCGGCCGGAGCCAACGGCGTGCAGAAGTTCAAGGGCAAGATCGTGTCGATGACGCCCGAAACCAAGCCCAAGCAGATTGTCCTGGCGCTGGAGCAGCCCAACGTTCCCGATGTCACCCTGGAGCTGTCTGAAGCCTTACCGGGCAAGATGGAAGCGGGCGAGGAGCTGCAATTTGAAGGCGTCGCGAAATCTTACACCAAGCAGCCCTTCATGCTGGTGTTCGAGACCGAACCCGATAAGATTGTCGGCTGGACCGGCAAAAACCCACCGAAGCCTTCGGCAGGCAAGGCCAAGGCGAAAGCCAAGGCTAAGCGGTAAGACACAGCGCCGATGGGGTTGCCTATGGACGCTGGCTTCAGATATACTCCGCAGAGTACCGCGCACGGAATTTACTAAACTCGATCGCGCTGGAGGATTGCTGTGACACTGAAATATCGCACGCTGACGACGATCACGGCAGTGGGGCTGGGACTGGCTCTAGGCTGGGGGTTGGGGACGCAACAGATCAAGGCGCAGGACGCCAAGGCGCCCGCCAAGAACTGGAAAAGTACCGACGAGTACAACCTCTACGACGCCTTCTCGAAGGCCAAGGGCAAGGATAAGATCACGGCTCTCGACAAATGGAAGGCGGCCTTCGCGGACAGCGATTACGCGTTCGACCGCGAGGAAGCCTACCTCGGCACCTACCAGGAGCTGAACATGACGCGCCAGTACTTCGATAAGGCCGTCGAGATCCTCAAGGGCCATCCCAACCACTTCTTCGCCATCTATGCAGTAGAGACCGCGCTGTACCAATTAAATCCGGCCGCGCCGGCTCCGGCCGATCTGGACACCGGCGAGCGGGTTTCCAAGCATGTTCTGGACGATCTGGACGCGATCTTTGCGCCCGCCAACAAGCCCG
>Ga0310810_10003553_pt1 | contig 17022 bp, 16 predicted proteins | sample NCmetagenome_FD_207641 | JGI IMG/M metagenome (GOLD analysis project Ga0310810, IMG submission 207641) | Soil microbial communities from experimental microcosm in Duke University, North Carolina, United States - NC | ecosystem: Engineered > Artificial ecosystem > Soil microcosm > Unclassified ... | reverse complement strand
TGAGGATGGTCGGATCGAGCCCGAATCGCGACGACCAATAGTTGTAGCTGAGCACCGCGACACGCGACTCGCCAACGAGTTTGTCGTCATTGGAATTGAGCAGTCGTCCAAGCGCGGGCTGCAGCTCCAGCACCGGAAAATAGCTGCCGGAGACGAGCAGGCCCTCGCCGCTCGACGTCTGCGCCCCGTAAGCGAGGTTTGCGCCGAAGCCGACGTGCGCCGCGATGTCCGTGAAGACGGTTTGGGTCTTCTGCAAGTCGCGGAACATGGCATAGCTGAAGACCACGTCACAATCGCCCGCGCGGCCGCAGCTCCCGAAGCCGGGCTTGGGGCCGGGCGCGCTCAAGTTCACGAGTTCCGACGGATCGGGAACCGCGAGGGCCTGCAGCAGCACCTGATGGAACACCGAAAAGATTCCAGCGGTCGCGCCAATGCCGAGCGCGAGCGAGACGACGGCGATGGCCGTGACGAAGGGAGTTCTGACGAGCGTGCGGAGGGCGAACCTGAGACTGCGCATGAGCCGTTGGACGAGCCGAGGCACTACGCGGTTTACCGGCTCGGGCGTGACGCGGTAGGGCCCCACCCGATACCGTGGCGTCGAAGCATCCTGATGAGCCGGCTACCGCTCGCCTACACCTTTTTCTCTCGTCATCGAGTGGAATGGTGAATAGGTTCGCTGCACTCTTGCTTCGAGCGCAGCCCGTCCGGTCGCCGGTGCTGCCGCAATCCGCGCTCGCAGCTTGTTCCGCTTTTTCGCCCGATGTTGACGCAGATGTATGTCGGTGGGGTGATGACTAGCACTCATGATCATGCCTCTGAGCAAACGTATCTCGCCGATGTTCCGGCCGGCTGTTCACAAGTGCACACTGAACCAACCGATTCTCTCGGAGGGTCGATTGCCGTTGTCGAAATCACCGCGGAACCCGTTAAGAAACACACTCTCAACTGCTTACTGTTACACCGACCTCAGAGCATCGCAGCAGATCAGGAGACCAAGAGCACGAAGGAACCCCCAGACCCTTGATCTCCTTATATCTCAGGCTTCAGCCCTATCTCAGACGCGTCGCCAGGAAAAGAAGGTGGTCCGACGAAGGGTCGCCGGGATGGAACGGCGAACCCCCTATCACGAGGAGCCGGCCTCCAAGGGCCACGGTGAAGGGAATCGGTCCGTTGTGGTCCGGAGCCCCGCTGGCATCGAGAAAGGTGATCGTACTGACTCCGTTCGCGTACGTCCACGTGAGGTTCGTCTGCGTCGATGTGCCGCAGTCGCTGCCTCCGGTCAAAGACCACGTTCCCTGGGTCAGCGTCGCCGCGTCGCAGCGCGTGAGGTTCGCGCTCCCGGTCCCATCGGCGCTCAGTGTCAATGCGGCAGCGGTTGAACTGGTCGTAATCGTCGCCGGCACGCCGGGGTGGAAACCGGTCATCGCGGTGTCCATTACGAGGAGTGAATACGTGCCAACCAGATCGGAGGCCACGATGTTTCCCTCGAGCTTGTTGACGCGCGCCTGCAAGTCCGCGACCTGGCCGGCGAGCTGCTGATAGTTGGGTGGCGGCCCGCCCGGCCCCTGTGCGTGCGCCGGAACGGAGGCGAGCAGTAAAGTCGACGACAACAAGACGGTGCGAAGAGTCATGGAAGATTCTCCTTGTGCCGGCGCGGACGACTGTCGGAAAACACACGCGCCGTTGTGTCTCATGGCGTAAAGCGGCTGAGAATCGCGACATCGGCGGCATGCCCGGAGTTCTGGTAGTATTCGGCCTCAAATCAAGACCATGGCGGGCCGGTCCTCGTCGCCGGGGGCTTCTCCGGGGGAAATTACACTTCTGCTGCGCCGCGTTCGCCCGGGGGACCCGGCGACGCTCAACGAGCTCATGGACGCCGTCTACCCCGAGCTGCGGAAACTGGCACGCAGCCATTTACGGCGGGAGCGCGCGATCCACGTCCTGCAGCCGACCGCGCTCGCTCACGAGGCCTATATCCGTCTCGTGGCGCACAAAGATCAATGCTGGGAAAACCGGCTGCACTTCTTCGGCGCGGCCGCCAGGGCGATGCGGCGTATTCTCGTCGACTATGCGCGAGCCGCCCAGGCCGCGAAGCGCCGCGGCGACCAGATGACGGTTCCGTGGGTCGACGACCTGGCGATGGCCGAAGGCCCGTCGATAGAGATGCTGGCGCTCGATGCGGCGCTGGCGGAACTGCAGTCCGTCGCACCCCGACAGGCGGAGATCGTGGAGCTGCGATACTTCGGAGGCTTGAGCGTGCCCGAGGTCGCGGAGGCGCTCCGCATGAATGCGCGCACCGTCGATCGCGACTGGGCGGCCGCGCGTGTCTGGCTGCGGCGCAGGCTCAGATCGTGAGTGATTGGGAACGGATTACGGCGCTGTTTGGCGCGGCGCGGCTCCTGGACGAGGACGCGCGGGCGCTGTTCCTTGACGCCGCCTGCGGCGGCGACGCCGTTCTTCTCGAGGAAGTCGAACGTCTCCTCGCCGATGCGGCGCGCGAGGATACCTTTCTCGGCGGATGCACTTCGACCGGCGCGTCCGCCGCCGTCGAACCGTACGGCTTACTGGCGCCTGGCGCGCTCGTCAACAACCGCTACTCGATTGATACGAGCGTGGCGACGGGCGGCCAGGCCGTCGTCTACCGGGCGATCGACACCTCGCTATCGCGACCTGTCATCGTCAAAGTAATGCGCAGCGGCGGCCAGAGCCAGCTGCTGAAGGCGCGCTTCGAAGACGAGAGGCGAGCGCTTGCCCGGATCGATCATCCCGCCGTCGTCGGCATCCTCGACGTCGGCGAGCTGGCAGACGGTTCGGCGTTCCTCGTCGTCCAGTACGTCGAGGGTCTGAGCCTGCGCCAGGTGCTGCAAGCAGGACCCCTCGACCGGCGGCGCACGGCATCCGTCCTGCGCGAGCTCGGCGGCGGCTTGAGTACGGCGCACGCGGCGGGCATCGCGCACAGCGATCTGAAGCCGGAGAACATCATGCTGCAGCGCCTCGCCGACGGCAGCGAGACGGTGAAGCTGATCGACTTCGGGATTGCGAAGATCGATCGCCGCGGACTCGACGCCGGCGTGACCAGCGTCATGATTGCCGGCACCGTGCGCTACATGGCGCCGGAGCAGTTTCAGGGCGAGAACTCCGCCGCCAGCGATCTCTACGCGCTGGCCCTGGTTGTCTGCGAAATGCTGGCCGGCCATCCCGACAGCCGTGCGTTGCCGAAACGCATTGGCCGAACGGCGCGGCGCCTGATCGAATCGGCGCTCGCGTTCCGGCCTGAGGATCGGCCTGGCGACCTTCGGCGCTGGTGCGACCACCTGGCGCGCGCGCTCGAGGACGCGGGTGCGCAGCGGCGTCGGGTATTCGCGATCGCGGCGTCGCTCGTGTTCTTCATCCTGGCCACCGCCTTCGCGGTCGGCCGTCTGCCCCGGGCCGCGCCCGAGCCGCGCCGAATCATCGAGAAGGTCGGTGCCTTCGACCCGCTCGTCGAGGGATTTGAGATACACAACGAGGTCAAAGGCACGGTCGCGGAGAATCCAGCGCGGGATGGATATGACGGATGGCGAATGTTGACGGAGCGACAGGGGCACTACTTCAAGAACCTGACGCGTGTCGAGAAGCGGCTGGCGCTCGAGCGAGGCTGGCGTCTCTCGGCAGTCATGCGCGCCGAAGAAGGAGAGTGTTTTGCGACGGTCGATTTCACCGGCGTCGGCAGGCGGTTCGACATCGATGTGCGCCGCAACGGCGGTGAGGACATCGCCCGCGTCGCCACGCAACTCGTCCCGACCATACAAGGCATGGAAGTGTCTCTGCCGCACGACGAGGCGTACCACGCGTACGAGCTACGGTACGATGCGGGGCTGGAGTCCGCCGATTTGTGGATCGACGGCACGAAACGGTTGAGTGGCTACCGCGGCGGCAACCAGTTTCAGGGTGACGGCGATCTCGTATTCGGCGTCGCCGTCCGCGAGAGCCGGCGCGGCGTGGCGTCCTTCCAGGACGTGCGATTCGAAATCAATCCGTAGCCGCCAAGGTGTCTCATTCGTGTCCCAGCGGACCGCGCCGCGATTTGCCGCCGGCCCGCGACGCGCTGGTGGCCGGCCGGTTTCAACGAATGGATCCCAAGACCGATAACGTGGCGCCAACTCCAGTTCGATCGGCCTCGATTTCTTGATGCGGCAAGTAGTTGCTGCTGACGGTCATAGTGTGGCTGGGTGTTCGGGACGATTTCCGCAACTGGTTCGTCTCGCAGGCGGTGATTTAGCCGACGGCCGCTGCGCGTCTGATCTACACTGCGCCTCTTGGGACGCCAGGGTGCACATAGGAATCGGAGGCCGTAGGGGCAGATTCGGATCGCAGCATCCGGTCTCCTCCTGAGCCTCTCTGTCGCCGCTATCCCGCAACTCCGCGCTGCAACAACGAATGTCGACTGCAATGCGGGAGCCGCGATCGGCTCGGTCGTCGCGAGCGCGAAACATGGTGACGTCATCCTGGTGCAGGGCACGTGTCGCGAGAATCTCGTGATCCAGTCGGAGGTTCAGCACATCACCCTCGACGGTCAAGACAAGACGACGATCGATGCACCCGACTCACGCCGCCCCGCCGTCCAGGTGCTCGGCCGCGAGGTGACGATCAAAGGCTTCACGGTGACGGGCGGCACCTTCGGCATCGCGATCAACAGAGGCGCGACAGCGATCATCGAGCGCAACACCGCTCGGAACGCTGCGATCAGCGGGTTTGAGGTTTCTCAGAACAGCTTTGCTCGCATCATCAACAATACGTCGAACGGAATCAGCAGACCGGCATTCTCGTACTCGGTAGCGCCTCGGCGCATGTCGGCGTCCTGAGCACGGACGATTCGACCCGAGCCCGAATGTCGTCAGGAACAATGGAGCGGATGGTATCCAGGTGCTGCGGGCTTCCACCGCCCGGATTATCGGCAACACGATCAGCGGGAACGGGCGCAACGGCCTGATGGTGCAACAAGCCTCGCATGCCGACGTGGCGGGCAACGTATTCGATGGCAACGCGCAACACGGGATTCGGGTGGTCGGCAATTCTGGAGTGAATCTCGCGGACTCCGCGATGCTCTTGTTTACGCGCCCAAATGCGACAGCGAAAGCGAACGGGATGTTCGGCATCCAATGCGAGCTGGGCGCCTATATCGACGGGCCTCTTGGAAGCTTGACGGGGAAAGCCGGCGTCAAGGACGTGTCCGACAGGAGCTGTATCGATCGGTCGGCCAGGTGAGACGAAGTCGACCGCGCATCTAAACCCGTCGGGTCGTACCGGGCGCGCTCTTCCGGCCATGCCTTCAGTCCCGCTCGTTTCGCCGCGTCCCACAGTTGCTGACCGAATGTAACCAAGACGATCTTCTCGCCGACCGAATCCTCCCTGCGCGACCTGGTCCAACACAAGCGTCTGCGAACTGGGCCGCATATTTCCCGAGACACGTTTCCAAATCGCGCTCGATGCGGCGGAGTAGGCGTGGTCCGTCTCTTAGATCACGCGATCGGCCTGCGCGAGCAGGGCGGGCGGAAGCACCAGGTCCAGCGCTTTCGCCGTACCCGCATTGATCGTCAGGAAGTATCCCGACGGATAGCGTGCCGGCAGATCGCCTGGACTGGCGCCTTTCAGGACCTGATCGACGTAGCGCGCCGCGTCGCGGTACTGCTCGACCAGATCCGGCGCCCACGCCATCAGACCGCCCGATTCGACGAACGCCGTCGCCTGATACATCGCGGGCAGCCGATGCGCCGCGGCGAAATCAATGATGACCTGCCGATTCAGAATCGCCACGGCGCCCTGAAACGTCGCAAGCGCCTCCATCCGATCGTCGGCAATGGCGCCAAGCGCGGTCTTCAGCTCGTCGAGGTTGGCTGCACGGTACGGTTTCACGCTGATGCCGAGCTCGGGCGCGATCTGCTCCGCGTCTGCGAGTTGCCGCTCGTGGCCGCCGCGCCCCGGCGTCGTCGATACCAGCGCCACCCGCGAGAGTCGCGGCACCGCCGTCTTCAGCAGCTTCATTCGCTTCGCGGTCACGCCGGGAGGGAGCTCGTCGATCCCGGTCGAGTGTCCGCCGGGCCGATCCATCGTCGCGGCAAAGCCGTTGCTGACGAGCCCCGGACAAGTCGCGATCACCATCGCCTGATCGGGCTTGGCTTTGCGCATCTCGATCGCGGGCGGGAGCGAGCCGACGAGAATGACATCGAGGTTCATGCGCGCGAGCTCCGCGGCGTACGTGGCGCTGTCGGCCGTGTTAGCCCGGGTCGTGCGCAACTCGACGATCACGTTCTCGCCCGGCACCCAACCCAGTTGGCGCAGAGACGCATCGAAGGCCGCGAACAGAAACGGCTCTGAACCGACGATGACGCCGAGCCGCTTCACGCGATTCAATGCGGCTTGCTGCGCGATGGCCGCGAGCGGGAGCATGCCTCTGAGCATCCCGATGAACGAGCGTCGATCCATGAGCGCCATCCTCCGAACCGTTGCGCCGCACTCTACAGCCAATGATGCCACCCGGCAATGTCGTTGCCGGTTTACGTCACTTCCGGCCGACTGGCCATTGTCCCCGTGCCGGCGCAGTTCGCGACATTCGCGATGCACGTCCTGCCGGTGCTGGTGTTCGCAGCGATGCTTGCTGGTATGGCGCGTTAGGAGCGGACGTCTACAGCGAATGCCGCCGTGGTTGTTGAAGGAATGAAGTGGCTGGGAGGCAGGGATTCGAACTCGGAGCGAGGCCTATTTCTAACGTGGTGGTGGCGCGCGACTTCCGGTTCTAAGCGCTTGGATTACAGGCTATTACGTCGGTCCGTTTCGTTCACTGCCGTCCACCCGCGTTCTCTCGATCCTGCCCTCGTCGTGGAGATATTCTGGAGACGGGGCTCGCGGCAAATTTGGATATCTTCGGCCCACAGCCGCTCCTGACAAGGGCGTGCCGTAAGTACGCTTTTCGCGTTTGACAGCGCCGGAGAAACAGCGTAGTTTTCCTCATCTGCGGGGAGGAATTGCGATGCGGACAGTGTTGTCGTCGATCGTGGTCGCTGCCGTGTCGAGCGTGCTCGCGTCAGCTGACCTGACAGCGTGCGGCGACAAATATATCCGCCTAGCCGCCCGCCTGGGCTCCGCCTACGTCGCCGAGCACCCCGCGAACGTGCTGATCTACATGCCGCCCAACTCCGCCGTGCCGGCTGCCGCGCGCAAGTTGGGCTTGCACGATTCGTTCAAGCGCGCCGGCCATCACGTCTACGCAATCACCCGCGAATCCGAGCTCGAGGCCGCGCTCAGCGCTCGCCGCTACGACGTGGTTGTCGCCGATGCGGCTGCGGCGAATGCCCTCGCGCCGGTGCTGCAGCGCGCATCGGGAAGCCCGACGCTGCTGCCGGTGTACGACAAGATGTCAGCCGCGGAGCTCAAGGAAGCGCGCCGCGAGCAGCGATGCCTGATCGCCTCCCGCGAGCGGTCGTATCACGCGGTCGCCGAGATCGACCACGTAATGCAGCTGCGGAGAAGCGCAGCCGCCAACGCGATCCCCTGACGCCTTGACGCTTGCGTTGCGGAAGGCGCTCGTCGTCGCGGCGATTCTCCTCCTCCCGTCGCGCGCCCACGCACAGCCCTGGCTGCCGCCCGAGGGCACCGGGGCGGTTTCCGTCGTCTACCACCACGTCTTCGTTCAGGACCACCTGTTCGCGAAAGGCGAACGTTTCGACGTGGGACACGTCCGCTCGCAAGTGGCACTCGCGGACTTCGAGTTCGGCATCACCGATCGCGTCGCGATCAGGACCGCGATCCCATACATCGCAACGAAATACACCGGCGCGCGTCCGCATCTTTATCCCGGCACACCCCCGCCCGACTTCCATGAGCTGGACGATGGGACGACGCATGCGGCGTTTCAGGACTTTCGCGTGGAGGCGCGCTACGGAATGCGCGAGTTCCCGGTCGCGATCGCGCCGTTCGTGATGCTCAGCGTGCCCACGCACGACTACGAGATCTTCGCGCACTCCGCGATTGGTCTCGGACTGAAAGAACTGCAACTCGGCACCTACGCCGGTTTCCTGCGCGGGCGGTTGTCGATCCAGGGACGCGCCGCGTTCGGCCTGATGGAAAGCGTGATCAACCGCCGGCGGAATCGCAGCGTGATCGACACGGAGATTGGGTGGGAGGCGCGGCGGAACCTCCGGTTCATGGTCTTCGAGGCAGCGCAGATCAGCCACGGCGGAGTCGACCTCGAGCTTCAGGAACTGCTCGATCGCACGATAGCCAGCCACGACTGGTGGCCGCATCACGATCAGCTCGCGCGCGCGAACTCGGTGAACATCGGCGGCGGCGTTGGCATCCGTCTGACGCAGAACGTCGCGCTCCAGGCGGCGCTGCTCCACACCGTTTCAGGAATCAACGGCCACGCGGTCAAGTACGGGATCACCGCGGGAACGACCTGGGGCTTCGGAGCCGCCCGCGGACTGCACACGCTGCCGCGTCAATGACGACCCCCTCGTCCGAACGTTACCGCATCCACGCCACCCTCGGCGCGGGCGGCATGGGCGTCGTGTACCGCGCCACCGACACGCAGCTCGAGCGCACGGTCGCGCTAAAGGTGCTCGAAGGCGCGGCGTCTGACGGCGCCCTGGTCCGCGAAGCGCGCGCGGCGTCCGCGCTCAGCCACCCCTCGATCTGCACGGTCTACGAAGTCGGCGACGTCAACGGCCGTCCCTGCATCGTCATGGAGCACGTCGACGGCCCGTCGCTCGCCGACGCGATTCCTCCGGATGGGCTGCCTCCTGCAGTCGTGATGCGCTACGGGATCCAAATCGTGGACGCGCTCGCGCACGCGCACGAGCGCGGCGTGATCCATCGCGACCTGAAGAGCGCCAACGTGATGCTGACAGACGACGGCCGCGTGAAGGTGCTGGACTTCGGCCTCGCACGCTGCGTCCGTGACCGGCAGCGCGATCTCGAGACGACGGTCCTGACGGATGCGGACGATCACGAGCTCGCCGGCACGATCCCTTACATGTCGCCCGCGCTCCTCCAGGGCAGGCCCGCGAGCGCGGCGGACGACGTGTGGGCGCTCGGCGTGCTGCTGTACGAAATGGCGAGCGGGCAGTTGCCGTTTCAGGGTGCGACACGCTTCGAGCTCGCAACATCCATTCAACGCGACACGCCGCGTCCGCTGGACGCACGCGTGCCGTCCGCGCTAGCGGCAGTGATCCTCCGCTGCCTCGCGCGCGACGTCACCGGCTACCGCCACGCACACGAAGTCCGCGCCGCGCTCGAAATGCTGCAGACGGGCGCGGTCAGCGTGCCGCCGCGCCCTTCCCGACCGGTGGCGAGGCTCGCGGGCGCTGCCGGCGTTCTCGTCGCCGTGGCGCTGGCGGGCGCGATGACCTGGTGGCGCCTCAACACGGGACCCGTATCGTCCTCGCCCACGGGCGCCGCTGTCGCGATCGCGGTGCTGCCGCTGGAGAACACGGCCAACGACGCGCGGCTGGAGTACCTCACCGACGGGATCGCCGAAACAGTGATCATCAGCCTGGCGCGCGTCCCGGGGAAACTCACCGTCGCACCGTGGACGGCCGTGCAGCGCTATCGCGGACGCGCAGTGGATGCGAAAACGGTCGGACGCGACCTGAGTGCAACGGCCGTGCTGAGCGGGTCGGTCGTCGAGCGCAGCGGGGTGCTGACGGTCGCGGTGGAGCTGATCAACACAAACGACTACGTCCGGCTCTGGGGCGACAGCTACGATGTACGCGGGGCCGATCTTGTCGACGTGCAGCAGAAGATCGCGACGCGAATCGCATCTGCGCTGGAGCTTCGGTTGAGCGGCGAGGAACAGCGCGCGCTGAGAAGCCACTATCCGACGAACCCGGAAGCATACGACCCTTACTTGAAAGGGCAGTACCACCTGTACCGCTTCACGCCAGACGACTACTACAAGAGCCGCGAGTATTTCCGGCAGGCGATCGCGATGGATCCCGGGTACGGACTCGCGCATGCCGGCTTCGCACGCGTCCTCTCGAGCATGACCTACGAAGGGCTGTTGCCGCCTCGCACGTTCCTGGAGGTCGAGCAGGCTGCCGCGACGGCCCTCTCCCTCGACAGCATGCTCGGCGCGGCGCACGACGTGCTGGGGGAGGTGAAGTTCGCGTACGAGTGGGACTGGGCTGCCGCCGAACGCGAGTTCCAGCGCGCGCTGGCATTGAATCCGCGCGACGACGCGATCCACCGGTATCACGCGATCTTCCTGCGCACCCAACGGCGGTGGGAGGAAGCGATAGCGGAGATGAAGACGGCGCTCGCGCTCAATCCGGTATCGGCGGAAACCACGAAAGCGCTCGGCGCGACGTACTTCTGGGCCGGGCAACATGACAAAGCGATCGAGCAGTTCACACGCGCGCTGGCGCTCGATCCCGCGCAGGCGCAGGCGCTCGACCTTCTCGCCGATGCCTACGCCGCCAAGGGAGAATACGCGCAAGCGCTCGACGCGCGGCGCCGCTATCTGATGATCGAGGGAGCATTCGACGCCGCCGAAGCGCTCGGCCACGACGGCTCGCCGGCCGGCTATCGAAAGGCGATGCACGGACTGTATAGCCGCTACCTCGCTCGCCTCGAACATGCCTCGAAGGATCCGAAGACGTACGTCTCGCCGATGGAGTTTGCGTTCATCCACATCGCGCTCGGCGACAAGGATCGCGCCTTTGCCGCGCTCGAGCGCGCCTACAGCGAGCACGCGCCATGGCTGTCGAGCCTTGACGCGGATCCTGCGTTCGACCCACTGCGGAGCGATCCGCGCTTCGTTAGCCTGCTGACGCGTGTCGGCTTCACGCCCGCCGGCTCCTGACCGCCTCAGCAAAGTTCCAGCAAATCCTCAGACGTCTCTCAGGACTTCCCGGCTCCGCGCCTTCATATTGGCCGCATCGTCGTTGATCACTTGACCACTTGAAGGAGCAGAGGATCATGAACAGAAAGCTCACACGTGCCGTACTGATCGCAGCCGTCGCAGCGGCGCTCGGCGGAGTTGCGTTCGCCACCCCCGGCTCGGGCATCAGCGCGTTCGTCGTCGCGCGCGCGGCGTTTGCCGAACCGGTCGACATGAAGTTCAAGGTCGGGCTCAACCCCACCGATGTCCTTCACGTCGAGGACGCGAAGGACACGGTGATGCAGCAGATCACGATCGCGCCCGGCGGCACGACTGGCTGGCACAGCCACCCGGGACCAGTGGTCGTGTTGATCGCGTCGGGGACGATGTCGTTCTACGGCAGCGAGGATCCGTCGTGCACCGCGAAGACGTATACGCCGGGGACGGCGTTCATCGACAGCGGCCAGGGACACGTGCACATCGCAAGGAACGAGGGACCGGACAACCTCGTGCTTTGGGCGACCTACTTCGACGTGCCGCCGGGACAGCCGTTCCGCATCGATGCGCCGAGCCCCGGCAACTGCCCGTTCTAGTTGGCTGATCGCCGCTGAACCGCGGGCGACCCGCGCCGGTGCGCGGGTCCTGGCCGCTGACAGCCGCCCACTTCACTCGACGCGCGAAAAGCACGCAAGACGGGGGACGGGCGTCGAGGTGACGGGGGGTGGCCCCGTCAGCGGTCACGCGCGTAAGGCGCGGTCACGAGGATATCCGCTTTGAAGCCCCTACAAATCCTTCACTTCTTCGGTGGAGGCTGCCGCGCGACGGACGCGGAATGTGACGATGGCGGGGCCCAGCCGGATCTCGTCGCCGTCGGCCAGTGGCGCGGGGGCGGTCAAGCGTTCACCGCGCAGCCACGTCCCGTTGGTACTGCCGAGATCCTCCAGCGTCGCGGCGTCACCCGCGATCACGATTTGCGCGTGGCGACGCGACACGCCGGGGCGATCGAACCAGACGGTCGCGTCGGGATCGCGGCCGAGGATATTCGTCCCGGTGTTCAGCCGGACGGGACTATCGCCCATCACCCAGAACGTTGCGTCGGTCCGGTTGTCGATCGCGCGTGGCTCCGACGCGGCGAACGCATACCCGAATCCGTGCAGCGTGCGGATGAAGCGCGGGTGGCGCGGGTCCTCGCCGAGTGCCGCGCGCACCTCCTTCGCGAGCGTCGGTAGGTTCGCCTCAGTGACAAACGCATCCGGCCAGAGCGCGGTCTGCAGTTCCTGCTTTGAGAGTGCTCTCGGGCGTGCAGCGATCAGGATCCGCAGGAGCTCGAACGCCTTCGGTGACAGGTGGATCTCCTGTCCCCCTTTGCGAAGCTGGCGCGTGTCCGCATCAAACGTGAACTCCCCGAAGTGAATGGGCTGAAGGTCCGGCATGGCCGCTCGACGCGAGCAGGAATATCGATCAGCGCCCGGCGACGATCAGTATGCTGGCGATCAGGGCCGGCACGGCCATCAGCACCGAGGGGACGCCGAGCGCGGCGAAGCCGGAAGTCCGCGCCCGGGGCAGGGAGACGCCAAGCAGCCGCATCCCTAGATTGCGATTGAAGCCGACGCCACGTGCCATGCAGTCACCTCTCGTCCGGAAGGTACACCATTTGCGCCCAACACGCCGGGGCGGTGATGCAACGGAATTTCGAGCGCCGCCGGAGTTGCCAATGACGTGCGACGGCCCGCGAAAGTCCTCCCCCGGATATGTTTTGCGTTATACGGGACGATGAACGTCAAGATGGCCGACGACGATCAGCTCTAGCGCTGACTCACTGGGTCTGCGTGCCGGATTCTTTCAACGAAGATCAACGCGTCGAATGCTTGCGCCGGCCGCACCTCGACGTAGGCCGCGCGCATGAGATGTGCGCTGGTGAGGCGTGACGTTCACCATCTAACAACAGCGACGGAATGTCGAAGAAAGTAACAATCTACTTCGCCCCTTGCGATGTCAACGGGGCGGCGACGGCGATCGTAACATGCCGCGTGCTCACCAGCTTCCCTGGCGTCCGTGTGGGACTTGGCGTTGGTCGCCACTCGATGGACTGAGGCCGATCAATTCGATGCGGTGCTCAACGCGGCGGCAAACATCCGCGCCGCTGCCGACGCGGACGCGACAACGATCTCGGCAAGGGCACCGGCATGGCTGCGATCGGTCCGATTGCGCCAGCGCGCGCGTCGACCGTGGACGTGGAGAAATACTGGAGACGACGCCGCACGATGAGCGGAAGCTAAAATTGCAGGAAGGGGATAGTCGGCCGAGAGGCAGGGATTCGAAAACGGACGCTCAAAGAGCACAAGTTGTGGTTGTGCAAGAAGAAGTGTGGCTGGGAGGCAGGGAGTTCCTGACGCGGTTTGCGGAAACGTGCGAAAACCGGCGGCATTCTCCTCAACAGTCAGTGTGCGAACCGTTTGCGACCTCATATCGACTGCGGGCGCTTTCGACCGTTCGCTTCCTTTTTCGGGTTTTGCTGGCACGATGACACTCACGATGTCACTCGGTGCTGGCATTTCGTGAATCGCTCAAACGAGACCCGCCGCCGAGAGGTTCCGAGGGAATCCGGCAGGCGATTCCACAGAACCACGTCACAGGGATGCCAAAGATAAACGGTGTGGCGTGTACGAGGACCTATCTGCTCCCACTCCCGCATCGCCCGTATAATCACGCGAACCATTGGCCCTCACCCCCGGCACTCGGCTCGGTCCGTATGAGATCGTCGGCCCGCTCGGGGCCGGCGGCATGGGCGAAGTCTACAAAGCCCGCGACACGCGCCTCGACCGCACGGTCGCCGTCAAGATCCTGCCTTCCGCAGACCCCGAGCGGCGGCAGCGCTTCGAGCGGGAAGCCAAGGCGATTGCGGCACTCTCCCACCCCAACATCTGCACGCTGTACGACGTCGGTCTGGACGCTGGCAAGAACGGTGGGACCGACTACCTCGTCGTTGAATACTTGGAGGGCGAGACGCTCGCAGACCGTCTGAAGCAAGGTCCGCTGGCGCTGGACACGCTCCTCCACTTGGCCGGTCAGGTCGCCGACGCGCTCGATTCGGCGCATGCCGCTAAAATCATCCACCGCGATCTCAAGCCCTCCAATATCTTCGTGACCCAGCGAGGGCAAGCCAAGGTGCTCGATTTTGGCCTCGCGAAGCTCTTGCCGTCGCACGTGGCTCACTTGCCGACCGACGGGTCGACCCTGCCGACGATGCTTGGCGACTTGACGATGGCTGGGACCGCCCTCGGAACCGTCGCGTACATGTCGCCGGAGCAGGCGCGGGGCGACGACACGGACGAGCGATCGGACATTTTTTCGTTCGGCACGATGCTCTACGAAATGGCGACGGGCAAGCCGGCGTTTCCGGGCCGGACGACGGCGGTCGTGTTCGATGAGATCTTGAACCGGGCTTCAACCGCGGCCACGACACTGAACCCGAAGGTGCCGCCGGCGTTGGAACGGGTCATCAGCAAAGCCATCGAGAAGGATCGACGACGGCGCTATCAGAGCGCGGCTGATCTTCGCGCTGACCTCGAACGCGTGCGGGACGGCGTGGCGGCCCCTCTCGCGCATGCTGAAAACCCTGGAGCCACAACCGGGTTCGCTGCTCGCCATCGCGTCAACGTTGCGGCCGCCACCGCGGCCATCGTTCTTGTCGTTCTCGGCCTGTTCGCGTGGCGCTACCGAACGAACAAGGTTGCGGCCAACGGACCGATCGATTCGATCGCCGTCCTGCCGTTCGTCAATGCCAGTGGAAGCGCCGACGCCGACTATCTGAGCCAGGGCATCGCGGACACGCTGACGAACAGCCTTACGCAGATTCGTGGGCTGCGCGTCGTGCCGCGCACGCTCGTCGCTCGGTACAGAAACCAGGCCGTCGATCCGAGCCAGGTGGGACGCGATTTACAAACGCGGGCAGTGGTGACCGGGCGCGTGGTCCAGCGCGGCGATCGGCTCAGCGTTCAGGCCGAGCTGATCGATGCCGTGCAGGTCGCCCAGATCTGGGGCGATCAATTCGATCGTCCCATGGCCGATGTCCTGAGCCTGCAGGCGGACATCTCGAAAGCGATTGCGGACAATCTGCGTCGGCAATTGACGCGCGAAGATGAGGCAGGTCTCATCGCGAGCGCACCGCGGGACCCGGTCGCGTATCAGCTCTACCTAAGAGGTCGGTACGCGACGAACAAGCGGACGCGCGAGAGCTACAAGCAAGCGACGCAGTATTTCCAGCAAGCCATCGCCCGCGACCCGTCGTACGCGCGGGCGCATGCCGGACTGGCAGATGCCTACGTGTGGCAGGCTTACTGGGGGTATCTACCGGCGACCGAGGCCTATCGCGAAGGCGTCGTGGCGGCAGAGCGAGCGCTTGCGCTCGACGATCGGTCGGCCGAGGGCCATGCCGCTCTGGGCTGGATTCATCTCTACTACGAATGGAACTGGTCGCTGAGTGAGCGGGAGTATCAGCGGGCGCTTGCCTTGGATCCGACGAGCGCCGACATTCACGCGCTCTACGGTGAGTCGCTGGGCACCAGGAGTCGTGTGGACGAAGGGATCGCAGAGATCAAGAAAGGGGCGGCCCTCGATCCGCTGTCGCCGCGCATCTCGGTAAGCCTCGGCTTCTTGCTGACGCAGGCGCGCCGCTTCGATGAGGCCATCCAGGTTCTGAAGCAGGCGATCGAGCTGGATCCCGACTTCACGCTGCCGCGGCTCGACCTCGCTCGCGCGTATCGGTTGGCCGGCCAGTACGACCTTGCGATTGCCGAAAGCCAAAAAATGCAGGATAGCGGCGATCCGCTCGGCCCGACGTTCCTCGCAGCTGGCTATGCGCGCGCGGGCCGGAGGCCGGAAGCGATGGTGATCGTGCAGGACATGATCACCAAGACGAAGCAATCCAAGAGCGGCAGCTTTCTCGTAGCGCTCGTGTTCACGGCGCTTGGCGAGAAGGATCAGGCGTTCAAGTGGCTGGAGGGGGCCTACAGGGAGCACGACACATTTCTGCCGTGGCTCAACGTCGATCCTGAATTCGATTCACTGCACAGCGACCGGAGGTTTCAGGATCTCGTCCGGCGGATCGGCATTCCTGACCGCTGAAGCAGGGCCAACCAATCGGGCTCTCCTCTCACGACGGCGGCGACCCCGTGTGACGCAACAATAGAGCCACAATCGAACGACTAGTACCGGGTAGTCGCCAAGTGTGGAGGAATATGGGAACGGCGGGGGTCGGCGGGTCGACCTAGCGGAGGCTGAAGTTCAGCACGATGGCCACGATCATCGGCACGGGCTTTCCGTCGAGCGTTCCGGGCTCGAACATCCACTCGCGCGCAGCACCCAACGCCTGATCATCCAATCCGGTGGGCTGGTCCAGAGACTTGACCACTCGGACTTGACCAACCGTGCCGTCAGGCAGCACAACTGCCTCGACCTCGACGCTGCCAACGATCTTCGCTCTGAGACCAGCCGTCGTGTACACCGGGGCCACCTGGTGCTTGAGCTTGGGCAGAACGACGCGCGGATCACTGCCTACCGGATGAAACACATCCTTGCCGAACTCCTCAAGAGTCGCCACCGAGACCGCCGCGGGAGCGCCGGTAAGACGAAACGGGATCACGATCCGGACAGGAGGCCGTGTAGCTCGGCCGTCGGTCAACGGCGGATACTGCCATTGCCTGACAGCCGCAATCGCCGCTTGGTCCAAGCCAAACACGGTATCGAGCGACTTGGCGATCATGACGCTCTTGACGGTTCCGTCCGCTAGAACGATCACGTCGAGCCAGACATCGCCCTGGACGCCTGCACGTTTCGCCTTATCTGGATACGTCGCATCAATTCTCTTGGTGGGTGCGAGGGTCGGTCGTGGAGGAGCAGCGAGGCTCGCGGGCTGTGGGGGTGGCACGGCGCCTCTCGGTGAAGTGCCGGCGCCTTGGTCTCCTTGACCGAACGCCAGCGCGGGAAGTATGAGGACGCCGACGACGACACCAAGGACCTTCAGCATCGCACCACAATAGCACCGGCCTGCGAGATTCAACGGATCGAAGGTGCTGGCGATTCGGTCCTCGCTTGTCGCCTAGTGTTGACCAATCCGCCAGAAGGCCCCGAACGAGTGCCGAATGGGTTTTGTTACAGGCTCTGAG
>Ga0310810_10003552_pt1 | contig 17022 bp, 18 predicted proteins | sample NCmetagenome_FD_207641 | JGI IMG/M metagenome (GOLD analysis project Ga0310810, IMG submission 207641) | Soil microbial communities from experimental microcosm in Duke University, North Carolina, United States - NC | ecosystem: Engineered > Artificial ecosystem > Soil microcosm > Unclassified ... | reverse complement strand
CCGCGTGCAGGAAGACGATGCTGTCCTTGTGCTCGACCGCGTCGAGGTGCACGTTCGCGACTTCCTTGTACTCGAGCGCGAGGCGCGTCATCTCGAAGTAGTGCGTGGCGAAGAGGCTCAGCGCCTTGTTCTTCTCGACCAGGTGGCGCGCGATCGCCCAGGCGAGCGCCAGGCCGTCGAAGGTCGACGTGCCGCGCCCGACCTCGTCCATCAGCACGAGGCTCTTGCCGGTGGCGTTGTGCAGGATCGCCGCGCTCTCGGTCATCTCGACCATGAAGGTCGAGCGGCCGCCGGCGAGGTCGTCGGCGGCGCCGATGCGGGTGAAGACCTGGTCGATCGGGCCGAGCCTGGCGGCCCGCGCGGGGACGTAGCTTCCCGCATACGCCATGAGCACGATGAGCGCGACCTGGCGCATGTAGGTCGACTTGCCGCCCATGTTGGGGCCGGTCACGAGCAGCAGCGTGCGCGTCGCCGACAGCCGGCAGTCGTTGGCGATGAAGTTCTCGATCTGGCCCTCGACGACCGGATGCCGGCCGGCGTCGATCTCGATCAGCCGCTCCTCCGTGAACTCGGGGCGCACATAGCTCTCGCGCGCCGCGTGCGAGGCGAACGCCGCCAGCACGTCGAGCTGCGCGAGGGCGCGGGCGATCCGCTGCAGGGCCGCGAGATGGCTGGCCAGGCGGTCGAGGAGCTCCTCGTACAGCTTCTTTTCCAGCGCCAGCGCACGATCGCGCGCAGACAGCGCCTTGTCCTCGAAGGTTTTCAGCTCCGGGGTGATGTAGCGCTCGGCGCTCTTCAGCGTCTGCCGGCGCCGGTAGTCCTGGGGCAGCGGGCGGCCGGATTTCTCGAGCTGGGCATTGCTCACCTCGATGTAGTAGCCGTGCACCGAGTTGTAGGCGACCCGCAGGTTCGCGATGCCGGTCCGTTCGCGCTCTTTCTTCTCCAGCTCGAGGAGGAAGTCGCCGGAGTGCGATTGCAGCGAGCGCAGCTCGTCCAGCTCGGCGCTGTAGCCGTCGGCGATCACGCCGCCGTCGATCACGCGCGCGGCAGGCTCGGGGTGGATCGCCTGCTGCAGCAAAGACAGGCAATCCTGCGGCACGGCGAGGTCGGCGGCGAGCTGCTGCAGCAACGGAGACGAATCCCTGCCCGGAAGCGCAGCCTGCAGGGCCGGCTGCAGTTGCAGGCTGTCGCGCAGGCCGGCGAGCTCGCGCGGGCGAACGCTCTTCAATGCAAGGCGCGCGCCGATGCGCTCGACATCGGAAAAGCCGCGCAGCTGGCGATGCAGGCCTTGCCACGAGTCGAGCAGGCAGGCGATCGCCTCGTGGCGGCGCTTGAGGACGGCGGTATCGCGCAGCGGGTGGTGCAGCCAGTGGCGCAGGCAGCGGCTGCCCATGCCGGTCGCGCATGCGTCGAGCCGCGAGAAGAGCGTCGGCGCGGGCTCGCCGCGCAGCGTCTCGGTGATCTCGAGGTTGCGCCGCGTCGCCGCGTCCATGCGCACGAACTCGCTCGCACGCTCCGCGGTGACCGCGACCACGTGCGCGAGCGCCTGGCCCTGGGTCTTGCCGGCGTACTCGAGCAACGCGCCACAGGCGCCGATCGCGAGCGACAGGTCCTCGCAGCCGTAGCCGGCGAGCGTGGCCGCGCCGAGCTGCTCGAGCAGCCGCCGCTTGCCGCCCTCGGCGTCGAACTGCCACGCGGGCAGGCGGGTCACGAGATAGCCGTCGAGATGCACGCTCTCCTCGGCGAGCACCTCGGCCGGCGCGATGCGGCGCAGCTCGTTCTGCAGGTTCTGCGGCGCGATCTCCGCTACGCGCAGCGTACCGCTCGCGAGCGAGAGCCAGGCCAGGCCGACGGTGCTCCTGTCCCTCGAGAGCGCGAGCAGGATGTTGTCCGCCTTGTCGTCGAGCAGCGAGGAGTCGGTGAGCGTGCCCGGCGTGACGATGCGCGTCACCTGCCGCTCGACCGGCCCCTTGGCCGCCGCCGGGTCGCCGATCTGCTCGCAGATCGCCACCGACTCGCCCAGGCGCACCAGCTTCGCCAGGTACTGCTCGACCGAGTGCACCGGCACGCCCGCCATCTTCACCGGCGCGCCCGCCGACTGGCCGCGCTGCGTGAGCGTGATGTCGAGCAGCCGCGAGGCCCTTTCGGCGTCGTCGTAGAACAGCTCGTAGAAATCGCCCATCCGGTAGAACACCAGGATGTCCGGGTGCTCGCCCTTGATGCGTAGGTACTGCTGCATCATCGGCGTATGGGTGTCGGGGCTGTTCATCGAGGCTGGAGCGCTTGCGGCCCATGAATTTTAGTAACCTTGGGCCCGATGATGGCGGAAGAACGCATACGCGAGCGCGTGCTGCGCGCGATCGCGCTCAACCGCACGCCGGGCTATCACTTCCCCGGCAACTTCCTCGAGCTTTCCTTCGATCGCGTGGCGAGCGGCGACACGCGCCTCTCCTACGAGACCGGCGCGCATTGCGCCGACGGGCAGGCGGCGAGCGACATCGGCTCGCTCGCGGTGCTCGCCGATTTCGCGATCGGCACGGCCGTGCGGGCCGGCCTGCATCCCGCGACGCGGCTCGCGACGGTGAGCATGACGCTCGAGTTCGTCGCGCCGCCGGCCGCCCGGCCGCGCGCCGGCCTGGTCAGGGCCGCCGCGCGCTGCCATGGCTTCACCGGCGAGGGCTACGGCGCCGTCGGCCGCGGCCGCGTGCTGGTCGAGGACGCGGCCGGCGAGCTCGGCTATGGCAGCGCCGCCTTCATGGTGCTCGAGCCTCCGCCGCAGGTGACGCTGCATCCGGTGCCGCGCCGCACGCGCGGCGACGCGAGCCCGCCGCCCCTGGCCGAGCGCGATCTCGCGCCCGACGAGCTGCGCATTCTGCGGCACGCCGACGAAGCGCTCGAGCGCGCGGCAACGACGGGCCAGCCGTTCATCCGCCACCTCTGGGGATTTCTGCCGCAGGCCGGTCGCGGCTCCGCCTCCTGCCTCGTGCCCAACGGGCCGCACCTCGGCAACCGGGTCGGCAATGTGCAGGGCGGCATCCTGCTCGGGCTTGCCGCGGTGACTGCGTCGGCGGCGCTGCCCGAGGGCTGGATGCCGGGCGCGATTGCGGCCGCGTTCGTCGGTCCGGGCGAAGGACCGGCGCTCCAGGCGCAGGCGCAGGTCGTGCACGCCGGCCGGCGCGTCTCGGTGGTCCGCACCGAGGTCGCCGGCAGCGGCGGCCGCCGGGTGCTCGAGGCGATGAGCACGCACACGCGCCAGGCGTAGCCCAGATCCGCGCGCTCAGCGCGATGCCCGGCGAGCCTCGCCGAAGCCGAGCTCGGGCGCGGTCAGCATCTCGCTCGCGCGCGCCTGCAGCTTCGCGAGCGCGCGCTCGAGGACCTCGCGCTCCTCGCCGGAAAGAGCCCCCAGGAGATTCTCGTGCCGGCGGCGCGCTGCCGCCGCGATGGCGCCGTAGGCTCGCCGGCCGCGGGGCGTCAGGCTGAGCAGGATGCGCCGGCCGTGCGTCGGATCGGCGCGGCGCCGGGCATAGCCGCCGCGGATCAGCCGCTCGACGGAGCGGCCGACCCACGCCTTGTCGGTGCGCAGCCACCGGCTCACCTCGTTGGCGCTGATCTCGCCGCCCGCGTGCAGCGCGTCGATCACCCGCCACTCGGCGAGGCGCACGCCGAAGCGGCGCGGGTAGTAGCGCGAGGCGGCGAGCGCCAGCGTGTTGGAGAGCAGCAGCACGCGATGCGAGAGCAGCGCGTTCAGGAGACGGGGATCGTCGCTCGGCGGCATCACGCGGGCGATTATAGGCAGCGGACGGCGCCCGCTTGACAGAGTGGTGTCATGACAACTACTGTGCCGCCGCATGCCGCTCGCGCCGAAGAACCTGCTGGTGATCATGTCCGACGAGCACAACCCGCGCATGCTCGGCAGCGCCGGTCATTCGCTCGCGCGCACGCCGAACCTCGACCGCCTGGCCGGGCGCGGCACGCGCTTCACCGCCGCCTATTGCACCTCGCCGATCTGCGTCCCCTCGCGCGCCGGCTTCGCCACCGGCCGCTATCCGCACCAGATCGGCTATTGGGACAACGCCGATCCGTACGACGGCGCGGTGCCGAGCTGGCACCACCTGCTGCGCGCCGGCGGCCATCGCGTCGTGTCGATCGGCAAGCTGCACTTCCGCGGCGCGCCGGGCGACGACCACGGCTTCTCGGAGGAGCTGCTGGCGATGCACGTCCTCGACGCGGTCGGCGACGTGAAGGGGCTGGTCCGCGAGGACATCCCGCGGCGCAACGGCTACGACAAGCTCGCCAAGCTGGCCGGGCCGGGCGAGTCGCCCTATACGCGGTACGACCGCGATATCGCGGCGCGCGCGCAGCGCTGGCTGCAGGAGGACGGCCGGCGCGACGGGCGACCGTGGGCACTGTTCGTCTCGTTCGTCTGCCCGCATTTCCCGCTCGTCGCGCCGCCGCGCTTCTACGAGCTCTATCCGCCCGAGCGCATCCCGCTTCCCAAGCAGTACCTGCCCGCCGAGCGGCCCGACCATCCCTACCTGCGCGATTACGACGCGTGCGTCGCCTACGACCTCGGCTTCGGCGGCGACCTTGCCAAGGTCCGCCGCGCCATCGCCGGATACCTCGGGCTCGTCAGCTTCATGGACGACAACGTGGGCAAGGTTCTGAACGCGCTGGAGGAGGCCGGCCTCGCGGAGCAGACAAGGGTCGTGTACACGAGCGACCACGGCGACAACGCCGGGGCGCGCGGCCTGTGGGGGAAGTCGACGATGTACGAGGAGTCGGCCGGCGTGCCGCTGCTGATGGCCGGGCCGGACATCGCCGCCGGCGCGACCTGCGCCGTTCCGGTGAGCCATGTCGATCTCTTTCCCTTCTTTCTCGAAGCGGCGGGATGCGCGGTGCCGAAGGACGGCGGCCACGGACTCTCCCCGCTCGCGCTCGCGGCGTCGGCGCAAGCCGAGCGCTCCGTGCTGAGCGAATACCACGCGATCGGTTCGACCGGCGGCATCACCATGCTGCGCAAGGGCCGCTGGAAATACGTGCATTGCGTGCGCTATCGGCCGCAGCTCTTCGACCTCGAGACCGATCCCGAGGAGCTGGTGGACCTCGCCGGCGACCCAGCCCGGCGCGCGACGCTGCGTGACTTGGAAGCGGAGCTGCGCCGCTTCTGCGACCCGGAAGAAGTCGATGCGCGCGCGAAGCGCCGCCAGGCCGAGCTGCTGGCGCGCCATGGCGGCCGCGAGGCCGCGCTCGCGCGCGGCGACCTCAACTACACGCCCGCGCCGGGACAGGCGCCGGACATCAACTGAGGAGGACAAAATGAAAGCGCTACGCCGGAACTGCCTGCTCGTCCTTTCCCTGATTCTGCTCTGCGCCGGCAATGCCGCCGCCCAGGGCTACCCGGTGAAGCCGGTGAAGCTGATCGTCGCCGATGCCGCGGGCGGCGCGCCCGACCAGCTCGGCCGGATCCTCGCGCACGAGCTCTCGGAGAGCCTCGGCCAGCAGGTGGTGGTCGAGAACCGCCCGGGCGCTTCCGGCGCCCTCGGCGCCGACGTCGCCGCGCGCTCGGCGCCCGACGGCTACACGCTGCTCCTCACCACCACGGCGATCTACGCCATCCTGCCCAGCCTGCGCCGCAACCTGACGTACGACCCGGTCAGGGATTTCATCCCCATCTCGCGCATCGCGACCGCGTCGAACGTGCTCGTGGTCAACGCCTCGCTGCCGGTACGGTCGGTGGCGGAGCTGGTGGCGCTCGCCAAGCGCAAGCCCGGTTCGATCAACTACGCTTCCGCCGGCATCGGCTCGCCGGCGCACCTCGCGGGCGAGATGCTGAATCTCCTTGCCGGCATCAAGCTCACCCACGTTCCGTACAAGGGCGCCGCGCCCGCGCTGCTCGACGTGATCGCCGGAAGCGTGCAGCTCATCATCACCTCGCCGATCGCGGCCGGCGGCCACATGAAGACCGGGCGCGTGCGCGCCCTCGCGACGACGGGCAGCGAGCGCAACCCGAGCCTGCCGGACCTGCCGACCATCGCCGAGACGGTGCCCGGCTACGAGATCTCGCAGTCCTGGGGCGTCGTCGCGCCGGCCGGTACGCCGGCCGCCGTGACGGAGCGGCTGAACGCCGAGATCGTCAAGGCGATGCGCCTCCCGGCGGTGCGCGAGCAGGTGCTCAAGACGGGCGCGGTCCCCGCCGGCGACTCGGCGGCGGCCTTCGCGGAGTTCATGAGCCGCGAGCGCCAGCGGCTGGGCGACGTGATCGCGAAGACCGGAATCGTGCTGGCCGACTGAGGGCGCTCTACTTCGCGGTGATGCCGAGCGTCCTGATCAGCTTGCCCCAGCGGCCGCGCTCCTCCTGCATGAAGGCTGCGGCTTCCTCGGGCGTCATGTCGTAAGACTGGTCGCCGGCGTCGTGCAGGCGCTTCTGCACGTCGGGCATTTTCACGATCGCGCGCACGGCGGCGTTCAGCTTGCCCACGATCGGCGCCGGCGTGTTGGGCGGCGCGACGAGCGCCGTCCAGGACGCGGCGCTGTAGCCCGGCAGCACTTCGGCGATCGACGGTATCTCGGGCGCCTGCGGGTTGCGCTTGGCGCCGCCGACGGCGATGCCGCGCAGCTTGCCCGCCTTCACGTGGCGCAGCGCCGTGCTGAAGGCGAAGAAGGTGAGGTCGACGTCGCCGGCGAGCGTCGCGCGCTGCGATTCGCCGCTGCCCTTGTAGGGGATGTGCACCATCTTGATGCCGGCCATCGAGCTGAACAGCTCGGCGGCCAGGTGCGGCGCGCTGCCCGCGCCGCTCGAGCCGAAATTGAGCTTGCCCGGGTTGGCCTTGGCGTAGGCGATGAGCTCCTGCAGGTTGGTGGCCGGCAGCCTGGGATTGGCCGCGAGCATGATGTCCTGCTGCGAAGCGAGCGCCACCGGGACGAAGCGCTCGGGCTCGAACGTCAGCTTCGCGTACATCGCCTCGTTGACGACGAGCGGAGCGGGCTGCGTGAAGAGCAGCGTGTAGCCGTCGGGCGACGCCTTGAAGACGTAGTCCGCGCCGATGTTGCCTGCGGCCCCCGACTTGTTCTCGACCGTGACCGGCTGGCCGAGCTTCTCGCGCAGCTTGTCGGCCAGCACGCGCGCGAGCAGGTCGGTGCCGCCGCCCGGCGCGAGCGGCACGACGATGCTGATCGGGCGGGTCGGATAGTCCTGCGCCCCGGCGGGAACGGCGCCGAGCAGGCATGCGAGCGAGAGGAGCGCGAGCAGGCGGATGCGCATGGCAGCCTTCACTAGGTCGTATCGAGGAACGGAATTCTCGCGCATCCCCGCTTGAGTATCATCGGCCGGCATGAAACATAGCGAACGGCGCATCCTCACGACCCACGTCGGCAGCCTGCCGCGCCCGCGCGAGCTGCTTGCGCCCCTGCATGCGCGCGACGCCGGCGATCCTTACGACGCCGCGGCGCTGGAGCGGCAGATCGCGGCGGCGATCTCGTCGGTGGTGCGCCGGCAGGCCGAGCTCGGCATCGACATCGTCAACGACGGCGAGCACGGCCGGGCGAGCTTCGCGACCTACGCCAACACCCGCATCGGCGGGCTGGAGCGCCTGCCGCACCCGCCGCCGCACGTCGGCCGCCCGACCCGCGACTCGCTCGCCTTCCCGGCGGTCTACGCCGAGATGAAGAAGATGTTCGGCGCGCGCCGCGAGCTGACCGGCAAGCCGGAGGACGCGGTGTCGCTGGTCTGCACCGGGCCGATCAGGTACGTCGGGCACGAGCAGATCGAGGCCGACCTCGCGCATCTCAAGGCGGCCCTCGCGGGCGCGCCGGCGCACGAGGCGTTCGTCACCGCGATTTCGCCGACCAACCTGGAGATGTACTTCCAGAACCGGTACTACAGGACGGAAGACGAGTATCTCTTCGCGCTCGCCGAGGCGATGCGCGAGGAGTACCTGGCGATCGTCGCGGCGGGATTCGTGCTGCAGATCGACGATCCGCGCCTCATCACCCACTACAACCGGGAGCCGGAGCTCTCGCTCGACGGGAACCGCCGGTTCATCGAGCGGCGGGTGGAGGCGCTGAACCATGCGCTGCGCGGCATCGCCGAAGACCGCGTGCGCTTCCACACCTGCTACAGCATCAACGTCGCGCCGCGCGTGCACGACCTGGAGATGAAGCACTATGCCGACCTCATGCTCAAGGTGCACGCGCAGGCCTACTCGATCGAGGCGGCGAACCCGCGCCACGAGCACGAATGGCGCATCTGGCGGGAGATCAAGCTGCCCGGGCACAAGATCCTCATCCCCGGCGTGGTGTCGCACTGCGTGTACCAGGTCGAGCATCCCGAGCTGGTCGCCGAGCGGATCGAGAGGTTCGCGGGCATCGTCGGCCGCGAGCGGGTGATCGCCGGAACCGACTGCGGCTTCGCCTCGGCGCGCGCCGGCGACGAGGTGCATCCGGATGTCGCCTGGGCGAAGCTCGAGGCGCTGGTCGAGGGCGCGCGCATCGCATCCCGGAGGCTATGGCAATGAGCGAATCGGTGCTGTGGAGCGTGGACGAGCGTGGCGTGGCGAGCGTCACGCTCAACCGTCCCGAGGTGAACAACGCCTACGACGAAGCGCTGATCCAGGGCTTGCACGACGCCATGGACGCCCTGGGCGCTCGCCAAGGCCTGCGCGTCGTGGTGCTGCGCGGCGCCGGCCGGCATTTCCAGGCGGGCGCCGACCTGAAGTGGATTCGCCGCGTCGCCGCCGAGGGGGCGGAGGAAAACCGGGACGCCTCGCGCGCCACGGCGATGGCGGTGCATCGCCTCAACAATCTGCCGCTGCCCACCGTCGCGCTGGTGCAAGGCGCGTGCTTCGGCGGCGGCACGGGCATCGTCGCCGCGTGCGACATCGTGGTCGCCGCGGACGACGCGGTGTTCTCGATCGCCGAGACGCGCTGGGGGCTGATGGCGGGCATCATCCTGCCGCAGCTCGCCGACGCCATCGGCGTGCGGCAGGTCCGGCGCTATGCGCTCTCGGGCGAGCGTTTCGACGCCGAGGAAGCGCGGCGCATCGGGCTCGCCCACCAGGTGGTCCCGCGCGCGGAGCTCGAGGCCGCGGGCGGGAAGCTCGTCGCGCAGCTGCTGCAGAACGCGCCCGGGGCGAATGCCCAGACCAAGGCGGCGGCGCTCGAGTTCGCCTGGGGACGGGTAGGGGAAAGCGTGCTCGAGCGGCTGGTCGCGCAACATGCCGAGAAGCGGCGCAGCGAGGAGGCGGCCGAGGGGCTGGCGTCCTTCGTGGAGAAGCGGCCGGCCCGCTGGCTGCGATAATCCGGGCTGTTTGGCAAAGGAAAGCGAAACCGCCCGCGCGGTGGAGGCGATCTACCGCACGGAGTCGCGCCGCGTATTCGCCACGCTGGTGCGCCTGCTCGGCGACTTCGAGCTCGCCGAGGAGGGGCTGCACGACGCCTTCCGCGCGGCGCTCGAGCAGTGGCCGAACGAGGGCATCCCGGCCAATCCGCGCGCCTGGCTGGTCTCGGCCGGGCGCTTCAAGGCGATCGACGCGCTGCGCCGGCGCGCCCGCTTCGATGCGCTGGAAGAGGAGCATGCCGAGACGCTCGCGGCGGAGGCGCCGGCACGCGAGGCGGACGAGATCGAGGACGACCGGCTGCGCCTCATCTTCACCTGCTGCCACCCGGCGCTCGCGCCGGACGCGCAGGTCGCGCTCACGCTGCGCGAAGTGTGCGGCCTGACCACGGAAGAGATCGCCCGCGCGTTCCTTTCGCCGGCGCCGACGCTCGCGCAGCGCATCGTGCGCGCGAAGAGCAAGATCCGCGACGCCAGGATCCCCTACGAGGTTCCCGGGCCGGCCGAGCTGCCGGAGCGGCTCGATGCGGTGCTGCGCGTCCTCTACCTCGTCTTCAACGAGGGCTATTCCGCCTCGTCGGGCGGTTCGCTGACGCGCGCCGACCTGTCGCTGGAAGCGATCCGTGTCGGCCGCCTGCTGGTCGAGCTGCTGCCGCAGGCCGAGGCGATCGGCCTGCTCGCCCTCATGCTGCTGCAGGAGTCGCGGCGCGCCGCGCGCACCGCCAGGGACGGCGAGCTGGTGCTGCTCGAGGACCAGGACCGCGCGCTTTGGGACCGGGCCATGATCGCCGAGGGCGTGCAGCTTGCCACGGGCGCGCTCAAGACGCGCCTCTTCGGGCCGTACTGCATCCAGGCCGCGATCGCTGCGGTGCACGCCGAGGCGCCGAGCGCGAAGGACACCGACTGGAGCGAGATCATCGGCCTCTACGACGTGCTGTCGCGCCTCGATCCGTCGCCGGTCGTGGCGCTCAACCGGGCGGTCGCGGTGGCCATGCGGGACGGCCCGGCTGCAGTCCTCGATCAGGTGGAAGGTCTCGTTGCACAAATACCGGATTACCACCTGGCGCACGCCGTGCATGCCGACCTTTGCCGGCGCCTCGGCCAGAACGGGAAGTCGGCGGCCTCCTACCGGAGGGCGATAGCGCTGGCACGCCAGGAGCCCGAGCGGCGTTTTCTCGAGCGACGGCTGGCGGAAGTTCAGGTGTCGAAATAGGGGCCCGTCGTTCGACTAAAGGACATGAGCCGACTGAAAACCAAGCGAATCAAGACATTCCTCTGGTTCGACGGCCAGGCGGAAGAGGCGGCCAGGTTCTATACGGCCATCTTCCCCGCCGGCCGGCTCGGCACCACCACGCCCTATCCCGAGGGCGGTCCCGGTCCGGCCGGCAGCGTCATGACCGTCGAGTCAAGCCGGTGGCCTGCGGCTGGCTCAAGGACCGCTTCGGCGTTTCCTGGCAGGTGATGCCGGCCGGGATGATGCAGTTCTATTCCGACCCGAAGCCCGCGCCGCGCGTCATGCAGGCGATGTTGAAGTTGGTCAAGCTCGATATCGCGAAGCTCGAGGAGGCTGCGAAATGAAGTTCCTGATCCTGGTGAAGGCGACGAAGGACTCCGAAGCCGGCACGATGCCGCCCGATTCGCTGATCTCGGAAATGGTCGGCTTCCACGAGGAGATGGCGAAGGCCGGCATCCTGGTCGACGGCTCGGGGCTGCGGCCGAGCCGCGACGCGTGGCGCATCAAGTACGCGAAAGGCGGCAAGCGCACGTTCGTCGACGGCCCGTTCACGGAGACCAAGGAGCTGGTCGCCGGCTACACCATCATCGACGTCAAGTCGCGCGAGGAGGCGATCGCCTGGACCAAGCGCTTCCCGAACCCGGCGATCGACGGCGGCGAGGGCGAGATCGAGGTGCGCCCGTATTTCGCGCTGGAGGACTTCGGCGACACGCCGGCGGTCGAGCGCGCGAAGAAGCTCGACCTGGGAGACTGAGATGAAATATCTCTGCCTCGTCTACGGCGAGGAAGGCAAGATCCGCGAAGTGGACGACCGGCACTGCCTGGCGTTCGACCAGTCGGTGCGCGCGAGCGGCCACTGCGTCGCCTCCGAGGCGCTCGAGCCGGTCGCGACCGCCACCACGGTGCGCGTGCGCAACGGCAAGGTGAGCGTCACCGACGGGCCGTTCGCCGAGACCAAGGAATGCCTCGCCGGCTTCTACATGATCGAGGCGCGCGACCTCAACGAGGCGATCTCCATCGCCTCGCGCATCCCGCCGGCGGAGGTCGGCTCGATCGAGGTGCGGCCGATCCGGCCGATCCGCAGCCAGCCGCGCAGCCCGGCAAAGCGATGACCAGAAGGCAGACCTGGCTCGCCTTCTGGATGCTCTGCACGGGCGAGCTGATGATCGTGCTCGACACCACGGTGGTGAATGTCGCCCTGCCTTCCATCCGGCAGGACCTGGGCTTCAGCGAGAGCTCGCTGGTGTGGGTGGTGAACGCCTACATGCTGACCTACGGCGGCTTCCTGCTGCTCGGCGGGCGCCTGGGCGACCTGTATGGCAGGCGGCGGCTGTTCATCGGCGGCACGGCGCTCTTCACCGTCGCGTCGCTCGCGTGCGGGCTGGCGGGGTCGCAGGCGCTGCTCGTCGTGGCGCGCGCGGTGCAGGGCCTCGGCGGCGCGGTCGTCTCGTCGATCGCGCTCTCGATCATCATGAATCTCTTCACCGAGACCGCCGAGCGCGCGAAGGCGATGGGCATCTACGGATTCGTCTGCGCCGGCGGCGGCAGCCTGGGCGTGCTGCTCGGCGGCGCGCTTACCAGCGCGCTCTCCTGGCACTGGGTGTTCCTGATCAACCTGCCGATCGGCGCGGCGGTCATGGCGGCGTGCGCGGCGTTCCTGGCGCGCGACGGCGAAGGCGAGAACGGCCCGCTCGACGTCGCGGGCGCGGTGCTGATCACGGCGGCGCTGCTCTTCGCGGTCTACGGCATCGTCAACGGGCCGCGTCTCCTGCTCGTGGCGGCGGCCGCGCTGCTCGCCGTCTTTCTCGTCGTCGAGTCGCGGGTGCGCCATCCGCTGATGCCGCTGCGGCTGTTCCGCCTGCGCAGCCTCGCGGTGGGCAACGTGGTCGGCGCGCTGTGGGCCGCGGCGATGTTCGCCTGGTTCTTCATCGCCGCGCTGTACCTTCAGGTCGTGCTCGGCTACGACGCGTTCCAGGTCGGGCTGGCGTTCCTGCCGTCGAACCTGATCATGGCGGCATTCTCGATCGGGCTCTCGGCGCTGGTCGTCATGCGCTTCGGCCTGCGCGGACCGATCGCCATCGGCCTCGGCCTCGCCGCCGCCGGCCTCGCGCTCTTCGCCGTGGCGCCGGTGAACGGCGAGTTCTGGATCCACGTGCTGCCCGGCATGCTGCTGCTCGGCATCGGCTGCGGCCTCGCCCTCAACCCGGTGATGCTCGCCGTCATGAACGACGTGGCGCCGAGCGAGTCGGGCCTTGCTTCCGGCGTCGCCAATACGTCCTTCATGATGGGCGGCGCGCTCGGCCTCGCGGTGCTGGCGAGCCTCGCCGCCGCTGAAGCGGTGGACTCGGGCGGTGCCTCGCTCGCCGCGCTCACGCGCGGCTATCACCTCGCATTCGCGATCGGCGCGATTTTCGCCGCCGTGGCCGCCGCGCTTGCGTGGTTCATGCTTTCGGCGGAAAGGAAGGAATCATGGGTCACCCCGTAGTCCATTGGGAGCTGATGTCCGGCGCGCCGGAGAAGGTCGCCGCGTTCTACGCGAAGCTCTTCGGCTGGAAGATCGAGCACCGCCCGGACATGAACTACCGCTTCGTCGACACGCAGACCGAGGCCGGCATCAACGGCGGCATCCTCAAGCCCGATCGCGAGGGGCCGTGGCCCGGCAACATGGTCCTCTACGTCGCCGTCGACGATCTCGCCGCCTTCCGGCGCAAGGTCGAGGAGGCGGGCGGCACGATCCACGTGAAGGAGCAGCAGGTGCCCGGCATGGGCGCCTTCTGCCTGTTCACCGATCCCGATGGTCGCATGATGGGACTCTGGCAAAGCGCCGCTCGGTAGGGCCTGGCGGCGGCCGCCGCGCGCGACCTGGACATGCCTGCCTAGCGCAATGCCTCCAGCAGCGCAGCATAGATCTTCGGCGTGGCGGCACTGATGTCGCCGGACTCGAGGTACGTCTGCTCGCCCTGGACGTCGCCGACCAGGCCGCCGGCCTCGAGGATGAGCAGCGCGCCCGCGGCCATGTCCCAGGGCGAGAGGCCGAGCTCCCAGAACGCGTCGAGGCGCCCGCACGCGACATAGGCGAGGTCGAGCGCCGCGGCGCCGGCGCGGCGCACCCCGGCGCAGGTCTTCATCATCGTCTGCAGCTGCCGCGTATAGAGCTCGAGCCGCGTCAGCTCCTTGAACGGGAAGCCGGTGCCGACCAGCGCCTCGTTGAAGCGCGTGGCCTTCGACACGCGGATGCGCCGGTCGTTGAGGAAGGCGCCGCCGCCCTTGGAGGCGGTGAAGAGCTCGTTGCGCACCGGGTCGTACACCACCGCGTGGGCGAGCGCGCCGCGCTGCCTGACCGCGATCGACACGCAGTACTGCGGAAAGCCGTGGATGAAGTTGGTCGTGCCGTCGAGCGGGTCGATGATCCAGACCACCTCGGCGTCGCTCGCCGTGCTGCCCGACTCCTCGCAGAGGAAGCCGTGCTCCGGGTAGGCCTTGCGCACCGTCTCCATGATCGCCTGCTCGGACGCCTGGTCGACCTGCGTGACGAAGTCGTTGGCGCGCTTCGAGCGCACGTTCAGCTCGCCGCCCTCGAGCGCCGCCCGGTTGATGATCGAGCCGGCCCGGCGCGCCGCGCGGATCGCGATGGTCAGGAGCGGGTGCATGGGAAAATCGGGAGTGGCCCCGAATTCTATTCGCTTCGTGCTCTGCCGCCCGAGCCATCCGGGCAACATCGGCGCCGCCGCGCGCGCCATCAAGGCGATGGGGTTCGGCGACCTGCGGCTGGTCGCCCCCGAGCGCTTTCCGGCGCCCGAGGCGCAGTGGATGGCGACGCATGCGGTGGATGTCCTCGAGTCTTCGCGAACACACTCTTCCCTGAAAGAAGCGATCCGCGATTGCGTGCACGCCTTCGCGCTTTCCGCGCGCCCGCGCGAATGGTCGCCGCAGGTCTGCGACGTGCGCACGGCGGCGGCGCGGGCGGTCGAGACCGACGGCCCGGTGGCCTTCGTGTTCGGCAACGAGACGGCCGGGCTCACCAACGAGGAGGTGTTCGCCTGCCAGTCGCTCGTGCACATTCCGACGAGCCGGGAAGCGAGCTCGCTCAACCTCGCGCAGGCGGTGCAGATCGTGGCGTACGAGCTGCATATGGCGCTCGACGTGGCGATCCCGTTCGCCAGGACCGAGAAGGCGGCGACGGTGGAAGACCTGGAGGGCCTCTACGCGCACCTCGAGCAGGCCGCCGCGGCGAGCGGCTTCATGACGCCGCAGTCGCGGGTGCGCGAGCGCTGGCGGCGGCTGTTCTCGCGCGTGCCGCACATGGAGCGCGAGGAGGTCAACATCCTGCGCGGTCTTCTCAAGGCGCTCCTCAAATGAGCGCCACGCATGACTGAGATGCGGCTGAAGAATAGTTGATCGAAATAGTCGGGCAAGCCTAGAATCGCCCGATGTTCACGAGATTGCGCGGCGACATCGCCTGCATCCTGGAGCGCGACCCGGCGGCGCGGAGCAAGTGGGAGATCCTCACCTGCTACCCCGGGCTGCACGCGATCTGGATGCACCGTCTGGCGCGCTGGTTCTGGACCCGCGGCCTGCGCTGGCTCGGCCGCTTCACGTCCAACGTCGGCCGCTTCCTCACCGGCATCGAGATCCATCCGGGCGCGAAGATCGGCTCGTGCGTGTTCATCGACCACGGCATGGGCGTCGTCATCGGCGAGACCGCCGAGGTCGGCGACGGCTGCACCATCTACCAGGGCGTGACGCTCGGCGGCACCACGCTCTATCGCGGCGCCAAGCGCCATCCGACGCTCGGGGCCGGGGTCGTGGTCGGCGCGGGCGCCAAGATCCTCGGCGGATTCACCGTCGGCGACGGCGCGCGCATCGGCTCGAACGCAGTGGTCGTGAAGGAAGTGCCGCCGGGCGCGACGGTCGTCGGCATCCCGGGCCGCATCGTCGAAGGCGCCGAAGCGAGGGAGGCCGCCCGGTTCTCGGCGTATGCCGTCGTGCAGGAGCAGACCGACCCCTACGCCAAGGCAATCCAGCAGCTCGTCGAGCACTCCCAGGACCTCGAGCGCGCGCTGCGCGGCCTGCAGCAGAGGATGTCGGAAATGGAGCGCGATGCCGACCAGCGCCAGGAATCGCTCCGCGCAGTCAAGTAGTTGGAAAGACGCAGGAAATTAATTGTTGAGCGATTCTGTCGGTCTTTGGTATACTTGACCACGTTAATCGGGTATTGGGAATCTCCATGAGACTCACGACGAAGGGCAGGTTCGCGGTCACGGCAATGGTCGACCTCGCCATGCGGCAAAGCCGCGGGCCGGTGACGCTGGCGGCGATCAGCGAGCGCCAGCACATCTCGCTGTCCTACCTCGAGCAGCTGTTCGGCAAGCTGCGCAGGGCGAAGCTGGTCTCGAGCGTGCGCGGCCCGGGCGGCGGCTACAACCTGGCGCAGCCTTCGCAGCAGGTGACGGTGGCGCAGATCGTCACGGCGGTCGACGAGCCGCTCGACGCGACGCAGTGCGGCGGCAAGGAGAACTGCCACGACGAGCAGCGCTGCATGACGCACGACCTGTGGGCGACGCTGAACGAGAAGATGTACGAGTACCTCTCGTCGGTGACGCTCGCCGACCTCGTCGCGCATACCAACGGCAAGCCCGTGGCGGTGATCAAGGATTTCAGAGAGAAGGAAAAAGTCGCGGCATGAGCGTGAAGCTACCGATCTATCTCGATTACTCCGCGACTACGCCGGTCGATCCGCGCGTGGCGCAGAAGATGATCCCGTACCTCACCGAGATCTTCGGCAACCCGGCGAGCCGCTCGCACGCCTTCGGCTGGAAGGCCGAGCAGGCGGTCGAGGAGGCGCGCGGCCACGTCGCGGCGCTGCTCAACGCCGACCCGAAGGAGATGGTCTGGACCTCGGGCGCCACCGAAGGCAACAACCTGGCGATCAAGGGCGCGGCGCACTTCTACAAGACCAAGGGCAGGCACCTCATCACGCAGAAGACCGAGCACAAGGCGGTGCTCGACACCTTCCGCGAGCTCGAGCGCCAGGGCTTCGAGGCGACGTATCTCGACGTCGAGCCGAACGGCCTGGTGTCCCTGGAGAAGTTCCAGGCCGCCATCCGCCCCGACACGATCCTCGCCTCGATCATGATGGTGAACAACGAGATCGGCGTCATCCAGCCGGTCTGGCAGATCGCCGAGATCTGCAAGACGAAGGGCCTGATCTTCCACTGCGACGCGGTGCAGGGCGGCGGGCGGGTCGAGATCGACATGCAGAAATTCAAGGCCGACCTGCTGACCATCACCGCGCACAAGATGTACGGGCCCAAGGGCATCGGCGCGCTCTACGTGCGCAGGAAGCCGCGCGTGCGCATCGAGGCGCAGATCCACGGCGGCGGCCACGAGCGCGGCTTCCGCTCGGGCACGCTCGCCACGCACCAGATCGTCGGCTTCGGCGAGGCGGCGCGCCTCG
>Ga0310810_10003551_pt1 | contig 17023 bp, 15 predicted proteins | sample NCmetagenome_FD_207641 | JGI IMG/M metagenome (GOLD analysis project Ga0310810, IMG submission 207641) | Soil microbial communities from experimental microcosm in Duke University, North Carolina, United States - NC | ecosystem: Engineered > Artificial ecosystem > Soil microcosm > Unclassified ... | reverse complement strand
AAGCGCCACAGCCGGCGCCCGGACAGCTCGTGGACCGGATACGCGCGCAGGCCGTTCAGGCCGCCGGTCGCCACCTGGAAGTCGCGCGGCACGCGCTCGCCCTGGACGCCGTGCGCCGCGAGCACGAACGTGTGGCTGAGCGGACCCTGCACGATCCAGCGCGCGTCGAGACGGCGCACGATCTCGAGCGGCGTCCAGCGCCAGCGGCTCTCGGCCGACGAGCGGACCCAGCCGAAGCCGAACGGCGTCTGCGCGCCGGCGTCGACTTCGAAGCGGCCGTACGCCTCGTCGGCCGTCCCGCCCAGGAACCTCGGCGAGACGCCGAGCTTGATGGCCGCGGTCGGTCCCAGGTCGAAGTCCTCGATGCCGGTCATGCGCTCGACGCCGGTCTTCTCGACGAAATGCGGGCGCCACAGGCGAAGCTCGCCGGCCACGCGACGCAGCTTGAGGTTGTCCTCGACCCCGTCGAAGTCCGGCGGCGCGCCCGGCTCGAGCCGCGACGGGCCCATGCGCCGGTCCTTGACGAGGAACGAGCCGATGCCACGGACGATCGTGCCCTCCTGGCGCCGGCCGCGTCCCCACATCAGCTCGGTCGATTCCACGCGCTCGTCGAACTCGGCGGCCTCCTCGCCTCCCGAATACAGCCGCGTCACCGACGTGGCCCGACCCCACGCCGCGCCGTAGCTGTAGGGCGTGTCTTCCGCATAGAACGGCACGCCGACGACGAGGCCGTTCGTCACGCCGGCCGAGCCGGTGCCGGCCTCGACGCCGATGCCGAGACGCGACCCGAAGACCGCCGGATCGTCCACCGACAGCGTGCGCGAGATTCCGGCGGGCTCGTCGCGATATGCAAGCGACACCGACTTGCCGAGCCCGAAGAAGTTCCGCTCGGTGAACGCGACCGTGCCCTTGTGCACGCCGCTCGAACTCTCGATGTTGAACTCGGGCGACGTCGTCCACGTGTCGCGCGTCACCACCTCGACGTCGACCGAGTCGCCAGCCCACGCCGGCGTGATGGCGACCGGCGTGAGGAAATCCAGCGAGCGCAGCCGCCGCATGTTCTCGGCGGCACGGTCCGCGCTCCACGGATCGCCGGGCCCGAACAGCAGCAACTGGCGGATCGTGCGCGGCCGCGTACGCACGTGCAGCGCGTTCGCCGTGCGGTAGAAGCCGGCGAGGCGCCCGGGCGGCACGGGATCGAAGATGCGGCGCGGCTGGATGGCCACGCGCCGGATCGGCGCGCCCTCGAACGGGACGGCTCGTGAGCTCCGCACGGTGTCGGCGGCGGCGCCGGCCACGGCCGTCGAGTCGCCGTGAGAGGCGCGACTCTCGGGCGCGACGGAATCGCCGGCGGCGTGCGACGCCCCGACGCGCGGGGCGCCGGTCGACGCACGGTCGCGCGCTCCGCCCGAGTCCGCGTGGACGGAGCGGACGCGCGCGACCGCCACCGCGAGCGCGGAGGCGGCGGCGAGCCTAACGAGCGCGCTTCGTGCCCAGCCGCTCACGCGCCAGCTGCGCCTCGCCGGCGAGCGGGAATCGTTTGACGAGATCTTCCAGCGTCTTCTTCGACGGACCGTTGCGGCCGAGCCGTTCCTGGCACAGCGCGAGCTTGTACAGGGCGGCCGGCACCTTGTCGCCGTCCTTCCAGCCCGCTTCGACGCGCGCGTACTCGGTGGCCGCGCTGTCGAACTGCGATTGTGCGAAGAAGCATTCGCCCGCGCCGTACTGCGCGTTGTCCGCGAGTTCGGCCGTCGGGAAGCGCCGCACGAAATCGCGGAAGCCCTGGAGCGCGAGTCCGTAGCGACCCTGCGTCAGATCCTGCGCCGCCTGGTCGTACAGCGTGCCCGGATCCGGCGCGGGCGGCGCCGTCGTGCCGGGCACCGAGACCGTGGGCGGCGGGCGCTGCGCGATCTGGTTGAAGCGGCCCATCACTTCGTCGAGCTTGCCCTCGAGACGGCCCATCTGCTCGAACAACTCCTGCGTCGTGCTGCCCGCCGTGGCCCGCGTGCTGAGCAGCACGTCGCGCTGTCCGGCCACGTCTCGACGCGTGTCCTCGAGCACGCGGTACGCGATCGAGTCACGCACCGTGAGCGTATCGACCTGGGTGCGCAGGCTGTCGATGCCGCTCCGCAGCATCGCCAGCTGCGGCGCGTAGCAGCCGGAGACGAGCGGGGTCAGGGCGAGGATCGCCCCCGCCCCGAGTCCCAGAACGCGCCTGGACGCCGCGCGGCGCACGTTCTCCGCGCCCGTCATTTCGCCGTGAAGTGAGCGCGCCGATTCTTCGACCACGCCGCTTCGTCGTGGCCCGGATCGAACGGCCGCTCCTTGCCGTAGGAGATGATCGAGAGTCGCGCGGTCTGGATGCCGGCGTTCACCAGGTAGTCGCGCGCCGCCTGCGCGCGCTTCTCGCCCAGCGCCTGGTTGTATTCGTCCGTGCCGCGTTCGTCGCAGTGGCCTTCGATCACGACCTTCAAGTCGGCGTGATCGCGCAGCATCTTGGCGTCGCTGTCGAGCGCGCCGCGGGCCGCGTCGTCGAGCACGTAGGAGTCGAGCGCGAAGAACGCCGGCTGCAGATCCGACGCGGTGAACGCCGCCGGCGCGGGCGTCGTCGGCTCCGGAGTCGGAGGCGGCGCGGGCACGGGCGGCGGCGTGGGCGCCGGGGTCGGCGCGGTGGTCTGGGTCGGCGGCGTCTGCTTCGCCTTGCGGGCGCACGACGTGACGCCGAGGCCCAGCGCGAGCAGCAACAACGAGGTCAGCACTACCAGCGAGCGATTCCGCATGAGGCGGGCCCTCCTGTTCATCGATTGGAGTTGGCGCCCATGAAGCCAGGGGCGGCCATTCGCGGGGACCAGGCCGGTGACAGCGCCTGAAGTCCTCCGGTGTCGATCTTGCGCGGCGGCCGATCGTCGAGATCGGTCACGTAGAGGGACCATGGCCCATCGCGGTTGCCGGCGTAAACCAGGTGCCGGCCATCGGGCGACCAGTGAGGGTTTTCGTTGCTGAAGCCCGTGACCACCGGGTGCGCATCGGTCCCGTCGGCCTTGCACACCCAGATATCGAAGCCCGAGCCGGTACGTGCCACGAACGCGATGCGATCGCCCTTCGGCGACCACACGGGCGAATCGGTGTAGCTCACCTGATACGTCAGTCGCCGGACATTACCACCTTCGCGATCCATGACATAAACCTGCGGGGCGCCGCCGCGATCGGACGTGAACGCGATTTCGCGCCCGGTCGGCGACCAGGACGGAGACGTGTCGATGGCGCGCTGGTTCGTGAGGCGCCGTGGGCCCCCGCCGCGCGCGTCGAGCAGGTAGATTTCCGGGTTGCCGTCGAGACTGAGCGTGCACGCGATCTCGCGGCCGTCCGGCGAGTACGACGCGCTCGTGTTGTTGCCGGCGCGCGTCGAGATCGCGAACACCCGGCCGCCGCCCGCGGACATCACGAACACCTGCGGTCCCGTGCCGCCCCGATACGACGTGAACAGGATGAGCGACCCGTCCGGCGACCACGACGGCGACAGCGCGATCGAGCGGTCGGCCGTGAGCGGATGCGGCGCGTAGCCGTCCGCGTCCATCACGTACAGCTCCTTGCTGCGGCCGCTCTGGACGACGAACGCGAGCTTCGTCGAGGCCACGCCCGCCTCGCCGCTGAACTGGAGCACGACGTCGTCCGCGAACGCGTGCACGAGCGAGCGCCAGTCGGACGCGGTGCCGCGGTACTCCTTCTTGAGGATCGAGCGGCGGGCGGGCGCGTCCAGCACCTCGCCCACCAGCCGCACGCTCTTGCCCGACACGTTCCACTCGCCGCCGACGAACGCCTGCACGTCGGCGGCCGACGAACCCGCGACCCACGAGCGGCTCGTCGTGAACACGGCCGAGGCATCGAGATCGTTCGCGAGCACTTCGTCGGCCTGCGCGCTGCCCTTGGCCGCGTCGCGATCGCCGGTCGGGCGCAGCGATTCGCAGTGCACGCGAATGCGCTTGGCCTGGCCCGACTGCAGGTCGATGCGCACGTCGCTCGGCGACTGGGCGAACGCCGGCGCCACGCACGACAACGCGAGCGCAGCGGCGACGAGCGAGGGCGAAATTCCGGCGCGGGGGCTTCGCATCACGGCCCCGTGTACTGGAAGCCGAAGTGGACGCCGAGCTGATCGCCGTTCCAGCCGAGCGGCAGCGGCGGCATCGGATCGCTCACCAGCACCGCGCGCAGCGCGGCCTTGTCGAAGAACTCGGAGCCGCTGGAGGTCTCGAGGCGCGCGGCGCTGACGTCGCCGCCGCGACCGATCTTGAAGTACACGACGACCTCGGTCCCGCCCGCGGCGCCGGCCGGCGGCGCCCAGCCCGCGGCCACCCGGTTGCGCACGAGCAGCAGGTAGTACGTGAACTCGAAGTCGCGCTGATCGACGGCGACCGAACCGCTCAGCCCCGCGCTGCCGACTTTGGCGTACGGCACGGCGACCGTAGGCGACGACGGCGGCGGCGTGCGCGGCGCCGGCTCCACCTTCTTGGGCTCGGGCTTCGGCTTCGTGAGCTTCACGCCCTCGGTGTCTTCGGGTTTGATCTCCGGCGCCTGCTTCTCGGGTACGGGCGCCGGCGCCGGCGGCGTCGGCTGTGGCGTGGCCTGCGTCGGATCGACGAGCGCGACCTGCACGATGTCGGGGCCGGGCACGATGACGGGCGTGGGCGGGTGCCACGCGAACAGCGCGCCCACGACCGCGACATGCACCACCGTCGACCCCATCACCGAGCCGCGCACGGTCAGTGCCTCGGCGGCGGCGGCGCGGGTGGTTGCGTGACGAGGCCGAGCGATGCGACGCCGGCCCGGCGCATGCGCGCGATCAGGTCGACGATCGTGCCGTAGGGCACGCCCGCGTCGGCCTTGAGGAACACCGGGCGCGTCGACGCGCCGGCATTGGCCAGCGCGTCCTCGAAGCGCTCCGGGCGGACGATGCTGTTGCCCACGGCCAGCGTGCGATCGGCACGCACGCTGACGATCAAGCCCTCGTGCACGTCGAGGCCGTGCGAGGCGACGCGCGGCAGGTCGATCTCGAGACCGCCCTGCAGGAACGGCGCGGTCACCATGAAGATGATGAGCAGCACCAGCACCACGTCGACGAGCGGCGTGACGTTGATCTCGGAGAGCGGCTGACGCGCCGGGGCGAGCCTCACGCGGCCCCTCCGCCGAGGCGCCGGTCCAGGAACTCGCTCGCGAACTGCGCGGTGGCGTTGGAAAGATCGCGGAGCCGCCCCAAGAGATGGTTGTAGCCCACGACCGCCGGAATCGCGGCGGCCAGGCCGGCCACCGTGGCGATCAGCGCCTCGGCGATACCCGGCGCGACGACGACGAGCGACGCCGAGCCCTGCGCGCCGATGTTGAGGAACGCGCTCATCACACCCCACACCGTGCCCATCAGGCCGATGAACGGTGACACGCTGCCGGCGGTCGCGAGGAATCCAACGTGGCGCTCGAGCCGACCGGCCTCGTCGTTCGCGGCGCGGTCCATCGCGCGCTGCGCGAACTCGTAGCGCAGGGTCGGCGAGGCGCCGGCCGTCACCGCGTGCTGATCGAGCGCGCGCTGTCCGGCGAGCGCGACGCGCGCCAGCATGCTGTTCGGGTGCTGTTCGCACATGAGTCGCGAGTCGGCGCCCGGCTGAAGTCGCCGGAACGCCGCCTGAAAGTCACGGTTCGCGCGCTCGATCCTGCCGTAGAGGCGCAGGCGGCTCCAGATGATGGCCCAGGAGTACGCGGACACGGCGAGCAAGGCGAAGAGGATGAACTTCGCGAACGGCCCGGAGCTGGCAACCAGCGCCGGAACGGAAGCGCGCAGGCCCCCTCCCACCTGGAGGATGAATGCGAGAGTCGCCATCGGACTTCACGCTCCTTGTGAAGTAGCGTCCGGACGTCGGGGAGATCACGGCCCGGCTCTCCACCTGTGGCTGCCATGCGGTCTGCGGCACGCTAGCACACGGCTCGCCGCAGCCTCAAGCGAACCGGCCGTTTGCAGTCCGGCTCGCCCTGTTCATTACCCCACGAGCGGCGCGCGGATTCCCGGATGTCGGAATCGTGACGTGGGTGACATTCATGCGGCCCGCGTCAAATCAGTGCAAAACGCGCACTCGCGGGTCGCGGCGTGCGGCGTGCACGCGTTACAGTTCATGTGTTCTTCGCCGCTCCGCACTCGTGCATCGCACGGACCGCTCTCGACCGGGAGATCATCTTGCGCCGACTTTCGACCTGCCTCGCTCTCAGTGCCGGCCTCCTGGCTTCCAGCCTGGCGACGCCGGCGGCCCACGCGGATGATGCGGCGGCGCCCGGTTTCGTGGTGCGCACCGTCGATGGAAAGACGCTGCGTCTCGTCGAACTGCGCGGCCACCCGGTGATCCTCGACTTCTGGGCGACGTGGTGCGCGCCGTGCCGCGCCAGCATGCCGCACTTGAGCACGCTGCAGACGCGCTATCGCGACCAGGGCCTCGTGGTGCTCGGGCTCTCGGTCGACGACTCGGAGCCCCAGGTCGTGCGCCGCTACGCCGACCGCCTCGGCGTGACGTTCCGAGTGGCGCTCGCCGACGAGAAGATCCTCGACTCCTACGGCCCCATCCGCTCGATCCCGACGACGTTCTTCATCAATCGCCAGGGCACGATCGTGCGCCGCGTCGTCGGCTACATCGATCCCGAGACGATGGAGAGCTACGCGCGCGAGCTGTTCTAGCGGGCGCGAGTCCCGCTCGCCACCACTCAACCCTGGTCCCGCCACGGCGGGCCCGGCGACCATGGTCCGCGAAGCCACCATGGTTCACGAGCGCTTTCGAAAGAGCCTTCGCGCTTCGCGACCCACCGCGCGAAGGAAGGGTCCGCCCCAGAACCCCGCGGAGATCAGACCTCCGAAAAGGAACACCGCGTCGACGCTCGCGCGCCCCTCGCGCTCCCAGTAGACGTCCTCGAGGCGCAGCCACAACGCAAATTCATCAAGCGTGAGGGCGGCCCCGGCGCCGTACAGGATGGCCGTAAGTCGCGAGACGATCACGGACGTCGAGCCCGCTCCAGTTCCCACTTGGACCAGCCAGCCATAGCCGACCACGAGCAGGAGCAGTATTCCCCAGACGAGATGATGAATGTGTGTCTGCCCCGCGAGGACGTCGTAAAAGGGGCCGACGCCGGCGCGTATCGCGTGCGCAACGAGTCGAGTCGCGCCGAATGTCACGAAGAACGCGAGCGAGGCCAAGAACAAGCGTTCGCGTCGTGGCTCGCGAAAATGGCGATGGTAGAGAGCGCGGAGTCGGGGTCGGGGCATTGCCGCGCAGGGTACATCGCTGGGCTGGACCACGCTCGACGCAACCCCCAACGATCAACGCTGGCTCAGCGCGCCATCCGCGTGAGCCAGGTCTTCGCCCCAAACACAGAGGCCACGCCGACAACGCGTGGCCTCTTGTTCGTGGTGCCCGGGGCGAGATTTGAACTCGCACGGGTTTCCCCATACGCCCCTCAAACGTACGTGTCTACCAATTCCACCACCCGGGCACGTCTTTCATCCTGAAGTCGCGACTGAAGGCAGACGTTCCGCTCTACTTCCCTCCGGGCGGCTTCGGCGCGGGGGCCGGAGCGGCTGCGGGCGCGGGCGTCGTCGCCGGTGTGGTCGCGGGACCCGATCCGGACGGCGGAAGCAGACCCGGGCCACCGGTCGCGGGGCGCTGGCCGCCGGCGCCGGGCGCCCGGGCCGGGGCGCTCGCGGCGGCACGCTGGGCTTCCTGCTGGATCAGACTGCGCGAGCTCGCCCCGCCACCGCGCGACAGCAGCGTCAGCGCGATCGAGGTCACGAAGAATGCGGCGCCGAGGAACATGGTCGCGCGCGTGACGAAGTCGGTCGCCCCTCGCCCGCCGAACACGGTCTGGGCGCTGCCGCCGAATGCGCCGCCGGCGAGTCCGCCGCCCTTGCCGGACTGGACGAGGACCACGGAGACGAGGGCTATGCACACGATCAGGTGCACGACCATGAGCAATGCGTACATGAAGTCCCCTGAAAGCTCTTGAAGGTGGGTGAACTCGGTCGGGAAACGGCGAGGAAATCTACCAGCCGCCCCCGGACGCGTCAACCTTTGGCGGGCGACGCGGCGGCCACGATGCGCCAGAACGAGGCCGATTCCAGCGAGGCCCCGCCGACCAGCGCGCCGTCGAGATCCTCGTGCGCGAACAGGGCCGGCGCGTTCGTGGCGTTGACGCTGCCGCCGTACAGGATGGCGACCGCGCCGCCCACGCCGGGGCCGACCACGCGGTCGAGCGTGGCGCGGATCATCTGGTGCGCCTCGCTCGCCTGTTCGGGCGTGGCCACTCGCCCGGTGCCGATCGCCCACACGGGTTCGTATGCGATGACGGTGGCCTTCGCCGCCTCGGGCGCGAGATCCGTGTACGCGGCGCTCACCTGGCGCACGAGCACGTCCGCGGTGCGGTTCGCTTCGCGCTCGGCCAGCGTCTCGCCGACGCACACGATGGGCACGAGCTGCTCGCGCTGCGCGGCGCGCAATTTCGCGGCGACGTCGGCGTCGCTCTCCCCCATGCCGTGGCGGCGCTCGGAATGGCCGACGATCACGAAGCGACAGCCCGCGGCGCGCAGCATCGCGCCCGAGATCTCGCCGGTGAACGCGCCCTTGGGCTCGGCGTGCAGGTTCTGCCCGCCGAGCGCGATCCCCGTACCCTGGAGCGCGCGCGACACGGCGGCGAGCCCGGTGAACGGCGGGCACAGCGCGATCGCGGCGTGTCGTCCGCCGGCGACGAGCGTCGCCATCTCGCCCGCGAGCGCCGCGCCTTCGGCGGGCGTCTTGTGCATCTTCCAATTGCCGGCGACGAGTCGCGGCCGGCGCGGCCAGGCGTCCACGTCAGCCCTCCACCGAATCGAGCGCCGCGACGCCGGGCAATTCCTTGCCCTCGAGGAACTCGAGCGACGCGCCGCCGCCCGTGGACAAGTGCGTGAAGCGCTCGGCGAGGCCCGACGCCTGAACCGCGGCCACGGAATCGCCGCCGCCGACGATGGTCACGGCGCCGCGCGTGCCAGCTTCGGCCATGGCGCGCGCCACGCCGAGCGTACCGGCCGCGAACGCGGGCACTTCGAAGATGCCCATCGGTCCGTTCCACAGGATCGTGCCGGCATCGCGCAACTCGGCGGCGAACTGCTCGACGGTCGCCGGCCCGATGTCGACGCCCATCTGATCCGTCGGCAGCGCGGTCACGGGCACCGGATGTGACGGCGAGTTACCGTCCGGCGACACGGTGGCCACGCAGTCGGTGGGCAGCACGAGGCGCACGTTGCGCGCCTTCGCGTCGGCCAGCACCTGCCGCGCCATGTCGACACGGTCTTCCTCGACGAGCGAGCGGCCGGTCTCCATCCCCTGGGCTCGGAAGAACGTGAACATCATCGCGCCGCCGATCAGCAGGCGATCGACCTTGGCGACGAGCGCGCGCAGCACGTCGATCTTGCCCGAGATCTTCGCGCCGCCCAAGATCGCGACGAAGGGGCGGCGCGGCTCGTCCAGCGCGCGGCCCAGGTATTCCAGCTCCTGGTGCATGAGGAATCCGCCGACCGCCGGATGCAGGAAGTGGGTCACGCCTTCGGTGGACGCGTGCGCGCGGTGCGCGGTGCCGAACGCGTCGTTGACGTACATCTCGCCGAGCGCGGCCAGGGCCTTCGCGAAGGCCGGATCGTTCGCCTCTTCCTCCTTGTGGAAGCGCAGGTTCTCGAGCAGCAGCACCTCGCCGTCGCCCAAAGCTTGCGCGGCGCGTTCGGCTTCGGGGCCGATGCAGTCCTTGGCGAACGCGACGGGCTGGCGCAGCAGGTGCTCGAGGCGCCGCGCCACCGGCGCGAGGCTGTAGCGCGCCTCGGGCCCGCCCTTGGGGCGGCCCAGGTGCGACATCAGGATGACCCGCGCCTTCTTCTGCAGCAGGTAGCGGATGGTCGGCAGCGCGGCGACGATGCGCGTGTCGTCCCCCACCTCACCGGCCGTGATCGGCACGTTGAAGTCGACGCGCACGAGCACACGGCGCCCGGAAGGCGCGAGGTCCTGCAGGCCCTTCTTGCGATCGGCCACGAAACGCCCTCCTCAGGCCATCATCAGCAGGGCGTCGACGACGCGCTGCGAGAAGCCCCACTCGTTGTCGTACCACGACAACACCTTCACGGTGCGGTCGCCCATGACCATCGTCGACAGCGAGTCGAACACGCTGGACGCCGGATTGCCGACGATGTCGATCGACACGACCGGGTCCGTGCAGTACTCGAGGATGCCCTTGAGCGGCCCGTCCGCGGCGGCCTTCATCGCGGCGTTCACGGCGGCCTTGTCGGCGGGCTTCTTCAGGCGGCACACGAGGTCGACGAGCGAGCCGTCCGAGACCGGGGCGCGCACCGCGATCCCGTCGAGGATGCCCTTGAGCTCCGGCAGCACTTCGCCGATCGCCTTCGCCGCGCCGGTCGACGTTGGGATCAGGCTGAGCGCCGCGGCGCGGGCGCGGCGCAGGTCCTTGTGCGGCAGGTCGAGGATGTTCTGGTCGTTCGTGTAGGCGTGGATCGTCGTCATCAGGCCGTGCTCGATGCCGAACGCGTCGTTCAGCACCTTGGCGACCGGCGCCAGACAGTTCGTGGTGCACGAGCCGATGCTGATGACGGTGTGCTTCGACTTGTCGAAGCCCTTGTGGTTGACGCCGATCACGAACGTGAAGTCCGCGCCCTTGGCGGGCGCCGAGATCAGCACGCCGCGCGCGCCGGCCGCGAGATGCTGCGCCGCGCCGTCACGATCCGTGAAGCGGCCGGTCGCTTCCAGCACGACGTCGACGCCGAGCTTCTTCCACGGCAGCTGCGCCGGATTCTTCTCGCTCAGCACCGTGATCGTCTTGCCGCCGATCGAGAGATGCCCGTCCGCCGTCGCCCCGGCGTCCGGCCACTTGCCGTGCACCGAGTCGTAGCGCAACAGGTGGCCGAGCGTCTTCGCGTCCGTGAGGTCGTTCACCGCGACGAACTCGAGCGCCGCGCCGCGCTGCACCGCCGCGCGCACGACGAGCCGGCCGATGCGGCCGAAGCCGTTGATCCCGATCTTCAGTGCCATGCGACAACCCCCTTTTCAGCCGAAGAAAACCCGCGCCACGTCGTAGAGTTCACGATCCACCGGCCGGGGCCCCTCGCGGACCTCGGACAGCGGGATCGAGTCGATGCGGTTGCCGTGGAGACTGACCATGCGACCGTATTCGCCGCGCGCCGCGAGATCCACCGCGGCGATGCCCATGCGCGAACCCAGCAGGCGGTCGAACGCGGTCGGCGTGCCGCCGCGCTGCACGTAGCCGAGGGCCACGTGGCGCGTCTCGATCCCGAGCCGGGACTCGAGCTCGAGCGCGAGCTGCTCGCCGATGCCTCCGTAGCGGCGCCGGCCGACCGTGTCGTAGCGCAGCGGTCCCTGCAGGCTGCGCCCGTCGGGGTCGGGCTTGAAGTCGGCCCCCTCGGCGACGACGACGATGCTGAAGTCGCGCCCGCGCGCGATGCGATGCTTGATGATTTCGCACACGTCGCACACTCGCGTCGGCTCCTCGGGCGTCACGACGACGTCGGCGCCGCCGGCGATGCTGGCGCACACGGCGAGCCAGCCGGTCGTGCGGCCCATGACCTCGACGACGATCACGCGATCGTGGGCCTCGGCCGTGCTGTGCAGCGCGTCCACCGCGCGCACGACGGTCGTCAGCGCGGTGTCGAAGCCGAACGAGTAGTCGGTGCCGCGCACGTCGTTGTCGATGGTCTTGGGGATGCCGACGATCTTGAGGCCGAGGTCGGCGAGGCGCGACGCCGCGGCCAGCGTGCCGTCGCCGCCGCACACCAGCAGCCCGTCCAGACGGTGCGCCGTGAACGCGGCGCGGATGGCGTCGGGGCCGCCTTCGGCGCGGAACGGGTCGACGCGCGACGTGCCGAGCATCGTGCCGCCGCGCGGCAGGATTCCGGCCACGGCATTCAGCGTCAGGTCGTTGACCCGGTTCTCGAACAGCCCGCGCCAGCCATCCTCGAAGCCGAGCATCAGCCCGGCGTGGCCGCGCACCACGCGCGCCACCGCCGCGCGGATCACGGCATTGAGTCCGGGGCAGTCGCCGCCGCCCGTCAGTATCCCGAGGCGCATGCTGGCTCCCGTTTCGGGCCGATGGCCCAACGGTTTGGAACTCTGGGAGTTAAGGGGACAGATCGGGGGCGACTATGCCCCACGCGCGCGACAGGGGTCAAGGTCGCGGGGGTTGGGGGCGCCGCGGGGGCCAGTGCGGTGGCCGGCGCGGGCGCGCGGGCGGCGGCCCTGAAGCGCTATTCGGTCGAGTAGCGCAGCGTGTACTGGCCGAAGCCCTGCTGGTCCACGAACAGGAACACGAGCCGCTGGCGCCGCACGCGCGGCGTGACCGCGGGGTCGGCATCCGGCGGCACCGGGATCTCGCCCTCGTAGATCCACACTTCGTACGGCCGCATGTCGCCGCCGAGCCCGGCCGAGCCGAGCCCGCCGATCGGGCGCTGTTCGGTCGCGGATAGTTCCTGGACGACGCGATCGAGCCCGTCATCGCCGGCCGGGATCACCTGGTGCGTCACCTCGCTGGGCTGGCCGTAGCGGATGTAGACGCGGCCCATGTCCGAGAACATGCCCTTGCCGAGGCCGACGTGGCTGTACGTGCGATTCGCGTAGTCGACGCGCGCCAGGAACGTCTCGAGCGCCTCGTTGCGCGCCGTCTCGGGCGTGGGATCGCGACGCTTCCAGAAATCGTCGAGGTAGCGTTCCTGCTCCCCGGGATGCAGCGCGGCAAACGCCTCTTCGCCGTCGGCGTCGAGCAGGAAGTGCACGCTGTCCTCGATGTCGCGCGGGCTGCGCACCCACGAGTCCTCGTGCCACGCGATGCTGAAATGCGCGCGGCGCGACAGCGCGCCCTTGTCGCCGTCCTGCCACGCCTTCACTTCGAGGTCATAGCCTCCGGCCGGCAGCGTCTGCGCGTCGAGCGACACGGCCGCGTCGAGCTGCGCCGCCGGCTCGCCGTCGCCCTCCTGCTCGGCGCGCACGTGGTGCTCGGTGTCGACGGCGCGCGCGACCCAGTGCCAGGCGCGCACGTCGCCCGCCTTGCCGCGGGCGGAGAACGCGGCGCGGACGTCCGTGGCGTAGAGGCCGTACAGCCGTTCGGGATTCGGCAGTAGCAGGCGCGGGCCGTGACGGAACGCGGCGCTCCGGCCCAGCGAGTCCTCGGCCCACACGAACTCGATGTCGGAGAGCTGGCGATCCATTTCCGGCTTGGGCACGAGGAACTCCCCGTCCACCTTCTCCGCGCGCCGCCCGCGATGCGACGTCGCGGCCAGCCCGCGGGCCGGCGGCGCCATGTCCGCCAGGCGCACGCTCAGCCGGTTGAGGCCGGGCCGCGTCGCGAAGCGCACCACGCTCACCTTGCCGAAGCCGCGCAGCGTGTCCCCCGGGCCGATCGCGATGTCCTGCTCGCGCACGACCTCGCGGGCGCCGAGCGGACCGCGCAGGCGCGTCGTGAGATGCAGGGACGAGGCGCCGAGCGAGTCGCTCTGGAGCTCGACGAGCGTGGCCGGCGGCACGCGCACGTACACTTCGAGCACGGTGCCGGCGCTGCTGTCGGGGAACGCCGCCGCGTCGACGGTGAATCCGATGCGGCCGCCGACGCGCCACGGCAGCGGCCCCGGACCGTCGTCGGGGCCGTGCGCCGCCCGGCACGGCGCGGTCAGCGCGAGCGCGCCCAGCGCGGCGAGCGCAAAACGCAAGAGCGCCCCCCTGAGGGAGCGCTCTCGAACGTTGACGACGCCGGACGGCATGGAACGTCGGCTCAGAACAGGAACTTCAGCGTGAACCGATGTGCGCCGCCCAGTTCGTGCATGTCCGTGTACGCGTAGTCGAGATCGGCCTGTCCGGCGATCGAGACCGGGAAGTGGAACCCGACGCCGCCAGCGACGCCTTCGGTGTCGTAGTTGAAGTTGTAGCCGCCGCGCAGGAACACGTAGCGGTGGAACGAATACTCGCCGCCGAAGTTCAGGCGTTCGGCGTTGTCCGGAGGATGCGAGAACTCGAACGAACCGATCAGCTTCTGATCCGAGCTCTGCAGCAGCGTGGCGGACGTCCCGACGCGGAAGATGCCGGGAATGCGCGCCTCGTGGTCGATGAACTTGATCTGCGAGCCCATGTTCGAGATGGCCATGCCGATCTTCATGCCGAGCGTGCCGACGTCGTACAGCGTGCCGATGTCGAACGCGAACGTCTGCTGCGACACGTCGGCGAGACCCTCATGGATCATGTTCGCGGTGACGCCCGCGCTGAACTTGTCGGTGAACGACCGCGCGTACGTCACGCCCGCCGCCATCATGCCGGCATCGAACGTGTTCCCCGTGCCGACATTCGGATCGGGCTGGAACGCCGTCGTCTCGACCATCGGATCCATCGACAGCGCCCGCGCCGAGACGCCGAACGCGCCGGGGAAGCGCTTGATGTGGAACACGTAGCCGATCTGATCGAACGACAACTCGGCCGGCCAGTTCGCGTGATTCAGCGACAGTTCCGACTTGTCGGGATCGATGCGCGCAATGCCGGCCGCGTTCCAGAACAGGGCCGTCGCGTCGTCGGCCACGCCGACGAACGCGCCACCCATCGCCGCGGCGCGAGCACCCACGCCGATCTTCAGGAACTGGCCGTCGAACGTGCCGACCTTGTCGAAGATTTCGGCCGCGCCGGCGAGGGCTGGGATCATCAGCCCGAGGACGCCGCAAGCCGCGATGAATTTTCTCACTGGTTCTTCCTCCTGTCGTTCACGCGACTAGCGGATGATGACGAAACGTCCGCGCTGCGTGCCCTGGGACGATTCGACGGTGAACAGGTAGATGCCGCTGACGACGTCCTGGCCGTTGCGCGAGATCAGATTCCAGCGTGCTTCTCCGTCGTTCGCCGTGTCCTGCTGGCGATTGAATCCCGGGCGGGAGACGCCGCTGTCGTCCGTGACGTTCGCGCGCAATGCGTCGTTCACGGGATCGGTGGACTTCATCACCTCCACCAGGTCTCCGGCCACCGTGAAGATCTTGAGCGTCCACTGTCCGGGCGGCATGCCCATGAAGTCGATGTGCGTGCCGGTCGGGTCGGACGCGTTCGGCGTCAGGTCCCACGACGAGGGCCGCTTCGACAATTGTGAGAAGCCGCGGTACGGGTTCGGAACGACCCAGACTCCCTTGCCCTTGCGCGTCGCGACCTGAGGCGACACGCCTTCGGTCTCGACCGCCGTACGGCGGCCGCTCAGCTCCGCCAGCGTTCCGACCGTCGGGTCACCCGTCGAATCGAACGCCGTCACCGAGTAGAAGTACAGGAACCCGTCCTTCACCTCGTCGTCGACGTACTGGTAGTGCCCGACCGGATATTTCGTGCGGTACACCGGCAGGCAGTTCGGCGCGACGCCGAGCAAGCAGCCGTGGTCCACCTCGCAGTTCGGATAGCCGACGCACTGGATGGCCGGGTCCGGATGAATGACCTGCCCGCTCTGCCGATCCCAGAGATCGCCGCGCGTCAGGCAGATCGGCACCGTCGCCGGTCCAACGATGCCCGTCGTCGGATCCTTGTAGTTCGGCACGTAGAGCTGCGGACACACCGTGTCGCCACTCGCGTTCACGAAGTGGTTGTTGGCGATGGGCTGGCTGTTCTTGTCGACGTAGTCGAACAGGCGGAACTCGCCGATCAGCGACCAGTCGCTCTCGTTGGGCCCGGGAGATCCGACGGGCCGCGTCCAGTTCGCCACCTTCCAGATCTTGTAGCCGCGGCAGTCGTACCAACCCGACTTCGGATCGGGGGTCACTTCCGACAGGTTGTCCCAGGCGACGGTGATCTTCTTGTCGCCTTCGGGCGCGACCTGGCGGTCGGGATTGTCGGTGTAGTTGTACTTCACGCCCAGGTTCGTGTTCGGGTTCGGCGGCGGCGCCTCGGCGTTCCACGTCTTGTGGAAGAGTCCGCGACTGTTCGCGAAGTCGTAGACGCCGGTGCAGTAGTCGCAGTCGAAATCGAACCACGAGAACTCGCGGCTGTTGACGGTCACGCTGCGCTCGCGGCCCTCGCAGTTCTCGAGGACGGTCTGGTCCGGCGTCCCGCGATCGAGGCGGATCGGCGTCTCGCGCCCGTGATAGTCCGTGAACAGATTCTTCGCGCCGTCGTGCGGCTCCCACACGCCTTCGAACGCGATCTGCGCGGTCAGAGCGTTGTCGAGCGCCGGATACTTGCGGCGCAAGTCCTCGAGGTCGGTCGACTTGGAGCCGTTCGCCACGTAGACCTGATAGTCGGTCTTGTAGTTCAACGCCTTGACGTACGACCCGCCGCGCACCCCGAACGCCACCGTGACGTCGACGGACTGGCCGTTCGCGACGCTGCGCCACGGGCCGACCGACGCCACCTGCACGTAGTCACCCTTCGTGTCCGACGCGTCGGCCGTGATGAAGCCACTCGTCGCATCGACGTTCTCGCCGCCCGACATGAACTCGAAGCGCTCTTGGTCGATGGACGGGCCGCCGCCCGCGGAGTACGGGGTGCCGCCCGTGTACGAGCGGAACGACAGGAACTGGAGTCGCTTCGGACCCGAGATGCCGAGCGGGTCCATCGTGTAGTTGATGAGCATGAACGTCGGCAGACCCGGCGTATGGCCGTCGTCGCCGTCGTCGTCGGCGATCGAGAAGCCGTTCACGCGATAGACCAGCTGACTGCACAGCGGCGTGTTGGGCGGACCGAGGTTGGGATCGTGGCCGATCTGCGACCGCGTGTCGCTCGCCGGCACCGCGATCGGGAACTCACCCTGCGGATAGAACGGCAGGTCCAGGTCGTCCGAGAAGTAGTTGGCCTTCGACACCGGGCCGCAGTCCATGTCCACGAGCCAGCCGACCATGAGGCTGTCGAGCATGTGCCCGGACACGTTCGTGACGTGGTACTGCACCACGTTGAACTCGGTGAAGCCGGGGATCGAGTAGGCCCAAGCCGACTGCTGGCACTCGAGC
>Ga0310810_10003550_pt1 | contig 17024 bp, 17 predicted proteins | sample NCmetagenome_FD_207641 | JGI IMG/M metagenome (GOLD analysis project Ga0310810, IMG submission 207641) | Soil microbial communities from experimental microcosm in Duke University, North Carolina, United States - NC | ecosystem: Engineered > Artificial ecosystem > Soil microcosm > Unclassified ... | reverse complement strand
AGGTTCAGCGGCCTGCAGGCCGACGAAGTGCCAGGACGGCTGCGGCGATCCGCGCGGCACGAACCCGAGAAACGCGCCGTCGTCATCGAGCGCAATCCCGCCGTACTTGCGCGACTCGGTGTTCGGGACCACCGCCATGGTAACCAGCGCACCGGATTGGCGATGGGCGTTGACGACCGCGCGTGGGTCGACGTCGGTCAGTGTGTCGCCGTTCAGGATCAGAAACGTACCGGGGTTCGGGACTCGTGATTCGGGATTCGCAAGAAGGGGAATCGCGCGTTTGGGGCCACCCGCCGATCCAAGAACGGGGACTTCCCACGAGTAGCGGATGCGCATGCCCAGCGCGCTGCCGTCGCCAAGCAGACGAGTGAGTGTGTGTGGAAGATGGTGCAGGTTGAGCACGACGTCCCGCACACCCGCAGAAGACAGCGATCGCAGGATGCGCTGGACCAGCGGCGTGCCCGCAACCGGCAACGCCGCTTTCGCGCGGACGAACGACAGAGGGCGAAGGCGAGTAGCGAGGCCAGCCGTCAGGACGAGTGCTGGGACCATTCGTCGGCGAACATCATGTCGGCGCCGGTCAGGCCGAGCCGCTCTCGTCGCTGGAGAAACAAGCCGCGATACGAGTCGAGCACGTAGTCCGACTCCTTGCGACCGAGGGCGCGTGCCATGGTTTCGATCGCGCGCTCGCCACCTTCGATCTCGACGAAGGTGCCGATCGGCGTTTCGTCGAGCGCAATGGTGGCGTCTTCGGCCGCGAACTCCTCGCGAAATTTCTGGTAGCGAAACCACACGTGCAGGCCCACCGACTCGAGGACGCGCGTCAGGACGTCGCCGTCGCTGACCACCGTCTCGTGCTCTTCGCGGATCATCATCCGGCTGGCTTGCATGGGTCCCTTGAAGGTCAACAGGCTTCTGCCGGATTCACTGCGCACGCGGAGTGCGCAGCCTTGACGACGAAGTGATTCGTCGTTGGTGTCGAAGAGCGCATCTTCCTGGAGTCGCCGGCACTTGAGTGGCGCTGCGCCAGCGGCCAGGATGGCCGTCCGCGCTTCGCCGGCGGTTTCGAACTGCAGCTTGATTTCTCGTTCGATCATGTCACCTCTCGGGGGCTACGACTTCGGACTCCGGGTTGCGGATTTCGGTCTACGCAATTCCCCTGGGTAACGGGCCACCGGATTATAGGCTTGGTCGCTAAAAAGGAAAGGCCCCAGCTGCGAAAGCAACTGGGGCCTGAATTCCCGAACCTGAACCCCGAGTCCCGAATCCCGGAGCCCGAATCCCGAATCCCGAGGTTTGGTTACTACTCCTTCGTCACCGTCACGAACGTTTCCTGGCCGCCGCGAACGACGCGCAGGAACGCGGTGCCACCCGACGCCACTCGTGCCAGTTCTCGCTGAGCGTCAGCCGCCGTTTCAACCGGCGTCCTGCCGACTCGCACGATCAGGTCGCCGGGCTGCATGCCGGCGCGAGCCGCAGGGCTGCCTTGCTCGATTTCCGTGACGACGGCACCGCGTCGATTCTCCAGGCGCAGCCGGCGTGCGATCTCGGGTGTGACGTTCTGGAGCGTAATGCCGAACCCGCTGCTCGTTTCCTGTGCGGGATCGTTCGGCTCGCGTCCGTTGTTGCTGCGCGCTGAGCTGGTCTCGGCCTCGAGGTCGAGCTCGTCAACCGTGACGCTGACCGTCCGCTCCATCCTGTCGCGCATGATGCGGACTGGAACTGTGGTGCCCGGCCGCGTGCTGACGACCATGCGAACCAGCTCATCGCGTGATGAAACAGGCTTGCCGCCCCAGCCGATGATGACGTCGCCAGGCTCGAGCCCCGCCTTGCTTGCCGCGCTGTCTGGCGAAACGCTCTGTACAACCGCGCCTTTGCGATCCTTCAGGCCGAACTCGTCAACCGCTTCACGCGCGATGGCACCGACGGACACGCCGATGCGGCCACGCGTGATCTTGCCGGTGCGCAGCTGCGGCAACAGCTCGCGAACGGTGTTGCTCGGGATCGCGAAACCGATGCCGATGTTGCCCTGCTGTCTGGCGTCCGTATAGATCGCGGTATTGATCCCGATCACTTCACCGCGCAGGTTGAGGAGTGGTCCGCCGGAGTTGCCCGGGTTGATCGCCGCGTCAGTCTGCAGCACCTGCGCCGAGCGACCCTCCGCGACCGTGAACGGACGCTCGAGTGCGCTGATGACGCCGACGCTGACCGTGTGTGCGAGACCGAAGGGATTGCCGATCGCCATGACCCAGTCGCCGGGCTGCATCTGCGAAGAGTCACCGAACTTCACTTCGGGGAGCATGTGATCGGGTTTCTCGGTCAACTCGATGAGCGCGCTGTCGGTGAGCGGATCGTGTCCGACCACCTTCGCTTCGTACTCCTGGTCATCGTCTTCGCCGTAGAGCGACACCTTGATCTTGCTGGCGCCTTCGACGACGTGATTGTTGGTGAGGATGAAGCCGGCCTTGTCGATGATGAAGCCGGTGCCAGCAGCCTGCACAACCTGCTCGCGCTGGCGCCCGCCGCCACCCCCGCCGCCTCCGCCGCGCTCGCGCGGCTCCTGCTGACCGAAGAATCGATCGAACAGGTCGTTGCCGCCGCCGAAGAACTCGCTCAGATCCTGTGCGCGTTGCCTCGACTCAGTGCGGATGTTGACGACGGCCGGCATCACGGTTTTTGCGACGTCGCGGAACGTGCTCGCCGTCAGGGGCCCTGTGATGGGCGCGCTGTTCATCGGCGGTGCTGCAACGGTCTGCGCGGACGATTCCGGCGACAGGCCGAGCCGCGAAGCGATGACCAGTGCGGCCGCGGCCGACGTCATCGCGATGAGCAGTGCGTAGAACCAGGTGTTTCGTCGGTTGGACATCAGAGCCTCCAAACCCTCACTCGCTATTGTCGACCTATTGTGAGGCCAACTTCATACCAGTGTCACGACCTCGCTTTGTCGTGGTCCTGTCACAATTGCCTCGCGCTCGCCCCGATAGACGTTGATTTCAGTGCGAACGCCAAAGGTTTCGAAGTAGAGCCCGGGCTCCACGGTAAAACCGGTGCCTGGCAGGAGGCGCCGGTCGTCGTGCGTCTCGAAGTCGTCCATGTGGACGCCGTTTCCGTGGACGCTCTCGCCGAGGCTGTGGCCGGTCCGGTGCACGATGCGATCGGCGTATCCCCGACCAATCAGGACGGCTCGAGCTGCCTCATCCACTTCCCATCCCCGGAGGTCACGGCCGTCACGAGTCGCCTCGACCACCAGACGGACGGCCGAGTCGCGCGCATCGGCGATCGCGCGAAACGCGCGCGACACCTCGTCGGGTACGCGTGCCGACGTTACTGCGACCCATGTGATGTCTGCAAACACTGCGCCCTTGTCCTGCTTCTTTCCCCATAGGTCCAGCAGCAGAACTTCGTTGGGAACCACGGCCCGGCACCGATCAGCCGTTGGTAGATAGTGGGGATCACCGGCATTGCCTCCGACCGCGACAACGGGTGGAGAGTCGGTCACGAGCCCCTCTTCGTCGAACCACCGCATCATCTGCTGCTGCAGCTCGTATTCATTGAGGGATCGCTCTCGGCTCATCGCATCAGCGGCCATGGCAAATGCCCGATCCTTGATGCGATACAGCGACTCCGATGCCGCACGGTGCGTGGCCAGCTGCTCGTCGGTCCATGCCGCTTCGAACTGTTGGACGAGATCTCCCGACGACACGACTTCGACTCCACGCGCGCGCACCATCTCCATCGTCCCTGCATCGACGCGAGACAGGTAGGGGATGGCACACATCGGCGAGTATTCCATCGCGACAGTCTTGAGGCCCGACAGCAGATGGGTGAGTCCCGCGTCGAGCTGCTGCCTGCCGGAATACACCGTACGTTCGCCCGGCAGGGCATCAAGGTTGTGGCGTTCGATGGCGTGAACCAGGCCACGCGGCTGACCGGTTGCCGGGATCAGGTAGTACCACCGACGGGTGGTCATGTGCGTCCCGCTGGTCAAGCCTGCCAGCCGTGCCGCAATCGGGTTTGACCCGTGAAAGTCGTACAGCAGCCATCCGTCCAGGCCGGCCTTACGGAGGCGATCCTGAACTGCCGCCACATCCAGCGCCATATGGTGATTCTATGCCCGAGGCTCGGGATTCGGGATTCGGGGCTCGGGATTCGAGACCGGATTTCCGATCGCAGTTCTTCCTTTCGACGCCGATGCGGCTGAGAAAGCCGTTCGGTGCCATTCGAATCCCGAATCCCGAATCCCGAATCCCGGAAAGCGATCCCGGCTAGAATCGGGGTTGCCAGCCCCGCATTGCACCTATGACGAAGCGAATTGCGTTTGCTTTGACTCTCGCCGCTCTCAGCGGTGGCCTGCTGGCCGCGCAGCAGCAGCCAGCGCCCGAAACGCCGACGCCGCAGGCCGATCAGCCGCCCGTGAGTTTCCGTGTGGAGGTCAACTACGTCGAGGTCGACGCGGTCGTGACCGACGCACAGGGCATGCCGATCTCCAACCTCACGAAGAACGACTTCGAGATCTACGAGGACGGCAAGAAGCAGGATGTGGCGACGTTCTCGCTCGTCAACATCCCGATCGAACGCGCCGAGCGTCCGCTCTTTGCGTCGGCGCCGGTCGAGGCCGACGTGCAGAGCAACGATCACGTCGAAGGACGCATCTACCTGATCGTGCTCGACGACGTGCACACCGATCTCACCCGGACCCCGCGGGTCAAAGCGGCGGCCACTCGATTCATCGAGACCAACTTCGGCACCAACGATCTGGCGGCGGTGGTCTACACAGGACGCGCCGGGGACGGTCAGGACTTCACGAACAACCCGCGGCTCCTCATCAACGCGATCAACAAGTTCAACGGGCGCAAGCTGCGGTCGGGCACGCTCAATCGTATCGAGGGTGCGCGGGTGAATCCCGGCACGGGCAACCTCGAGCCCGGCGATGACATCGATCAGATGGATCGCGCATTTCGGGCGCGCTCGATGGCCAACTCGATCCGGAAGCTCTCCGAGTTCATGGCCGGCGTCCGCGGGCGACGGAAGACGATGATCCTGATCGGTGAAGGCGTGGATTTCGACATCTACCAGGCGGTCGGGCAACTGGGATCGACGGCCTCGTCCGTGCTGCTCGATACGCACGACGCGATCGCCGCGGCCACTCGCGGCAACGTCACCATCTACACGATCGATCCGAGAGGACTGATGAACGCGGAGTCGGACCTCATCGAGGTGTCCAGCACGATCGGTGACGCCGACGGCCGGGCGATTGCCAACGAGATGAGACTCTCGCAGGACAGTCTTCGCGTCCTCGCCGATGCGACCGGTGGCTTTGCAGCCGTGAACCGCAACGATCTCAACGGGGCCTTCGATCGCATCGTGACCGAGAACAGCAGCTACTACATGCTGGGCTTCTACTCGACCAACGATCGACGCAACGGCCGCTACCGCAAGCTGGAGGTTCGCGTGAATCGTCCCGGTCTGCGCGTACGTAATCGCGCAGGCTATTACGAAGCGCGGGGTCGCGCGCCGAATCAGCCGGCCGCGTCGCCGACCGCGATCGCACCGGCCCTCTCCGACGCGCTTGGCAGTCCGCTTCCCGTGAGTGGCGTGCCGATGAAAGTGTTTGCGGCGCCCTTCAAAGGCACGGCGCCGAATGCCGCCGTCGCGCTTGCGCTCGAGATCGACGTACGCGCGCTCGATTTCGTCGAGGGGAATGGCACCTTCAACGAGCAGGTCGAAGTCGCCTACACGGCGGTGAACACCCAAGGCAAAGTCTTCCCCGGCGAACGGCAAACGGCCACGCTTACGTTGAAACCTGATACGTACGAACGCGCGAAGGCGCGCGGCTTCCGGGTGCTGTCACAGGCGAGCCTGCCGCCGGGGCGATACCAGGTGCGCGTCGCTGCTGGAAATAGGACAGGCAAGGCGGGCAGCGTTGTCTACGATCTCGAGGTTCCAGACTTCAACAAGGAGCCGCTCATGATGAGCGGCGTCGCGATGACATCGGCGTCTGCCGCGCAGGCACCGACGATCAAGCCGAAGGATCCGCTGGCTGATTTCCTTCCGGGGCCGCCCACGGCCACGCGCGAGTTCGACAAGGGTGACCTGCTCGTGTTGTTCGCCGAGTTCTACGAGAACGGTCGCGGGTCCGCAGCCCACATGCTCGACTTCAAGGCGGAGCTTCGGGCGGAGGGTGGACGCGTGGTGCAGCAGGCGAGCGAGGAGCGCTCCTCGACAGAGCTGCAAGGGAAGAGCGGTGGCTACGGCTTCCAGGCACGTCTGCCACTCGACTCGGTGGAATCCGGACTCTACGTCATCCACGTGGAAGGGCGTTCTCGCGCCAGCCAGGACACCGTCGTCAGCCGCGACATTCAGATCAAGGTGCGTTGAACGAGACGTTCTAGTTCGACGCACTGATGCGCTTCGATCTCATTCAGACCGTCGCCTTCGCCGGCTTGATGCTGTTCGTGGGGTACGGCATCAAGCGGCTGGTGCCGGCACTCGCTCGCTACAACATTCCGGCACCTGTGGTGGGCGGCCTGCCAGTGGCCGCGTTGTTTGCCGTGTTGCACGCGCTCGACTGGCCGACATTGGCGTTCGATTCCACTCTCCAGACTCCGCTCCAGAACACATTCTTCGCGTCTATCGGATTCGGCGCGAGTGTGCTCGTGCTGAAGCGCGGCGGCCCACTCGTGGCGATCATGATGGTCGTCGCATCGGTAGCCGCGGTACTTCAGAACGTCGTGGGAGGCCTCACCGCGATGGCGCTCGGCCAACATCCGTTGATGGGCGTCCTCGCAGGCTCGACAACGCTGACCGGTGGTCCGGCGACCGGCCTGGCGTTTGCACCGCTCTTCGAGCAGGCAGGCGTGACCGGTGCGGCGACACTTGCGGTGTCCGCCGCTATGGCCGGAATCGTCGCGGGAGGATTGCTCGGGGGCCCGATCGCCACGTACTTGTTACAACGGCGGCCGCGATTGATACCCGCTCAGGCGGCGAAGGAACCGTTGATGCACCTCGTCGAGGAGCGAACGCCGGAGCCACTGGAAACAGCGCCGGTCGGCGAAGACGTTCAGGCGTACCGCCTCGTCAAGCACCTCGTGCTGCTCGTGGTCGCCGTTGGAGCAGGCGCCTGGGTCAGCGCCGCGATCGAGGGAATGGGGCTGCGGCTCCCGGCGTACATCGGCGCCATGATCGTTGCGGCATGCATCCGCAACTTTGACGATTGGACCGGGGCGATCGGGATGTCGCAGAAGACGATGGACGACATGGGAGAAGTGGCGCTGACGCTCTTTCTCGTCATGGCGCTGATGACGCTTCGGCTGTGGGAGCTCGCCGGCGTTGTCGTTCCGTTGTTCGTCATCCTGGCGATGCAGTTCGCGCTTGTCGCTGCCATCTGCGTGTGGGCGATTCCGCGCCTCATGGGCATGGACTACGACGCCATCGTCATGTCCGGCGGGTTCTGCGGATTCATGCTGGGGACGACAGCGAACGCGATGGCCAACATGGGGGCACTCGTCGAGCGCTATGGGCCGGCGCCGAAGGCGTACCTCGTCGTGCCGCTTGTCGGCGCATTCGGCATCGATTTCGTCAACGGGCTGCTGATCACGGCCACGATCAACTTCTGGCGCTAGATGGCTTCCGAGCGGGCGACCATCGGGCTTCCTGGGCGTGTGGCTGCGCCGCTCGCGTATGCGGGGTGGTGGATCACCGGTGCGCTGTTCTGGTTTCTCGAGCGTCGCGATCTCTACGTCCGTTTCCACGCGGCGCAGTCGTGCGTCGTGTTCGGCGTCGTTGCGCTCGTGGTGGGACTGCTGTCCGGCATTGCCGCCACGTCGCTGCTGTTCATGCCGAACGCGTTCGGATTCTGGATCTGGGCAGCGGGTGTGATCTGGCTGGCTGGAGTCGTGCTGTGGGTGGCCGCGATATGGCACGCGGCAACTGGCCGCCTATGGCGAATCCCAGTTGCCGCGTCAATTGCCGATCGGATGTGTCGAGGCTAAAGCTTCGGCAGGAGCGTGGCCTTGATCGTGCCGTTGGCGTGCTCGAACTTGTACTGATTCCGGTTCATCGCCGGATTCCTCGGCACCTGCAGGACGACGTCGATCACCTCGCCAGGCTGCAGCGGCTTGCGCCACCGGAATGGCTGCGAACCGGTCACGGGATTCCCGTCCTTGTCGTACCAGAACTCATCGACCTTCAGCCCGGCGATCGCCCCGTTCGACAGGTTCTTGATCTTGATCGTCGTGATGATCATGTTCTTTTCTTGCTTCGTCACGGGCTTCAGATAGCCGATCGTGGCCTCGCCGCGGACCGGCGGCACCAGCTTCTTCGGCGCGCCTTCGTCGGCTGGCTTCTGCGTCGTTGATGCTGGAGGCGTGACCGCTGGCTTGGCTTGCTCAGCCGAGGCGATCGCCGAGACGAGCGTAACGCCGGCGACGAACAGAAGAAGACGTCCAGAGCGGTTCATTGTTGACCTCCACTAAACGGGGGCATTATAGCTACATCTCTCCATTCCAGTCTTCCGGCTCGGGATTGACCGAGCGGAAGATCTCGAGGTGCCACTTTCCACCACCCCAGGGCTCGATGACCTCGGTCGCGACCACGTCGACGAGGATCTCGGCAAAGCTGCGTCCTTCCGGGTCCCCATCGAGGTGATAGGCGGGCTCGTCCCAGCCAAAGTTGGGATACAGGATCACCGAGAGGAAGAGATCGTAGCCGTCGTCGACGACCAGGATCTGGCCGCACGGACGCTTGATGGTGGAGTGGTAGATCAGGTACTTCTCGGCGCTGTGCGCGCGGATGTAGCGCTTGAGCGCGAACTCGCGGGCGACGATCTCCTCGACGGCGATCTTCTTCTCCCAGCAGTCCCGGCAATAGCGCTCTTCGCCGCGCGGTTCGGACACTTCCTTCGCCTCGCACAGCGCGCATTTCGTTTTGGCGAGGTTCGATTTTCGCGGCGCCATCTCTCGATTATATCTGGTCGCTAGATGGTCAGTGTTTCGCGTCGGACCGCCGGCAGATACATGTCTCGCACGTAATCCTTGACCATTCGGCGTGCGCTGAAGCCGGGCAGCACGGTGCGGATCGACTGCTTGACGATCTGAAGCCAGCGGCGCGGGATGCCGTGTGCGTCGCGGTCGTAGAACGTCGGCACGAGTTGCTCTTCGATGAGCGAGTACAGCGCCTGCGCATCGGCCCAGTCCTGGGCGCCCTGGTCGTTCGGATCCGCCTGTCCCTCGATGAGCCAGCCGTTCTCCCCCGTGAAGCCCTCGGCCCACCAGCCGTCGCCGATCGACAGGTGCGGCGTTCCGTTGATGGCGGCTTTCATGCCGCTCGTGCCGCTCGCTTCCATCGGTTTGCGCGGGTTGTTCATCCAGACGTCGCAGCCCTGCACGAGGAAGTGCGCGACGTGCAGGTCGTAGTCGTCAACGAACCCGATGCGCCCGCCAAACTTCGGGTCGAGCGCACGCCTGAAGATTTGCTGCAGGTGGTGCTTGCCGACTTCGTCGGCGGGATGCGCTTTGCCGGCGAACACGATCTGCACGGCACGGCCCGGTGTCGTCAGGATCTTCGCCAGTCGATCCGCATCCGAGAAGATCAACTCGGGACGCTTGTAGCTGGTGAATCGCCGCGCGAATCCGAGCGTGAGCGTGTTGTGATCGAAGAGCGTCGCGGCCGCGACGACTCGTGCCGCGCTCACGTGCTCGTGCGTCCAGCGCGTACGCGCCCGCTCGCGTATGAAGTTGAAGAGGAACAGGCGCAGCGCCTGACGCGCGGACCACAGTTCTTCGTCCGGGATGTCCATGACGCGATCGATCACGGCGGGATCGTCGTGCGCATCGAGCCAGGTCGGACCGAGGTGGCGCTCGAGCAGTGCGGCAATCTCGGACGACAGCCACGTCGATACATGCACGCCGTTGGTGATTGACCGTATGGGCAGCTTCTCGACGGGAACACCCGGCCAGATCGGCTGCCACATCTGCTTGGTGACCTCGCCGTGCAGGCGGCTGACACCGTTGATGGCCCCGCTCGCCCGCATCGCCAATGCGGTCATGTTGAACATCGGGCCGCTGCCGTTGTCGTGATGACCGAGCGCGAGGAACTGCTCGCGGTATCCGCCCAGGTCACCCCATGCGCCCGCAAGGTGGGTCTCGACGAGCGAAAACGGAAACGCATCGTGGCCCGCCGCCACCGGCGTATGCGTCGTGAAGACGGTGGTGCGGCGTACTTCTCCCAGCGCGCTCTCGAAGTTGGCGCCGGCCTCGCACAAGTCGCGGATTCGCTGCAAGACGACGAACGCCGCATGCCCTTCGTTGAGGTGATAGACCGCGGGCTTGTATCCCATGGCCTTCAGCACGCGGACGCCGCCGACGCCGAGAATGATTTCCTGCTGAACGCGCGTCTCGCGGTCGCCGCCGTAGAGACGAGCGGACAGATCGCGATCCCACGGCGCGTTCTCTTCGAGATCCGTATCGAGCAGGAAGAGCACGACGCGGCCGACGCGGACGCGCCAGACGGCGACGAGCACGGTTCGATTGCCGAGCGGTACTGCGGTGATGCACGGCTTGCCATCCGGTGTGATCGCCGGTTCGACCGGGGCGCTCATCCACGTGAGCTTCTCGTAGACCTCCTGCTGCCATCCGTCGGCTGTGAGGCTCTGGTGGAAGTAGCCCTGCGGATACATGAACCCGACGCCGATGAGCGGCACACCGAGATCACTCGCTTCTTTGCAATGATCCCCCGCGAGCACGCCGAGGCCTCCCGCGTAGATCGGCAGCGACTGATGCAACGCGAATTCCGCGGAGAAGTACGCGATCTGCTTGCCGGCGAGGTCGCTGTGTTCACGGTCGCACCAGGTGAAATGCGACGACTGCATCGCGTCGAGATGAGAGACGGCGGAATCGTAGTTGGCCAGCCACTCGGGCCGCGCCATCGCGCGCTCGAGCACATCGGGCGTGAGCAACTGCAGCATTCGCACCGGGTTGTGTGCGGTGCTGCGCCACAACGCATAGTCGAGCTGACGAAATACGTTCCGTGCCTGCGGGGTCCAACTCCACCAGAGATCGCGCGCCAGCGCCTCCAGGTGGTTGATACGTTCAGGAAGTAGGATCACTGTGTCTCACCAGAAACCCGCATGCTAGCACTGTCGCGACGGGTGCTCGCTGGTGTATGCTGAAGACGCCGCATGGCCAGAAACGCTAGACCTACAGCTGCAAAACGCGAACGCGAGAAAGCCCTCATCGAGCGGCGCCAGCAGAAAGCCGCACGTCGTCAGGACGCGAAAGACCGGAAGGGGACGACGGGATCGGACCAGGCGGACGGCGATCCGGACATTGCCCACATCAAGCTGGGGCCGCAGCCGCCCGCCGACTGGCAGGTCGAGGACAACTAAGTCCTCGGGCTAACTCCCAAACTCCCAACTCCCAGACCCTGAAGGTTGGGAATTGGAAGTTGGGATTTGACGTCTCTCGCCTCTTAATTCGCCGCGAAGCAGTAAAGCAGTCCCGCACCGCCGGTTGCCACCAGGTTCGGCTGGCTGCAGCCGCGCGATCCGTGCGCGGAATTCCATGACGAGTTGCCGCCGCCCGTGCGGTCAGAGTGCCCCAGCATCACGCTGCCTTTACCATCGCCGTTGCTCGTGTAGTTGGTGCAGGTCGTATCCATGTCGCCCGCGATGGCGCGTCCGGTTGAATCCGAACCGGTCAGGATGTCGTGCTGGTTCGGCATGTCACCGACGCCGTTGACGACCGTGCTCTTTTCAGTCAGCGCGAACGTCTTGTTGATGCTGTTGCGATCGCGTTGTACGTCGCCATGGAGGTCGGCCACGTTGTTGGCAATCAGCTGACCGCGCGCGTTGTACCACGGACCCGCACCGATGCGGTCGCGAGCGTTCACTGCCGGCTGACCACCGGAGGCTGGTTGGCTCAGGTACGCGCGCCAGGTCCGTCCTGGCGGCGTGGCCAGTCCACCACCCTGGGCCATCTGCGCGCAGTAAGCATCGGCTCCGGCAATGCCGCCGTAGTTGGCGCCATCACCCTTACCGACACTTGTGATGAAGAACGAGGCCGGGCCTGCCGGAGCACCGCCGCGGCCGCCGCCGGCCGGCTGCTGAGGCGCCTGTGCAAACGCCACCAGCGTACCGAGTGCGGCAAAAGCCGTCACCGCAAGAACATGTCGCATCCTTCGCATCTGGATTCCTCCCGGGACTCAGGACTCGCGATCCGGGATCCGCGAGCCGGTCTCATCTCTTCAGTTGTGGTCTGGGTTCTGCCGAGTCCCGGAGCCCGGGACCCGGTTCCCGGCCAACGTTCAGATTCGTTCTGGTGTTCAGTTCGATTAAAGGCGGGTAAAGTTAGCACACTCTGTTGACGTCCGCTGCTCGGATGGGGGCCCGGAAAGCGCAGTTTGCCGTGTTGGCGGTGGTCGTCGCAGTGTCGGCTCACAGCGTCCTCGGGCAGTCCATCACTGCAGATACGTCCGTCGCGCGGGTGGGTGATTACGTCGAGCGCTACTACGCGCGCGCGCAAAGCCTCATCGTCGACGAGAACGTTGCTATCCAGCCTCTCGCGCTCGATCTGAGACACGACGGCTTCGCCCGGCGGCTGACCTACGAACTGCGGGTCGAATGGGATCCGGACGCCTCTGACGACGACAGCCCCGCGAAGGTGACCAGGCAGCTGATCGCCGTCAATGGGCGGCCACCGAAGCCGAACCAGGAACCGGAGTGCCTGGACCCTCGAAGCACTTCTCCCGAGCCGCTCGCATTTCTGCTGCCGGACCGTCGCGAGAAGTTCATTTTCAGGGCCGCCGGTCTTGGTCGTGTCGATGGACGTGCGGCCGTGATGATCGACTACCGATCGGTCAAGCCGGAGGCGCCGAAGGTGGAGTGGAAGGATGAATGCGTCAGCATCGACCTTCCCGGGCGCGCGCGTGGTCGCATCTGGGCCGACCCCGAGACCTCCGAGATCCTACGACTCGACGAAGGGATTATCGGTCTCGTTGACATCACGGTGCCGCGCAAGCAGCAGCGCCCCGGCGGCTCGACATTCATGACGATCGAGCGCGCGGACAGCTCGATTAGATATCGCCGCGTCGCGTTCACCGACCCCAACGAGACGTTGGTCCTTCCCTCGAGCATCGAGACGACAACCGTTGTGAAGAACTCAGGCAGTCCGCGGACCCACATCTCACAGACTTTCACGAACTATCGCCGTTTCGTCACCGGCTCCCGCATCGTCCAATGAGACGTGACAAAATCGTCGGGTGGGGGCTGAGATGGCTATGACGAAATCCTCGGCGCTCGCCGGAGCCGTCGTCGTGCTCGCGGGAGCGATCGTGGCGGCACAAGGCTTCGGCGCGAAGACGCCAACCGCGCTGCGCGCGGTTGCCGCAGAGACGACCGCGGCCAAGGTGAAGGATCCGAATTGGAAGGCGCCGAAGACCGCGTGGGGACATCCCAACCTCGAAGGCGTGTGGACGAGCGACGACATGCGCAGCGTTCAGATGAGCCGCGCACCGCAATACGGCACGCGAGAGTCGCTGACACCCGAGGAGTTCGCGCGTCGCGCGTCGGGAGATGAAGGCTCGCGAGATCGCGCGGTCAATCAGGAGACCATTCTTCGCAACGAGTTCGGTGTCCGGACGTTCGGCTACACGTCGTTCGTCGTCGATCCGCCGAATGGACAAATGCCGGCGATGACCGCGGCAGGGAAGGCGCGTGCTGCCAACCGGGATGGCGGGACGTTCGGGCCAGGGCCGTTCAACGATTTCGAGGACTTCACGCTGTACGACCGCTGCGTCACGCGCGGTCTCGTCGGATCGATCCTGCCGGTGCTGTACGGCAACGGCGTCCGCATTCTCCAGACGCCCAATGAAGTCGTCCTGAGCTACGAGATGGTGCACGACACGCGCATCATTCCGATAGATGGGCGCGCCAACATCGGGCCGGGCGTCAAGGAGTACATGGGCAGCTCTCGCGGTCACTTCGAGGGTGACACGCTGGTGATCGAGACGGGCAATTTCACCGATCGCACAAGCATCGGCCCCAACGGCAACGGCACACGGCACAGCGATCGCATGAAGATCACCGAGTGGCTCACGCGGATCGATCCCGAGATGATCGACTACCGCATTCGCGTCGACGACCCGGTGACCTACACCGCTCCCTTTACGTTGCGCCTCACGATCACGTCGCAGCCCGGTTACGAGATGTATGAGTACTCGTGCCACGAGGGTAACGGCGCCGTGAAGTATGCGCTGAGCGCCGAGCGCGAATACGACCGCAAGGTCGCCGAAGCCAGGGCCAAGGGCTTACCGATTCCACCGCGCACGATGGGCATGGAGGTCTACACCGGCCAGGCGGTCGAGGGGCGCGAAGAGATCCGCGAATTCGGCGGGAACGCAAAGTAGAGGCGGGTCTTTTCCTGGCCTGAGCGGAGTCGAAGGTAGACCCGCCTAAGACACGCCTGGATACAATCACCGCCGCAGGAGGCCTCGTGACCACGACGTCCGATGTGCCAGACGCCGCCACGCTCATCGCACGCGCGGAGTCGCTTCGACCGCTGCTCGAGCGGAACGCCGAGAGGACCGACGCGCAACGACGGCTGCCTGACGACGTCGTCCAGGCACTGAAAGAGAGCGGGCTCTGCGCGTTGATGGTGCCCAAACGATTCGGCGGCTACCAGACATCCGTTCGCACCTACATCGACGTGATGAGCGAGCTCGGTCGCGGCTGCGGCTCGACGGCGTGGGTCGCGAGTCTCATCAACGTGTGCGCGTGGCTGGCTGCGCTTTTCCCCGAACGCGCCCAGCGCGACATCTGGGAACCCGACCCGGACGCGTGGGTGGCTGGATCGCTGGCGCCGAACGGCGCGGCGGTCCCCGTAGACGGCGGGTGGCGCGTCACCGGGCGATGGCCCTGGGCCTCGGGATCGCTTCATGCCCAGTGGGGCGCATGCGGCATTCACATGAAGGACGAGCGCGGCGAGATGGCGAACTTCGGCCTCTCGCTGATGCCCATGAATCAGATGACGATCGAAGACACCTGGTTCATGGTCGGGATGAAGGGTACCGGCAGCAACACGATCGTGGCGAAGGACGTCTTCGTGCCTGCGCATCGGTTCCTGCCGTATCCGCAGGCGTTTGCGGGCACCTACCGGACGGAGTTCACCGACGAAGTCATCTATCGCGTCGATCTGGTGCCGGTGACGGTGCTGATTCTGGCGGGCTCGCAGCTTGGTGTCGCGCGCGCGGCGCTCGACCACGTGATGGGGAAGTCGCGCACGCGCGGCATCACCCACACCAACTTCACGACGCAGGCCGAGTCGTCAGGCTTTCAGATGCAGGTGGCAGACGCCGCGATGAAGATTGACACGGCGACGCTTCACGCGCAGCGCGCGGCCGACGATCTCGATCGTGCCTCCGAGCAAAGTCGCCACATGGATCTCGTCGAGCGGGCGAGGGTCCGGATCGACACGGCGCTCGTGGCGAAGTACTGCCGCGAGGCGGTGGAAGTGCTCGTCGCCGCGCATGGGACGTCCAGCCTCGCTGATGCCAATCGCCTGCAACGTCTGTGGCGCGACGTGCACACGGCGAGTCACCACGCGATCACCGAGTGGCAGGTGAACCTCGAGGTCTACGGCAAGGCGCTGCTCGGCGTCGAGCCGAACATCACGCACCTGATCTAGTCGGTTAGTGGATAGTGGTCGGTGGTGGCGCTGCGGTCAGGCTCGGCGCACTCGAGTGCGGCGGAGCGTCATCCAGAAGCCGGCCGCAAAGCCGACAACCGCCGCGGTAAGAATCTGCCAGGAGTTAATTGAAATAAAGACGGTGCCACTACCTTCTGCCAGCCAGAAACGCAGCATCGCGAGAACAACCACGACAACTGCGAGCAGTGCGGTGACGATGCCGACCAGCGTGGCCTTGACGTAGTTCACGCTCAGTGCCTCACTCGAGGAACGCTAGCGGGTCCGCTCAGACAGCCATCGCCATCCGAGCCACGCCGCTTGCGCGAGCATCACCGTCACGTAAACAGAAAGCCAGAACACAGCGATCCAGCTCACCCGATCCGGAGTGCGAGGAACGATCGAGGAGAACGACACCAGCGCGGTGACGATGACCGCTGCGAGTGCGGCGCGAACGGACATCAGGGCGGCAGGTGACTGATTCATGCCGCGTCTTCGTCTAGCGCGTCGCGCGCGGCGGTACTCGGCGCGCCCAGTAGCCTGCCAGCAGCAAGAGCACGCTGCCGAGAGCGACCTGCCACCAGATGGGCGCGTCCGTCCACGTCGTGCCCTCGAACCACCCGTGGCTGTGGCTCAAGTCCCAGCCGATCAACCCGGCGATGAAGAAGAGCAGTCCGCCAAAGCCGACAGAGAAGACGCGCTGATACTGCCAGCCAGGGTTCCCTGGCCAGGCACGGCTCTGTGTCTTTATGCCGACGACCATGACAGCGAGGATCAACCCGATCAAGGCGGCGACCTGGATGTCCATGGGTGAACTATAGTTCAGCGCGATTCCCTCCTCGTCTCCTTCTGTCGAGACAGCGACTCAGGTGCCTGAGGTCGTCAAAATCGCCGCGTATGAGTGCTGCTTTCTTCTTGGCACTCCACCGCTTTAGCTGCTGCTCCCGCTTCACTGCCGATTGTTTCGAGCGGCACTGCTCCTTGTAGACGAGATCGACCGGCAATCTCAGAGCTGTATGCCGGGCGCCGAGGCCAGCGCGATGCAATTGCAGGCGCGATTCCAGATCGTCGGCATGACCTACATAGAACGTGTTGTCTGCACAGCGGAGAATGTAGACCCACGTCATACGACGACGATGGCATCGTCGTCTTCGCAAGTGCAAGACCTGAGATTCTTGAGGAGAGTGTCGCCCTTCGACTCGCTTCGCTCGCTCAGGGCACCACTCGTCGGGCCGCGGGTGCGGCCTGCCACGAGCGAGGCCGCGAAGCGGCCGAGTCGAGTGGTGCGGAAGAAAGGACTCGAACCTTCATGGGCTTGCGCCCACTAGCTCCTGAGGCTAGCGCGTCTGC
>Ga0310810_10003549_pt1 | contig 17028 bp, 11 predicted proteins | sample NCmetagenome_FD_207641 | JGI IMG/M metagenome (GOLD analysis project Ga0310810, IMG submission 207641) | Soil microbial communities from experimental microcosm in Duke University, North Carolina, United States - NC | ecosystem: Engineered > Artificial ecosystem > Soil microcosm > Unclassified ... | reverse complement strand
TTTGAAACTCTTGCGACCATGGCTTGATGAAGATCTTTGGGTCGTCGATGGTAATCTCATAAGACACGGTGGTCGGGTCGATATGATGCAGTCGTTCGACAGTGTGCAGCGCGTCGCTGTGCCACTGGTTACTGGCGGCCAGCGTCCACTCCCTCAACCCGATTGTGTCGATCACCAGAGTGTCCCCTTCCCATCTAGCCACGGCATCTCCCATGTAGGTGAGACCCACTTCCTTCGGATGGGGCTTATTGATCGGGATCACGCGAAAGAAGTGCATGTATTCGTAGAGGATTGCGACCATGTCGGGTGTCTGGATAATCTGTTGCGCATAGGGAGCGAGCACCTGCCGGGGATGTCCATCCGGCAAGCATAGGGCCGTGGGGTCGTCATGGCGGAGGTCGCCTGTCGGCGCCTGACGAAATGCCGCTTCCGACCCAGGCACTAACGCAGACATTTTGTTGCGATCAAAGCTGGTCACGATCGGAGTATCGGTATCGTTTGGCCCAACTTTGTGGGTAAATCCAGGACCTGCCCATACTCCAGCAAAATTGGGCTTCCCGTCCGCCATGCGGGGTATTCCGGTGGCCTTAGCTCGTCCCTGTTGCGCCGCGGCCGGCTCGAACGTCATCAACGTGGTGAGTGCCGCTACGGTCACGAATGGCACGACGAAAAGCTTTCGCACGTGAACCTCCCTGCTTTGCTTGCTGGTCGATTACTTTTTGGTGGTCGTCGCTTTGGGGGCTGTGGCCTCGGTGGGCCTCAGCACTTGATCCTGCCCAATTAACGCGTCACGCCCATCGGGAAACGTAACGATATTGCCTGAGGCGTTATTCGAGCCGTCCTTCGCCTGATGCCCGACGATTGTGAGTACCTCTCCCGTTTTTAGGCTGCTTTTGGTGATACCTCTCCTCTGCAGCATACCGGGGGGAGAGGCCGAGAATCCCCAAGTCTTCACTTGCCCGTTCTCATCCTTAACATCGAGATACACCCAGATATGAGGATTAGCCCACTCCACTTTCGTGAGCACGCCGGTCATCTTCACGGGTTTCTGCATGTCGAATTCAGCCGTATACGCGTGGTGCGCCTGAATCAGACCTGCAGAAGCCAACACAAAAGCTGTCGTCAAGATCGCTGGTTTCGATCTCATCGCGATATCTCCCGTCGCTGTCTTTCACCGTCTGGCACGCCCAATTCTACTTGCAGCTCGCTATTGTGTCAAACCATGGGCCATGACTACCTCTTCGCCGAGATTTGCGCATAGTGTGACCGAGACACACCTGCAGCGCCGTCAAACCTACAGATCGGCTACGGTTTCAATCCCGCTAAGCAGCATTATCAGAAGTTTCCACGGGTCCCCAGGGTAGGCACTTTTCATGTTTTCCGGTTTAGCCCTCCGGCTGCAGAGCTGCTACCGAGAACGCCCAATTCGAAAAAGTAATGGAAAGATACGCCGTAATACAGGAGTTATCGGCTTCCTGATCAGTTACACTAAGCTGAATCAAGCACATGCCGCTATCTTGCGGGCGAAAAACGTTGCGGTTGGCGATACGGACACTGATTCGCTGCTGCGAGCGATGACTCCACTTCCGGCAGTCCGCTTTGGCTGTTGAGTTAAAAAGTCCTCGATAAGCTTCGCAGTGGCATCAGGAAGTTCTTAATGCGCAAGATGCCCGGCCTCGACAAGAACGACGGGCCGAGCAGCGGGCAATGCCCGATGCAGAAGTTCTGATCTGACGAGAGCAGCGAGTCGTGAGTGCCCCACACAATTAAAGTTGGTATTTGAATTCCCCAAAATTGGGGCCCTCAATTGGACCTCCCGCGCGCGTATCTGTTGGATGGCTTTGATCAGCGATTGATGTCCGCCCGGTACGTTAATGAATTCCACAAATCGGCAGACCTGCTCCTCGGTGATCTATTAACGCCCCGACGATAGTAGTATTTCAACATTCCTCCCAGGTGCCGTGACGTTAGGCCCAGTGATTAGGATCTCTGGGCTGTTGCATCATCATGGCTCCTAAAATGCACAGCCCCCAAGCATGGAACTAGCTGGCCCGAAACTTTTGTGGGGTTGTGACACGCGCCAGCGAGTGTCTAGCGCGAGCGCAGCAAAGGAGAAAAACCAAAATGACGGCCGAGCACAACTAGCTGGACAAGGTCGCTGCAATGAGCGCGGACGTAGTTATTGCGCACCGCAGGGAAGAGATCAACGTGCGCCGCCCCGCCTGCGCAAATCCCGCTATTGCAACTCGTGATGGAAGACGTAGGAAGTTTCCGTGGGAACGCCGGCCTTGTATTTCACCTTGAGCACTACTTGATAGTGCCGGGGGATCTCCCCTGACGACCGACGAATCTTGCTGACCAAGGTTCGGGCCATGGCCGGGTCTGTTAACCATTGAACGGCAGCCAGACGGCCGGGTGTCCGATTACTGGTGAAGCTTTCCACTTCGCTGGTGCCAAGGGGACCCGAAACGTGAGTAACCAGAGCATACGCTTCGCCATCCTCCGAAGACCCGGTTGGAATCGTATCGCTCAAGAGCGTTGGTTCGCCCGCATGCGGGTGTAGGTTATGGATCCCCGGACGGGAGTTGTCCAGGTCGAGTTTTACAGGCAGCCCTTGCAGTTTGTCGCTGAAGAATATGGGCGCTCCGATATAAAGGACACTGTTATTGGCGAGCTGTTGCATCGTAAGCTCACTCGTCTGCAGTAACGACAGCGCCGGCACCCGAGGACCCAGGAGCTTTCCGATCAGGAACGAAGCACTAACTTCTCCCACGGGGGCATAATACGCGTTATGCTGTATTGGCGGGTTGCCCAGCGCTTTGCTTATCGCGACGACTGCCGGATTCTTGATAATGTCTTCCCAAGTGTTCAGCGTAAGATCCCGGTAGGCTCCGTAACCCTTGAACTGGACGAAAGGCGGATCGGCGATGGATACAATCAGGGGCCGCTTTGCGGCTAGAAAGGGTTCCCACAGTTGTTCCAGCTCCGGGGTCCACATCGCGCGGAACATCGATGTGCTCTCCAAGCTGCTCCACAGCCGCCAGTAAGCCACACCTCCCAAGACACAAGTGATTACCAGGACCAGGCTCAAGGCGATGGCGGCGTTTCGCCACACTTCGATCCGTCTTGCCGGCGTGGCGGCTGGAACCTGGGCTGCTTCCTCGCGGGATTGCGCGGAAACGACCGTTGTGGCGACTACTGGTAGCCGCTCTTCACACGTCAACTTGAAGCGGCCCTTGGGCAGGTCGATAATTAAGCGGCTGTTTTCAGCTTCTTTGTGGTAGTAGTCGGCCAGCTTCAGGCGTAGTCGCCCGACTTGAATGCGAACGGTCGAATCGTGACGCGGGTCATAGGTCGGCGGCTTCCCGAGAGCGTCAATTCCAACCGTGTATTCTTTGAGCTGATCCGCATCGCCCGCCAACATCCTTTCGGCGAGGAACTTGAGGAGCCGCCGCAAGGCGTCCGAATTCCGGAAGGTGTTACTGTCGAGGACACGTTCGACTTCGGCTAGAACCTCTTCGCCGCGAAGTAACTCCATTCGGGTTATGAACCCTCCTCCCGCCTGATTATACAGGACTAAGGAGGAGCGCCCAAACCCCTCGGACGCCGGCCTGATGGCCTGGTTCTATTTGCTGGCAGTCCGTGGGACCGGGTTGGCGTAAACCTCCATCCAGTCGACGCGTGATGCACCGCTGGATCCGTGGCCGCGGTCCGCAGCGGCGCCTGGCATCAGGTCCGTAAATCCCACTTCATCCACTTTGCTCAAGTCGACATTTGCGATCCAATCGGGACTCTTGGTCGTCACGACCTTATTGATATCGAGCAGGTGCCAGCGGACGTCAACAAACGAAAACTCTGTCTCCAGCCAATCGGTGCTCGGCCCTTCGGCGTGATCTCCCACCAACCATGTCCCGTCAGCAAGTTTGACGATGGGGCGTAAATAGTGGAAACCCGTCTGCTTGGTGCGCCAGCGGATCTTCGCCAGCCCGGTCAGATCCATGTAACTATTCCGGTTTCGAAGCGCGAGCGCGCACGGCGTCATACATGGTCCCGTGAAAATAAAAGTCGGGTCGTCTTTCGGTGATGCACGCTGGATTTCCCAAACGCCGGTGTCAGGATCGATGCCCTGTTTGGTTTCGCCGTAGATCTTGAGCTCGATGTTTGGAGTCTGGATCGATTCCTGTACAACCGGATGCTCCGGAGTGTTCGCCGGAACGTGTTTCCAGTCTTCCCGCAGGAAGATCGGCGGCCGATGGTCTTCGGGTACGTAGCGTGGTGCTCGCTTTGCCTGTTGAGCGGGAGCCTGCGCATACACTCCGCACGCAAACCCCGAAAATACGGCGCAGATGGCCGATGTAACCTTGATGCGACGAAGCATATCAACTCCTCCTAAGGCATGTCACGGTGCACAACTGGCCGAAATCGGTTCAAGCGAAAGGACAAAGATACGGTCCCCGCTAGCGGACCGCGTGAGCGGGCCCTTCGCGAATACCTTCTGACCCTTATAAGATTCCGCACGGAAACCTGGTTTAAAGTCATCCAAGTTGGACAATCTGAATTTCTGCGCGCCAAGCGGCTTCTCTGCTGCGCCCTTCAACTCCTCCGGAGTAATTTCCTGCGTATTTCTGGATCGCGAAAGATCACCGGCATTGGTTAGCATCCACGTGTCACCGGCGCCGGGCGTGAAGCAACCGACGACCTGGACGGAGGCATTTGTGGGCAGCGGTCGCGGCCCCTCTTTTCCTACCAGTTGTGTATTCGCGAGCGCATCTTGCGTCAGTTCGATGGCCCCGGCCGGATACTCATTCGCTTTGAGGATGTAGGCAATGATGTCAATGTACGTATTCGCGCTGAGAGATCCCGGTTCTCCCATTGGCCGCCGGGGCATTCTGGTCCGCATGTGGTTGAACACTGGCTCCAAAGAATCGTCTCGCCACGTCTCCAGAAAATGATCGCCTCTAAGCGGAAGAGCCTCCGGGCCTCCATCGAGAGTGGGTTTGTGGCAAACGCCGCAATTGGCATCGTAGGCTTGCATGCCGCGATTCGCCTGCGCTTCGGAATAGACACCGTCGAGAACAGTAGGGCGCTTTTCCTGGCCGACGGCTAGGGTCGAGAAGAGTTCAGCGACAACCAGTCCGAGAGTGAGAGAGCGTGTCATTGAGTGCAATTGGCAGCGATGCTGCCCACCGAAAGAACATTGATGCGCGTCGCGTTTGCGCGCCTGCCCAGAACGCCCTTAACCATCACCTTGTGGCCTTGATTCGTCTCAGCCACAAACGCGGGGCCGAGTTCTGCCAGATTCGGCAATTCGAAGGTCTGAGTCCCCAGCGCCTTGCTGGCGGAGGCCGCCAATTCCGCCGCAGTCGTCTCGTTTGCAGTATGAACTCTCGCTGGATCACCGGCGCGCAAAAGCGCCCAACCGCGACTACCATCCTGGGCCAGGCAGCCAACCACCTTTACCAAGGAATTCACGGGCAGCGGTTTCGGACCGTCAATGGCTACGAGCAGCGTGGAAGGGATGGTCTCCGCCGTTAACTCCTGACTGCCGGCCGGGATGTGGTTTTCGCTCAGCAGATACGTCAACACGTCTACGTACTGTTTGGGCTCCAATTTTCCCGGAGTATCCTGCGGCATCTTGTCTTTGATAAAACCGTACAAGCTATCGAGCGTATCTTCGCGCCAGCGGTCAATAAAAGGATCGCCCGTGAGTGGAGGCCCATCGACGTCGGCGCCTTCGTGACACTTGGCGCATTTCGCTCCGAACACAGCCTCGCCGCGCGAAGCTTGCGCAGCCGTAAATACGCCGCTCCATACGCTCTTCACATTTTGGGCAACCAAAACGTGAGGTGCCAGTCCGCAGAGTACGAACACCGCGATTTTATTTGTCTGCATCTCGATTCGTGTCGCAGTTTTCGCCAAGCGATTTCAGCGCCGTTACGTTAATTCGATCACCCTTAGCTTGCCTCACCAGAATGCCCTTGGCGATTGCCTTGAATCCGAGCACCCCTTCGGTGGTAAAGCCGGGCAGGTCGCTGAGGTTCTCCAAGCGGAACACTTGGCTTCCATAGCTTACAGTCCTGGCCGCCTTCAGTTCTTCCGCGGTAACCTGAAAACCGTCCAGCGTTCGGGCGGGCTCACTGGAGGCTGCGACGAAAAAGCCATTGCCGGAATCCTCGATGAAGCATCCGACGACACTCACTTGCGCGCTACTCGGCAGTGGCTTAGGACCATCCGGCGCGACCATTAGCGTTACGGGCAGGATTGCGGAGGTCAGCTCGCGAGATCCAGGAGGAATCCCGTTGGCCTGTAGGAGGTACGCGGAGATATCCATGTAGGTATTCTCCGCGAGTCCCCTGGGGTTTCCCAAGGGCATTTCGTTTCGTATAAATTCGACCAGGACGTTCAACGTGAATTCGCGCCAGCGGTCGAAAAAGATTCCGCCGTGCAGCGGAGGCCCCGAGAAACCCGAAAGATCGGCGCGATGGCAACTGGCGCAGCTGGCCTCATAGCTGGCCTTCCCCCGCATCGCCTGGGCGCTGGTGTAAACGCCATCAAGCACCGTCTGGATACGGGGGACGCCCGTTTGCGCAAATCCGAGGGCGGTTCCGAGGAGAAGCAACGCAGCTCTGGAAACAAGACCCATTTAGAGGCCCATTTATCTGTCCTTGTCCTTCCAGATCACTCCAGCTATATGACAGAACGGCGCGGAACCCGAAGGCCCCGCGCCGCATTCGAAGAGCAAATCATTTACCGTACGATTTTGGTAGCAACGGCGTTGCCGCCGACCGTGCGCGTGATGGTTGGAATCGGCACGCCTCTTTCCTTCATCAGCTTGGTAATCAAGTCAACGGTGTCGGCGTGATAGATTGCGGACTGCACGCCAACCGGAACACCCTCGGCCCAATTTAGCGGCAGCAAGCCCGGGGAATTCTGTCCGAACGCCTTGCTCCCGTGGTCCTTGGCGCCCAAGTCTGCGCCGCGGTCTACCAGGAGCTGAATCTCTTCATTCGCCGCTTTATGTGCTGCGCCATGCAGAGCCGTGAGACCTGCGTCGTTCGCCGCATTCACATCGGCTCCCAAGTCCAGAATATATTTCATGGCTTCGATGGTTTCCTCCACGGAGCGGTCATGGATAAAGCCGTCAGAATAGCCGACTCCAGCAGCTGCCATCAGGGGAGTTGTGTGGTCGTCCGTCGCGATCTTGGGATCCGCTCCATGGGCGACCAGCATCTTCATCACTTCGATGTCGCCGCAAAGTGCAGCCCGCAGGAACGGCGTGGCACCTGCCTCATTCAACCATGTTGCCCGCTGGCCATTGCGGATTTCCGTATTCGCCTTGACGCGAGCGTTGACATTCACCTTGTGATCCAACAGGACCTGGATGAAGCCCATCGCCTGATCCTGGTTGGGGACCGGAATGGTTCCAGTCTCTATGTTGCGGTGCTTCACGGTAAGGTAGAGCGGGTTCCAACCCTTCTCGTTGGCGAGGTCGACATCAGCACCCTTGTCGACCAGGTACTTCGCGACATCGTAGTGGCCATTCTGAATTGCCACCAACATCGCACTGCTGCCATCGCCCGAAGGCTTGTTGAGGTTGGCCTTGACTTCGTACAGAGCCTGCACCGCGGCAAGGGCACCCTCGCGAGCGGCCAGAACCAGGGGGGTCACACCGCCCGTGTGAGCGCCTTCGCCTTCCGCATACACCACGCCATAACGCTTTTTCGCTGTGCCGACCGTCGACTGCGCATTGACATCGGCACCCTTCGCGGCCAGCATCTTGACGACTTCGGGATGGTTCTGCTCGGCGGCCCACATCAGGGCCGTAGTCCCTTTGATCGTGTCTTTCGCATCCACCTGAGCGCCGTGATCCAGTAGCAACTTTACTACCTCAATGTTCCCGCTACGGGAGCCCTCCATGAGGGGAGTCTCGCCATGCGTCAGGAAGGTGGCGTTCACATCGACGCCAGCCTTGATCAGCCTCTCGATCACGGCAACGTTCCCGTTTATGCAGGCCAAATACATAGCCGTTGCGCCATCGCGATTCTGGACCTTGACGTCTGCTCCCGCGCGAATGAGCTGATCTATGGTCGCCAGGTCGTCGTGGCGAACGGCCCACAGCAGCGCCGTGGTGCCATCGGCTTGGGGCACGTTCACGTCGGCCTGTTGGTTCAGGAGGGTCAGAACCCGGTCGGCGCTGCGATTCATGACCGCATCGGCGACCTCGCTGGGAGTAGCGGCGTATCCAAGACCACTACCAAGCATGGACAGAACCGTCCCGGCAAGCAGTCCATGTAACATTGTGTTTCTGCGCATGGTGAAAGCCATCTCCTCGATCTTAGATCGACACCGTCTTGATGCTGTCGCCGATGCTGTCCTTCTCGATACCCATCATCTGCACGGTGGTCAGCAGGAGGTTCGAGGTGGGACCCGCCTCGTGGATATTCAGCTTCTTGGGTTTGTGTGCGCCGGAGGCGCCGCCCACCAGCAGATACCCGACATTGACGTGGCTATGCTGATTGGCATTGCCCATGTTGCTGCCCCACACAAGCAGCGAATGATCCAGCAGATTGCCGTCGCCGTCCGGCGTGGCCTGCAACTTCTTCAGGAAGTACGCGAAGCACTTGGCGTGGTACTGGTTGATCTTGGCCCAGTCTTCCCGGCGCTTGGGATCTTCGCCATGGTGGGAACTAGGATGGTTGGGTGTCTGAACGCCGGACTCCGGATAGCTTCGAAGGCTGACGTCGCGCGCATACATCAGCGACGACACGCGTGTGATGTCTCCCTGGAACGCGAGCGCCTGCAAATCGAAGTGCAGCTTGATGTGTTCATCGAACGACTCCGGCACGCCAAACGGGATTCCCTCGGCGGGCACTTCCGCGGAAACCTTGGATGCAATCTGCAGACGCCGCTCCAGTTCGCGGACGGCATCCAGATAATCGCTAAGCCGGGCTCGATCGCTTGCCGGAAGCATTTTCTGAAGCTTGGCCACCTTGTGGGTTACCGCGTCCAGAATACTTCCACTCGCCGCCTTGCGGGCCTGCCGCTCTTCCGGTGTGCTGCCGTCCCCGTAGAGGCGCTCAAACACGAGTTGGGGATTAATCTCGTGAGGCAACGGCTTGCTGGCCGACGCCCAGGAAATCGAGTTGGAGTAAGCGCAGCTATAGCCCCACCCGCAGATACCAGTGTTGGCGCCGGGATCTTCGATGGCTAACTGAATGGACGGCAGCAGCGTATCCTGGCCGTACTTCTGCGCGATCATTTGATCGATGCTGGTACCGCAGTAGATGTCCGCTCCGGCAGTCTTCTTCGGCGGAGCACCGGTAAAGGTAGCCGATGTGCGCGAGTGGTCCCCGCCGCTCGATCCGGGAGGCGGCATCGAGGACGTAGCGTCCAAGCCGGCAACAATCGTCATTTTGTCCTGCCACTGGGCCAGGGGCTGGTGGATGAAGCCTAAACCTACGTTGCGCCCCGGGGTCAATGGAATGTCGGGCCGTCCGTCTTCCCAATAGGTTGGTGACCAGCCGTGAGGAGAGAAGATCGCGGCAAAACGTGTCTTTGGGGACGCCGCCGTCTTCGCTAGCGGCGTTTGCGCTGGAACCATGGAGTCCAGCAGCGGTAAAGCCAGCGAGACGCCTAAGCCCTTCAGGAGAGTCCGGCGGGGGATGTGCTTTTGGGTCAAAAACATGATTTAGTTGCCTTCCTTACGTTTTCCTCTAAACCCTCGTTCTTCTCAAAATCCCTTCCACAGAGATTTTATCAACTCGTCCGCCTGGTCACTTGCTGGCGACCGCCCCGCCTTCCTTAACGTTCATATTGAATGGCTGGCTCTTGACAATGCCCAGAATCAGCGACGAAAAGCGGTTGTCGTTATGGCCCGCCTCGCGAACGATGGAGCGGACCAGCGGCATATCCTGGTATTCGACGCCCCGGCCGAGCGCATAGATCAGAAGTTTTTCCGTCAGCACTCGTACGAGTTGTGGGGAATAGCGCATCAGCGCGTTCCGGAGACCCGCGGGGCCCTGGAATTTCATACCATCGGAAAGTTCGCCGGTGAGATCCAGCGGTTTGCCCCACTCGATCGTGCGATACTTACCCACGGCGTCAAAGGCCTCGAGCGAGAACCCGATGGGGTCCATTTTGAGATGGCAAGACGCGCAAGTGGGATTCGCGCGGTGCTCCTGCATGCGATCGCGCATGGAAATTTCGAGCGGAGCCGGTTGGCCGTTGGCCTGCTTGTCACTTTGTCGCAGCACGGGAACGTTCGGCGGCGGTTCCGGAGGAACCACGCCCAGCAGGTTCAACAACACCCACTTGCCCCGAAGTACCGGCGAGTTCCGGTCGGCTTGTGCTGTGACAAGAAGGACGCTGCCTTTGCCGAGCAGGCCGCGGCGATAGTCCAGATCGGCGCCTAACGTCACCCGGCGGAATTGGCTGCCGTAAATGTTGGGGATGCCGTAATGCCGCGCCAGACGTTCGTTGACGAAGGTATAGTCGGCCGTCATCAGATCCAGCACATTGCGGTCTTCCCGCAGGATGCTCTCGAAGAACATCTCGGTCTCGGTGCGGAAGGCTTGGCGCAGATTATCATCGAAATCCGGGTACATCTGGGTGACCGGCGCGGCGCTCGGCAGATTGCGTAGCTGGAGCCACTGACCCGCGAAGTTCTTCACCAGCTCATGCGAACGAGGGTCCTTGAGCATGCGCTTCACTTGAGCCTCGAGGACTTTGGGATCCTTCAATTTGCCCTGGCTGGCCAGATCGATCAATAGATCGTCCGGGCTGGTGCTCCACAGGAAGAATGCCAGGCGGGAAGCCAGTTCCACATCGCTGATGCGGTAAGCCTCGCCCGGCTTCACGCCCGCCGGATCGGCCTCGCCGCGGAATACGAATTCCGGATCGGAGAGGATTGCTTGTAATGCCCGCTCAATGCCGTCCTCGAAATCGCCCTTATTTCGTCCCGATTGGTAGAAGGTCAGGAGGGTTTCGACGTCGCCGTCATTGGCGGGACGCCGATAAGCTTTACGGGCTAGAGTTCCAAGGATCTTCTTGGCGCAAGGGATTTCCTCGCTGGCGGTTTTCGGTTCGCACGTCAGAATGGTCCGGCGGCTGGGAGTATCCTTGGGACGGGTCCCTTCGTATGGGCCCCTGATAATCACCTGACCCACTTGAGGCGAGAAGATGTAGCCCGGAATCGGGTTGGTGTCCAGGACGCTGCGGACGTAGTGCTGATTCAAATCGTCAATGGGGATGTCCGTGGTGGCTGGGAACGTAACACCAACGGTCCGTTGCCCCGCTTTCACTTTAATGTGCAGTTCGTTCTTATCGTTATCGGTGCCCTGGGGCAGCTTGGAAATGTCGAACTGACCGACCCTTTCGCCGTCGATCAGGACTTCCAGCTTTTCCCAGGTACGGTCGGCGCCATACAATTCGCCGGTGTTGCCGCGCACCGGGAACCAGGCGATCACATACTCTCCGTCGGCGGCAAACGTGTGGCGCATCACCATGCCCCCGCGTGTTCCGAACGGTAAACCCTCGATGTGGGTTTCCTGCGAGTAGTCCTGGGGAGCAATGTACTTCTTCTCCTGGGGGGCGGTCTCATGACCCATGGCCAGGCGGCTGATTTTGCCCGCCGCCGACATGTACCCTTCAACCAATGCGGGCGATACCGACAAGCTCCCGGCGACATTGTCAAAGCCGGAGCTAGAGTCGTCCACCGGCAAGTATGCGGCCGCATCCACTTCCAGTCCCAGCAGGTCGTGAACGGCATTGGCATATTCGGTGCGGTTGACGCGGTGAACGCCCGGGGAGCTCAGGTTGGGCTTCACTGCGGCGCGATCCAACTCACCCTCGATTCCCTCCGCGAAGGCCTGTAGGGCAGACTGGTCTTGCGGACGGCGAGCTCCCGGAGGCGGCATCATCCCGGCCCGGAGCTTACGAACAACTGTTTCGTAAACCTCCGCATGCTGCTCAGCGTGTCCGATATCGGCAGTATCGAGTACCAGCCCGCCCGACTTGAGCTTCGCATTGTGACAGCCGACGCAATACTGAGTCATCAGGTCGCGACGCGAGGCGATGGACATCGGAGCGCTTGAAACGGCCTGCTTTGCGGCCCGCGCGGCGGCGGCCTGGGCGTTTGGTGAACCCGGCGCCGTTCCGGCCTGGGGCCTGGCTTGGGCAAAGCACAATAGCGCGATAGCCAAGAGGGCGGACCCGGCGAATAACAGTTTCTTCATTCCCTCACTCCAGAACACGCAGTTTGGCGTGTTATCCATCAGAACATGATGAGCGCACCATTGTCACGGTTCAAGCGGTAAGTCACCGGAATCATGGGATTAAGGAACCTGAACTTCTCAGAATGCAGAAGCAATGGCGCAAACTTCAAGTGGGCCAATCTGTTCCCCAACCTTCACCAAAGCCAGGAAGCCCTGGAAACCGACTGGCGCGGTGAGTCACCTGTTACACAAACCGTGTGTATCCTCGCAACTCATAGAAACAGAGTGTCTTTGTCTGGTTTGAACTCTGCGCGAGTGCAGGCAGATTGAGACTTGACGCTGGGTCCGAATTGGAATATGATCCACCGTGAGTTAACGGGGCTTCAAAATTTCTCACAACCAAGGCCAGCGGTCGCTGGAAGTCCGCTCGGTGCCCGGCACCATTCTGGGAGATCCATATTATGACAACGACGGCGAAGGTTTTGTTGAGTGCACTTCTTGCTGCAGCATCTCTATTTGGGCAGTCGACTGCCCAAATTAATGGCTTGGTGCGAGACTCCAGCGGTTTGGCGATTCCCGACGCTGCGATCAAAGCAACCCAGACAGCCACCGGTTTGGTTCGCACCGCCAGCAGTGGGACGGATGGTGGTTTTGTGTTGCCAAACCTGCCCGTTGGACCGTACTTGATCGAAATTACGAAGGATGGCTTCAACAAGTATGTCCAATCCGGCATCGTCCTGCAGGTAGACAGCAATCCCTCGATCGAAGCCGCCCTGCAGGTGGGATCGGTTACCACACAGGTGACCGTGGAAGCCAATACGACCATGGTGGAGACCCACAGCACCGGCGTTGGAACCGTCGTCGACAACCAGCGCGTGGTTGAGATGCCGTTGAACGGGCGCAATGCGACGGAGTTGGTCTTCCTGGCCGGCATGGCGACCATCGGGGGAGCCAACGGCGGCTTCCTGAACTCAGTTCGAAACTACCCAACGGTGATGATTTCAGTGGCCGGCGGTGTCGCCAACCAACAGACGTACGCTCTGGATGGCGCCAACCACAATGACGCCTATAACGGCCTGAACCTTCCTTTACCTTTCCCCGACGCTCTGCAGGAGTTCAAGGTCGAAACCAGTGCGCTGCCCGCGCAGTATGGGTTGCATTCGACCGCAGCCGTCAACGCGATCACCAAGTCAGGGACAAATCAGTGGCACGGCAATCTATTCGAGTTCATCCGAAACGGGGATCTCAACGCGCGTGACTACTTTGCCCCCATTCGGGATAGCTTGAAGCGGAATCAGTTCGGCGGAACCGTCGGCGCTCCGATCATCAAGGATAAGCTGTTCTTCTTCGCCGGCTATCAGGGCACCATACAGAAGTCCGATCCGACGCAGAGCATCGCCTTTGTGCCAACACCAGCCATGCTGACCGGAGATTTCACGACCATCGCCGGCCCGCAATGCAACGGCGGAAACAACATCGCTTTGAAGACGGCTGGTTTTGTCGGCAACAAGATCACTCCAGCGTCACTTAATCAGGCGGCATTGAAGATCGATTCGTACCTGCCTGTTCCAACCGACGCTTGCGGCAAGGTGAACTACGGTCTGAAGACCAACCAATCCGAGCACATGGGTGTGACCCGGATCGACTATCAGATGAGCGACAAGAACACAATCTTCGGACGCTTTTACGAAACGAACTTCGAGCAGCCCACCACCTTCGATGGGCAAAACGCGCTGACTCTCAACAGCAATGCGCAGCACGACCGGGTGTATTCTCTGGCTCTGGGTGACACCTACCTAATCAGTCCCACCATCGTTAGCTCGTTCCGCATCGGAGCCAATCGCTCCGAGATTCCCAAGATCGTGGATAAATTCGCCACCTGGCCGGAGTTGGGCGTGGCTGCGCCATACAATCCCGCAGCCGCGCCGCGTATCTCGGTGACTGGAAACGGTTTCGCTATCGGCTCTGGAAACTCCATCATCAATCACGATATGACGGGCCCCAACTACAATCTGAACGAGGATATTAGTTGGGTGAAGAAGAATCATCAGCTCGGATTTGGAGGCTCGTTCCTCCACACCCTCATCAATTATGAGTCGGGTATCAACGCAACTGGTCTGCCGACGTTTAATGGATCGGTGACCGGACTATCATTGGCCGACTTCATGACGGGCCAAGCCGTCAGCTGGACGCAAGGCAACATCTCCTATTTCTACAATCGCCAGTACTACATTGGCCTGTACGCGCAGGATTCCTGGCAGGTCACCCCCCGGCTGACAGTGAACTACGGCGTGAGGTGGGAGCCGTTCCTGCCGATCTATAGCAAACAGGGCTTGTTCATGCGCTTCGACAAGGAGCTGTTCAATCAGGGAGTCCGCAGCCAGGTACACGTGAACGCCCCTCCGGGAGTAGTATTCCCCGGCGATTCTCAGTGGACCAGCGGAAACAGCATCGCCCACAACCGCTGGAATGAGTTTGTTCCCCGATTGGGATTCACTTGGGACCCCACCGGTAGGGGGAAGATGACCATTCGTGCGGCAATCGGGAGTTATACCGATAGGTCGGGCTTGTACGCACTCAGCTCCTTTGGGCAGGATGTGCCTATAGGGAACGCCGTTACGATCAACAACGTGAACTTGTCAAATCCCTGGGCGACCTACCCCGGCGGAAATCCGCTGCCGATCACACTGAGTAAGACGATGCCATTCCCGAGCGCCGCCGCGTATATCACATATCCGCAGGACTGGAAGCCGTTGTGGGTCAACCAGTGGAACCTCAGCATCCAGCGGCAAATGGGGAAAGACTGGCTGGTGACGGCGAACTACTTGGGCAATAACACCTTCCATCTGGTCACAGCGGACCAATTGAACCCGGCGTTTTTCATGGGAACCGGTCCCTGCATCATCAGCGGTCAGAGCTTTGCCAATTGCGGCACGACTGCGACGAACAACCAGCGTCGCCCACTCAACGCCGCGAACCCAACAGCGGCACAGTTTGGGATTGTTTCCGAGGGCGCGCCCAACGGGACGGGGAGCTACAACTCGCTGTATCTGTCGGCGCAGAAACGCCTGAGCGGGGGAACCAGCATCCTGGTCAACTACACCTGGTCGCACTGCATTAGCGATGAATGGAATGGCCAACCCGGCAATAACGGCGTCTCTTCCGTCACGCCCAATAATCGCAGGGCGGACCGAAGCAATTGCGCGCCGAATCTGGTTTCCTCGGATCAGCGCCATTTATTTAATCTCTCTGTGGTGGCGCAGACGCCTAGGTTCCAGAATCGCGCGCTAAGGCTGGTTGCGAGCGACTGGCAGATTTCCCCGATCTTGAAGCTGCGATCGGCACAGTTCGCCACCGTCACCTTAGGCACCGATGTGGCGCTGAACGGCGAAGGCAGCCAACGCCCCAATCAGGTAGGGGGAGTAGACATTCGTTCCAGCACCACAGGCTGTTCGCCCGCGCCCTGCATCCAATGGCTTAACAAGGCCGCGTTCGCCAGTCCTGCAATCGGCAGTTTGGGCAACCTTGGAATCGGAAACATCAAGGGCCCCGGAGTCATCCAGTTGGATCTGGCGCTTTCGCGGACCTTCCGGGTCCATGAGAGGCAAAGCATACAGTTGCGAGGTGAGGCGTTTAACCTACCCAACCATCTCAATCCGGCGCTTCCGGCTTCCGCCCTCAACTCAGGAACCTTCGGCCAGATAACCAGCGACATAAGTGGCACCAGCGGACTCTCAGCGGGAGACTATCGAGTCATCCAATTCGCAGTCAAGTATGGGTTCTGATAGCTGGCGATCCCAAGTCGCCATCGTGAATATACCTGCCATTCCAAGGGCGTAGGAATCGTCCAAGATGAAGACGGTTTCTGCTGCGTCCGGCAGGTCGTCTTGTCCTTGTAGGCTACTATGTCCCGGCGGACCATTTTCATCGCTACTGTGATAGGTGTTGTTGCGACGACTCTCGCCGTCGCCCTATTGGCACAGCAGCAACCCTCGGCAGACGCCGGCGCCGCAAAGGGCAAACAGGCTGCGACCACGAAGGAATATCCCGAAGACCATCGCCCGCCATTATTCTTCCGGGAAACCTGGAAGAACCCGCTGGAAACCGACAACGGGCAAGAGCCGAAGGTCCGGCAGGACCACATGACCAACCCGAATCTGGAACTGAAGTTGTATGGGCCGGAAAGTAAAGATATCCGTATCGTGAGGCACGAAGCGCCGGCGGACGACCCGACCTACATCTGGTCCGGATCGTCTCCGACGAATTGGGCTCTGACGATGCGAGACAAGGGCAACTACGTCGACTTGCGCGGTCCCGCAGCCAAAATCCGGTGGCGCACCAAGGAAGCCGGATTTCACCTCCTTCGCCCTGTTGTGAAGCTCGCCGATGGTACGTTCTTGGTCGGCGACCATACGGAAGGCTACACCCAGGACTGGCTAGAAACCGAGTTCTCGCTGGCCGACGTAAGGTGGCGCGGCCTGGATATCGAACGCGGAGTGGTCGAGACCATTGATGGCGTGTGGAAGAGCAACGTAGACCTCAGTAAGGTGGACGAGGTTGGCTTTACAGACCTGATGCGCGGCAGCGGCGGTGGGCCCGGCGGCGGCACGCGTGTCGACTGGATTGAAGTGTACGGCTCACCTGTACCGAGGGACGCCAAGTAGGGTTGCGGACGGCCTTGGCCGAAGGCAAGCCTAGTATTCGATGCGCTCGCGCTTTAATCCTAACTTGAGTGGATCAACGCCGGAGATCCTTACCAGCTCTTCCCAGCTCTTGATTCTGCCGTTTGTGGCGCGATAATTCACGATCGCTTCTG
>Ga0310810_10003548_pt1 | contig 17029 bp, 12 predicted proteins | sample NCmetagenome_FD_207641 | JGI IMG/M metagenome (GOLD analysis project Ga0310810, IMG submission 207641) | Soil microbial communities from experimental microcosm in Duke University, North Carolina, United States - NC | ecosystem: Engineered > Artificial ecosystem > Soil microcosm > Unclassified ... | reverse complement strand
TGAGGGTGGGGGGTGGGGTGGTGGCGGGAGGCTTTTTCTGACAAAAAATTCGCCCGTAGCAACCGCAGTATTTCTGGGGCGAGAATCGGCTCGCCGGAGAGACACGGCGGCGGGCTGAGCATAGTGCCCTCGCAGACTCGAAGGCGAGCGTACCCCACCCCGGAAGGTGGGGGTCTTTTCTGCCAAAAATAGATCGGCCCTCAGCACCGCAGTATTTCTGGAGCGGGAGAATGGCCGGTCGCCAGACACACGGGGCTCAAACCATAGTGCCCCCACAGACTCGAAGGCGAGGGTACCCCACCCGGGGGGCGGGGAGTCTTTCCCTGGCAAAAATAAAACGGCGACGGGCACCGCAGTATTTCTAGAGCGGGAGAAGGGCCCGGCGCCAGACACACGGGCGGGTCCCTCCTGCGACCCCGGTTGGCGTGGTCCATCGGAACAGGAGGCTGCCGGAGCGGTCTGCCTTCGCGAGGTAGAGACCCGGAAAAGCACAGTCAGTTGGATTCATGAGATGTCCGGCACTGGCCGGAAAATATGCATCCCAAGGCCAAAGCGACTAGGAGGCTCGTGTTTGGGACTTGACCGCCGTCCATTTCTGGACTATATATAGTCTGGAATAGGGAAGGCGCGCATGACGCAAGAACTTTTGCCCGGAACCCTCTACATGATGGTGCTTCGAACGCTCGCTGCGGGGCCGTTGCACGGCTACGCGATCGCGCGCAAGATACGGGACGCATCGCGCGGCGGGCTGGAGATCGAAGACGGGTCTCTCTATCCCGCCTTAAATCGCATGTGGGTCAAGGGGTGGCTAAAGGCAGAGTGGGGCATCTCCGAAAACAACCGGAAAGCCCGATTCTACCGACTCACCGCTGAGGGACGGAAGCAATTGGAGCAGGAGACGACCGATTTCGACCAACTCATCAAATCCATTCAGCTCGTCATGCGTTCGGTATAGGAAGGAAACGTCATGTTCGCACCGATCATTCGCAAGCTCGCTTATCTGACAAGACGAGACCGCTTCGAGGAAGATCTCGACACGGAAATCCGATTCCACCTGGAAACGCGAATCGCGGATCTGGAAAGCGGAGGACTTTCCAAAGCCGATGCATCGGCGCAAGCCCGCAGCGAATTCGGGTCTCGCATAAGGACGAGCGAGGAAACGCGCTCGGCATGGAGCTTCGTGTGGCTGGAGCAAATCGTCGCGGATGTCCGCTTCGCCCTCCGGTCCTTCGCGCGCCGGAGGTCGTTCGCGCTTGCGTCCATCCTGTGCCTCGCCATAGGAATCGCCTCAAACGCGCTGATCTTCAGCCTCGTCAATGGCGTACTGCTGCGTGACCTCCCCTACCCACATCCCGAGCAATTGACATCCATCCGCTTCTCTCCGCCAAACCAGGCAGACCAGAAACTCGGCAGCAATTCAGGCACGTACTTTTTCATTCGGGACCATGGCGATATCTTCGAAAAGACCGGGGCCGTCCGTATCACCGGCTTTAGCGCATCCCCCGACCCAACCGGCGCAACGTCGCCCGAATGGGTTCAGGGAGCCTGGACGTCAACCGGAATGATTGCCCTGATGGGCGTCGAGCCGATGCTCGGACGATGGTACGCAGACGACGGGGGCCTCGATACCGTCATCAGCCACCGTTTGTGGAAACGCATGTATCGGGGAGCGCCGGACGTCGTAGGGAAAAAGATCTACCTCGATGCGGGCGCGGGCAATATCGTCGGTGTCGCGCCCGAAGACTTTCAAACGGTGAACCCGGATATCGACCTTTGGCGGTCACAGCCCGATAGCAACCTCGCGAACGCGTTGCGCAGTCCGAATCGCGTGTTCTTGATGTTCGGGCGTCTCAAACCTGGCATCTCGGTTGAACAAGCCCAATCCCGACTACGAGCCTTGGAGCCGGAATTAGGGGCCGAATACTCCATGAACAGCGGTTGGGGCGTTCGCATCGAGTCTCTTCGCGATTCCTATGTCGGATATATGCGGCGTCCGCTGTTCGTCCTGCAAGGAGCTGTGCTTCTGCTCCTCTTGATCGCATGCGCCAACGTGGCGGGGCTTTTGCTCGCGCAGGCGGCCGTCCGGCAGAAGGAACTCGCGCTCCGTGTCTCATTGGGATCCAGCCGCGCACGCCTGATCCGGCAGTTGCTAGTGGAGAACATCGTTCTCTCGCTTGGCGGCGGCGTACTGGGCACGGTCGCTGCATGGTTCGGTTTACAGTGGGTGCTTAAGGCGTCATTTGCCGCGGCCCACTCCATCTACGGGGTTTCGCTCGACTGGCGTGTTCTCGCGTTCACCTTCGCGATCTCTCTCATCACGGGCCTGATCTTCGGGGTGCTGCCCGCGCTGCAGGTCTCGCGGCCCGCCCTTATGAACGCAGTCCGCGAATCGGGACGAAGCCTGACGGCGAGCACCAGCAGCAGCCGGTTGCGCGGAGCTTTTGTCGTCGCGCAGATGGCCCTGGCTCTGGTGCTTTTGACTGGATCGGGACTACTGATCCAGACGTTGATTCGGCTTAATACGACCGACACGGGACTCAATGCCAACAACGTGGCCGTGGTACAGATTCCTTTCTCGCGAACCTTTTATCGCAACGCCAATCGAACGAATCCTTCGGGAGGCCTCACCGTGGAATTCGACGGCCGCTTCGATGCTCTCAGCGAGCGGGTGCGTGAGCGTTTGGCGCAAGTTCCCGGTGTAGAATCCGCGACCGCGACCGTAACCCCGCCCTTAGGCGGTATCGCCAGGCGCGTTCAATTTTCGCGTCCAGGCACAACGCTTTCCGAAAGCGAGCAGGGAGTCTGGTCCGCGGAATGGTACCCGGTGAGTACAAGTTATTTTGAGACGCTGAAGATCCCGGTCAAGACCGGCCGCGCCATCGGCACCGGCGATCGTCAGGGCACGCAGCCGGTAGTTGTGATCAATGAATCCCTGGCAAGAGATTTCTTCCCGAACCAGGATCCCATAGGGCAACCGCTTCAACTCGCAGGCCTAGACGAACCGCCACGCCAGATTGTGGGCGTCGTAGGAGATGTGCGGCAGGACCGCTATCAGACCCGGCCCCAGGCTCAGGTCTATGTGCCGCGTATTCAGCTTCCCAACTTCATGGACATGGCCACAGCTCTGGAATTTGTCGTTCCCAGCTTCGTTGTCCGCACCGCGGCCGATCCAACTTCCGTAATCCCTTCGCTGCGTTCTGCGGTGCACGAAGTGGCTCCCGCGTTGCCCATTGCCAGCATTCGCACCGTGGAAGACTACGCGGCAGGGCAGCTGCAAGATGTTCAGCAATACGCCACGCTGCTCAGCCTGTTCGGCGGCATCTCTCTAATTCTGGCCGTTACCGGAATCTTCGGTGTCATGGTGAACACGGTCAGCCAGCGGACGAACGAGATCGGCATTCGCGTGGCCTTGGGAGCGACCGCCAGCGGAGTCCTCGGTCTAATAGTAGGACAAGGATTTAAGCTGATCGTGGCCGGACTTGCAGTTGGCCTGGTCATCACCTTCTTGGCCACGCCCGCAATCGGATCCTTCCTCTGGGGCGTAAGCGTAAGCGACCCACTCACCTACGCGATTGCCGCTATCGGTCTTGCGATGATCGGCTTGTTGGCATGCTACATCCCAGCGCTACGAGCGCTACGAGTGCAGCCCATCGATGCTTTGCGCCACGAGTAAGAGACCTTAGTTGACCTGTCGGGTATCCTGACCCGTTACGGCCAAAGGAACGAACAACAACAGGAAGACAATTCGCATAGCCGCATTGTGAGTGCACGTGGGGGCCTGACGAAGGATTTTGGGACGGAGCCGGGGAGCGTCGGATGAAGATGACGTCGCTCGGAGAAGTCCGAGCGACGGGTACGCCGCATAGGGGTGTGGGTCGCATGACGGGCACAAACTCAGCATTGAAGGCGGAACACCTGCCTGCGCGGCTCCTACGGCAATTGGATGGAATGCGGGGAACTGCCTAATCGGCAGGTGGTTGTGTTCCGTGGCATATCTACGAGTAGCCGTCAAAGTATACCCGCTTTCTGCCAAGCGCCATTGGACCTTTCGGCGGACATGGTGACCGGAAGATAATGGAGATACTGGGAGGGAACTTGAGAACTGAACAATACGCGGAACGGGAGCCCAGATCTGCTGCTTAAGTACGGCTGCAACCCACATCAGAAGTACGCTGCAATCCGACCGCTGGATCCTTCGCACTCGCCGATTCTTATATTTTGAACTGCACTCCAGGTTTCATCAACTTTGCCGGCGGCCGCGTCGTTTAAGCATGTGTCGCCGGCGCTTGAGATTCTAAAGACGAAGAAGAGGGGTTCTTTCATCGTGACCACCACGGGTGATCACGCCGTTTGGTGCGAGCTTGAGTACCGCTTTCAGCCTACGGCATGATTGCAATCGATCAGTGGATTGCTGCACCAACCGCTTCCCTCATTGAATGGAAGCCATCAGCCTTGAGGCGGTCGCGGACATATCTCACCGTGCGGTGGACAAGGCCAGGTCCCTGGTAAATGAGTCCAGTGTAGATCTGGACGAGACTGGCTCCAGCCAAAATGAGATTGTAGGCATCTTCCGGACACATCACCCCTCCAACACCGATGATGGGAAGCCCTGACCCATAGCGACGATGGATCTGCTCAACAGCGGCCAGCGTAAGAGACCGCAGAGGATCGCCGCTGAGTCCGCCAGATTCGCGAGCGTGGGGTGAGGACGTGACAAGATCACGTTTCACAGTTGTGTTGACCGCAATAATCCCATTTGCTCCGGCACGCACACAAGCCTCGACTGTCAAGTCCAACGATTCTGGCAGCAGGTCAGGGGCGATTTTCACGAGCACGGCTTTGGCCGCTGCGGATCGGTTGCGGGCAAGCGATTGAACGTGCCCCGTAATGGCGCCAACGATCTCAAGGGGACATTATCAAAGTGGCGCAACAGACCCGGGTTTCGGACCGTCGTTCCCGAGCAGGCAAAACACTCACACCTCACAGCAGAGAGCGCACACCACTGCCACAATGGGACATCCGCTCCCGTCAATAGTGGACTCGCCTGCTGGTCGTATGGTAAAAGAATTCAAACGGTTTGCCTAGCAGTAAGATAGCGTTCAGCATGCGACATGGTAGATGGTTAGGTTCATCGATCCCCGTAGTTGGGCGGAGACGCGGTTTCAATTTAAGGACGAAGAGCACCTTCAGTAAGCTCAGGTCTGAGCTTGACATGGCATAGATGAGTTCGTGATCGGATGGAGTTTCTGCGGATCACCGGTGACCACGTCGACAGGCCGCAGTCAGCCCTCATGGTCGACGCCAACGCGATGTACGTCATCCCCTAGCTGAGTTCGGGTATCTCCACCCAACGGTGTTCCCGGTTGCTTGCGAGCTCCGCATCCAGGATCCGCATCTGGCGAAGTCCGTCGGCGAATTGAGGGTATTCGGGAACGGAGCACGGGTCTCCTATAGACTGATAGAATCGCCGGAACACCTGCTTGAAGGTGTCGTCGTAGCCTTCGCTGTGTCCGCCCGGCAGGTCCGCGAATCCGCGCGCACTGTAAATCTCGATGCTGAGCCTGTTCTTGCGGCCCGCCGACACTTGGCTGGCGGTGTATGCGCCGCGCGCGCTCCCCCATTTGGAAAACAACCGCGCCGAAATCCTCGGATGCAATCTTAACTTCGTCAACTTCGGTCGGCGTCAGCGTCTTACCGGCGAAAGTTTCGACAGCCTGGCGGGGGCGCTTGCGAGTCTTGTGAAAGGTTTGCAGATCCGCGCAAAGACTCATGATTCGCAAGCCGGTTACGTGTTCCGCCATGTCGCACCAGTGCGAACCGATATCAGCGAGCGCCCGCGAAGGACCGGCTTGCTCCGAATCGATGCGCCAGTTCCAGTCGGTCTCATACAGCAGCCAATCCTGCGAGTAGGTCCCTTGTACCACCAGAATCTCGCCCAGTTCGCCGGCCTCCCGCATGGCCCGCATCTGCTGCACTTGCGGATAGTAGCGGAGATTGTGGCAGGTACAGTTCCGCAGACCGCGCTCGGCCGCAAGTGCGACCAACCGCGCGGCGTCCGCGCTCGAAGTGGCTAGCGGCTTCTCACACAGGACGTGCTTCCCCGCCCGCAGCGCTGCTTCCACCAGCGGAGTGTGAGACGCGTTCGGAGTGCAGATGTGCACAGCTCGTATTTCCGGGTCCTCGAGCGCACTCTCGAACTGCGAGTGCGACAGAAGGACAGGCTCGACGGTACCGATTCGACAAGCGGCTTCGAAATGAACGCGGCCCAAGAAGCCGGTTCCGATGATGGCGCTCTTGATTAAACCCACCACGCAGCCCCTGGTTTCTCGCCGGGCACGATTCCGCTAAGGAATCGCGCCGCGCGCGTCAACCCTTCTTCGGCGCTTAGCAGACTGTCCTCATGCTCGATGGACAGGACATAGTCGTAGCCGAACATCCGGAGGGTGGATACGAAGCTTCGCCACCACTGTTCGCCATGCCCGTAGCCACAGGTGCGGAACACCCATGCACGATTGCGCTCGTCGGTGTAGGGTTTTGTATCGAGCACGCCGGTCATGGGCAGGTTGCGATCATAGATTTCGGTGTCCTTGGCGTGAACGTGAAAGATCGCATCGCCGAGAATACGGATCGCAGCCACGGGATCGATCCCTTGCCAGAACATGTGGCTCGGATCGTAATTGCACCCGACCGAAGGCCCTGCCTCGGCTCGCAGCCTCAACATGGTTTCCGGGTTATAGACCAGAAAGCCGGGATGCATCTCAATGGCGATCTTCACGCCATGATCAGCGGCGAATTTCGCGCGCTTGGTCCAGTACGGGTTGGCGACCTTCTCCCACTGCCACTCCAGCACCTTGAGGTACTCTGGCGGCCACGGACAGGTCACCCAGTTGGGCTGGGCTGATTTGGGCGAATCCCCCGGGCAGCCGGAAAAATCGACGATCACCGGAACGCCCAACTGTTCGCAGAGCAAAATCGTCTTACGATTGACCTCTTGGTCGTGGCGCGCGCGCGCGGCATCCGGATGTAGCGGATTGCCGTGGCAACTCAATGCGCTGATGGAAAACCCGTGGTCGTCGAGAATTGTCCGGAACTCCCGCAGCGCGGCTTTACTCTGAAGCAGTGCGGGCGAGCAGTGTGCATCGCCCGGATAGTTCCCTGTCGCGAGTTCGACCGTACGGATGTCAAGTTGAGCGAGCTTCCGGAGAACGTCGGGAAGTGGTAACTGGCTGAGGAGTGGGGTGAAGACGCCGATGCGCATGTCTCAGAAATCGTAGCGCTTCCGCCGCGACAACTGCAACACGCGACTCGGGAACATCGCATTGGGATACGATAATCTCTACCTATGGCCGCAAGGCAGATTTCGCTAATCGGCGCCGCTCTGCTCGCCTGGGGACTCGTGGTGGCCCAAGACCCGCCGCCAATTGCGCCGGGGAAAGGTGGAAAAGCGGAAAAGGCGGCCCCGCGCCCTGAAGGCCAGAGTCCCGCGTCTAAGGCGAGACCCAAGACAGTGACGCCCCAAACCTACACAGTCGAGCAGATCCAAACCGGGGAACTTCGGTTCGGAGCACAGTGCGGGTTCTGTCATGGGCGCGACGCGGCCGGAGGCGAGACAGGGCCGGACCTTACCCGATCGGAACTGGTCGCACAAGATGTGCGGGGCGACAAACTCGGACCATTGGTGCGAGCTGGGCGAGTGGATGCGGGAATGCCTTCGTTTCAGTTGAACGATTCGGAACTGACCGCGATTGTCGCGTTCCTCCACCGGCAGATGGACGAAGCCTCGACACTCGGCGGCGGGCGCCGATCCGTCGAACCGGAAGACCTTACCACAGGGAACGCCGCCGATGGCCGTGCGTATTTCAATGGCACGGGCGGCTGCTCAGAATGCCATTCCGCAACCGGGGATCTGGCCGGCATCGCGACCCGCTACCAGGGATTGACTCTCCTCCAGCGTATGCTCTACCCAAGCGGCCGCCCGGCGCCCTCCCCGCCGAAAGCCACCTTCACGCTGGCTTCGGGTCAGACGATTGTCGCGACCTTGACCGGCGAGGATGAGTTCACGGTCACCGTGACGGATCCCCTGGGTGCTCCGCAGACCTACCAAAGAAGCGCCGTGAAGGTAAAAATTGAGAATCCGATGGCGGCCCACTTCGAGCAACTGAGCAAGTACACCGACGCCTCGATGCACAACGTCTTGGCCTACCTGGAGACCCTGAAGTGAGAAACCAGATGCGCTTCTTCTGCAGTTTCGCGATCGGCGCCAGCCTGATCGGCATGGCCGCTGCCCAAGGGGTCGATCCACAGAAACTGATGAATCCGCCTGCCGACGCATGGCTCACCTACCACGGCGAGTACAATGGCCAGCGGCACAGCAAGCTGACGCAGATCACGCCGCAGAATATTGAGAATCTGAAACAGGTCTGGAGCTTTCAGACCACCGGGAACCAGGCGATCAAGGCTTCTCCGATACTGGTGGACGGCCGGATTTACATCACTACGCCCGATCACATCTGGGCCGTGGACGCGCGCACGGGTCAGGAATTGTGGCATTATCAACAACCCGCGAACAACGCGTTCCACATCGGTCATCGCGGAGCTGCCATCTATAAGGACACGGTCTATCTCACCACGCCGGACTGCCATCTGGTCGCTCTAGACGCGAAGAGCGGCAACGTGAAATGGGATGTCGTCATCGCCGATTCTGGCAAGGGCTATTGGTCCTCCAACGCGCCGCTTGTGGTGAAGAATCATGTCCTGGTCGGTGTCTCCGGGGACTTTGACAACGTACCTGGACAACTGAAATCGATCGATGCCGATACCGGCAAAATGCAGTGGATCTTCTACAGTACGCCCCCAGCCGGGTCGAAAGATTCGGATAGCGGCGGAGCCACCGGCGGTCAGATGTGGACGACAGGCACCTACGATCCCGAGCTCAACCTGGTCTATGTGGGAACAGGGAATCCGACGCCGGTGCTAAACGGCAATCCGCGGCCCGGCGATAATCCCTGGACGTGTAGCATCGTCGCGCTGAATCCGGATACCGGGAAACTGGTCTGGGGTTTTCAGGTTTCCCCGCACGATACGCATGATTGGGACGCCAATGAAGTTCCCGTGCTGGTGGACGCGGAATTCGACGGACGGCCCCGCAAGATGGTGATGCAGGCTTCCCGAAACGGGTACTTCTTCGTGCTCGACCGGACGAACGGGAAGAACCTCTTGACGGCTCCTTTCGCGGCGGTGAACTGGGCCAAGGGAATCGATGCGCTGGGCCGGCCCATCCGCGATACCGCCAAGGAACCGAAGGAGGACGGGGTCCTGGTCGCACCCAACGAAGCGGGCGCCACGAACTTCCGCCCCCCTAGCTTCGATCCGCAGACCGGGTTCCTGATTGTCAACGCGCAGGACGGCTACGGAATCTACTTCTTTAAGTCCGAGCACGGCGGCTACGGCTGGGCCGGGGCCGACTACAACATTACCGGTAAAGCGTTTCTGCGAGCCATCGACTACCGAACGGGAAAAATTGCCTGGGAACATCCAATCGGCGATGGGGCTGGAACCGCCGGAGTACTCACGACCGCGGCAGGTCTGACCATCAGCGGCGATAACCGCACCAACGTGATCGCGTTTCGGACCAGCGACGGTGCAACGCTCTGGCACCAAAACATTGGCCGCGTTCAGAACGCACCGATAACGTATCTACTCGACGGGAAACAGTATCTAATGGTAGGGGGTGGCACTACGCTGTATGCGTTCGCGCTGCCGTAGGAGAAAGCACTATGACCCGAGCTCTGTGGCTGACGGGCGCGTTACTCGCGTTAAGCGGCATGTCTTTTGCCGCCGATCCGATCCGGGTGATGCTCCTCGACGGCGAAAGCGGCGGCACATATCACAAATGGGCACTTATTTCGCCGCTGCTCAAGAAGCAACTGGAGGAGACCGGTCTCTTCCACGTGGAAATCGTGACCGCCCCTCCCGCAGGCGGCGACTACAACGCATTCCACCCCGATTTTCGTAAATACGCCGTGGTGGTGTGGAACTATGATGCTCCGGATGAGCGTTGGCCCGCCCGCCTGAAGCAATCCTTCGAGCAGTATGTTCGCGATGGCGGTGGCGTTGTCATTGTACATGCAGCCGACAATGCATTTCCGAACTGGACGGCGCTCAATGAAATGATCGGACTGGGTGGCTGGCGCGGCCGGACGGAAAAGAATGGACCGTACTGGTATTACAAAGACGGCAAGCTGACTTCGGATCCCGCTCCAGGGCCGGCCGGCAGCCACGGGCAACGAACGCCCTATCAGGTCGCTGTGCGGGGAAGCCATCCGATCACCGAGGGTCTGCCCAATCTCTGGATGCACCAGGGCGACGAATTATATGCGCGCTTGCGTGGCCCGGGGAAGAACGTCACCGTTCTCGCCACTGCGTATTCGGATCCATCGAATAATGGCTCGGGCCACGATGAGGCTGTTCTGACGACGATCGCTTTCGGTAAAGGCCGCGTGTTTCACACCACCATGGGACATGACATCAACGCCCTCAGCTCCGTGGATTTTGTCGTGACGTTCCAGCGCGGCACGGAATGGGCCGCGACCGGTAAAGTCACGCAGGAAGTCCCGCCGAGCTTCCCCACCTCGAATTCGGTCAGTTATCGAACGGACTTCGCGGCGATGGATCCGGGTTACAAGCGGGGATTGAACCCGCTGGATGCCGCACCACCGCGGCAATAGCTCACATGTTCGGAAATAGCGGCTTAAGCGCCGGATAAAGAGAACGGTACACAGGGTGGCCGGCCGCATAGATCTTGGCTTCCTCGCGGCGAGGCTCCACGGTTTCCTGGTCTCGCACGATTGCCCCGCAAGCTTCCGGAACCGACGAGTATTCTCCAGTCGCGACCATGGCCAGGATCGCGGCGCCTAAGGCCGAGCCCTCCGGTGAGGCGAGCGTCGCGACAGGGGTCCCAAAAACGTCCGCCAAAATTTGCAGCCACACGCGGTTGCGCGCGCCGCCGCCCGATGCCCGAACCGACGCGGCGTGTACCCCCATTGCCGCGATCAAATCCAGACAATCCTTCTGGCTGTAGGAAACGCCCTCGATCAGCGCGCGAATCAGATCCGCGCGGGTGTGTTTGGCCGTCAGGCCGATCCAGCCTCCCCGAGCCGCAGCGTCCAGGTGCGGAGTGCGTTCGCCCATGAGATAGGGGATCCAGTAAAGGCCGCGCGCGCCAGGAGGAGACTGCGCTGCTTCGGCGAGTAAGTCATCGTACGATGTACCCGCCGCGAACTGGTTCCGGAACCACTGCAAACTCAAACCGGCTCCTTGCGTCACGCCCATCACGTGCCACTTATCTCGAACGGCATGACAGAACGTGTGCACGCGCCCCTGCGGATCGTACGCCACCTCTTCCATGTGCGCGAAGACGACGCCGGAAGTTCCCAAGGTGCACGAGACTGCGCCCCGCTTGACGATTCCGTTGCCGACCGCGCCCGAAGCCTGATCTCCGCCACCGCCGGCCACAAGAGTTCCAGCGGCCAAGCCTGTTAATTCGGCTGCCTGCGTGGAGATGGTTCCGGTGACATCGCTGGACTCGTACGCCTTGGGAAGAATCGAACGATCCAACCCGAGTCCATCCGCCGCTTCGAACGACCACCGGCGGCGCACGACATCGAACAGAGCAGTTCCGGAGGCGTCGGACACGTCCGTGGCGAGCTCGCCGGTAAGGCGAAATCGAACGTAGTCCTTGGGCAGCAGCAAATGACGTACGCGCGCGAACTGTTGGGGCTCGTGATCGCGCACCCAAAGCAATTTCGGTAGTGTGAATCCGGTCAGTACCGGGTTGGCCGTCCACTCCAGCATTTTAGTCGGGCCAACGTGATGATTGATCCAGTCGACCTGAGGCTGGCTGCGCTGGTCGCACCAGATGAGCGCGGGACGGATCACCTGGTGGTCGCGATCCAGAATCACCAGGCCATGCATCTGTCCGGACACACCGACGCCCCGAATCTGCTTCCCGCTGATCCCGGCGGCGGCGAGGGCTCCCCGGATCGCTGCAAACGCGGCATCCGCCCAGTCGCCGGGATCCTGCTCGGCCCACAGCGGCTGATGCATCGTCATGTCCTGGTGAGGTGCGGAAACAGCAGCGGCCTCCTTGCCACTGGAATCGAGAAGAAGGGCGCGGGAACCGCCAGTTCCGATGTCGACACCGAGCCAATACATGTTCATTTGATTAGTAGCGTGCGTATCACGCGAACCATGGTACAACGATAAATTACATGAAACCGATTCCGATTGAGCAGCAACAATCTCTCGTTTCCCGATTGATGAAGGCCTGCGGCGGCGCTTACAGTCCGGAGGTGCGACGAAAATATTTCATCTCGGGGCCGCAATGGGCCGCTGCGTACAATGGCAGTGCCCTCTTTCATGCGCCCACCAGACCTTCGATCGGATTCGAAGACGTGATCCGGAAATACGGCGAGATTGGCATCCAATATTGGTGCACGCACGATACCGATGTGATTGCCGCGAGCGAGTTAGACCGTCCGCAACAGGCCGAGATCATCGGGCGCATCAAGGCGGCTCTGGACAAGCATGGTGTTCGATGTTCGATGGTGACTGCCGAGACATTCTACGACGCGGCCTGGGCGGCAGGACCGGCGGCCGAATCGCCGGACATCCGGGAATACGCGAAGTTTCGGGTCCGGAACAACGTCGAGATCGGTCACGAGTTGGGTGCGAGCTTTGCGGTGTATTGGCCCGGCTCACTCGGCTACTATGTTCAAGGCGCCGTGGAGGAAACCAGCACACTGAGGTGGTACGCCGAAGCGCTGAACGCCGCCTGCGAGCATGACATCGAAGTAGCGAGGAAGAAGGGCCGTCCGACCTTGAAACACTGTCTGGAGGCCAAACCGTTCGAACCCCAGGCCGAGATCCTGCTGCCTACCAGCGACGCCATGCTCGCATTCATCTCGTCAGGGCTCCTCACGCATCCGGAGATGGTGGGCCTGAATCCCGAGTATCTGCACGAACTCATGTGGGGGGCTGCGCCGAGGGCGGTGCTGGCCCGGGCACTCCTGGCGGGCAAGCTTTTCCACTTCGACATCAATGACGGCTACCGGCTGAAACACGATGTCGATATTGGCGTCGGCCTGGTGAACCCGCTGGACTGGCTGAACGTTCTGATTCTGCTTCGAAGCCACAACTATACGGGTCCGTTCAACCTCGATTACAAGCCGCCGCGAACCACCAGCCAATTCGGAGTGTTCGAGGTCAGCTTTCCGACGGCTGTAGACCGGTTCATCACTCTGTGGGAAATGGCCGGCGAGGCGATCGCGGACCCTATCATCCAGGAGGCCACCGATGCGCTGAAGGCGGGAGCCGCGTATTCCGGCGATCCCCGGGACGCACAGGCCATCGCGGCGGCACATCGCGAACTTCTCACCCTGCACGAGCTGATCGCCCACCGCTTGGTACAGATCCTGATAGGCGCTCACCGCGGCCGGGCATTCTTCATCGATTGACCAGGCAGGTGCGAACCGTGAAGACTGCGATCATCATCTGTAGCGATGACGGGCAACTGTGGGCCGCATGACTGCGGATGCCCGCATGGTAGAGATACTCAACCCACCGTCCTAGGAGGATGATATTCGAGCAGTTGTCCTCAGCTTGAACGGGCAGGGCGCCAGTCAGAACCCTGAACCGGAGTGGCTCCGATCATATCTGTCCCGATGACAGGCAGAGGTCACCGAAGGACGGCACTCAACTCGGAGTCGATGTAGATAGAAATGAGGATGCCAAAGCCCCCAAGTTCCAAAAAGTTCAACACCTTTCAACACGCTTCCCGCATCTGCTTGAAACCTAAGCATCAGAAAACAAGCAGTTTCAGCAAAAGGCCGGAATCTGCCTTGGGCGCAGGGGGTCGGGCGTTCAAATCGCCCCGCCCCGACCAATGGATTCAAGCGGATGTGGGCGATTCGTTAGCTGCAGCTAAATCGTCTGTAGATAGAAATGAGGATGCCTGTGCTCCGCAAAAACTGCATCCTTAAGCGAAGTTACAGATTCCAGAAGCATTTTCGTAGTGGGATGCTGAAGTTTCATGTCACCCTCATCGATCTGGTTGAAAGCTTTCTGGCATTGTGCGCAGACGATTCACTGCGTGCTGTTTGACTTGGCCGTGCTGCTTTTCTCAGCCGCCAAATCCCGCACTGCCCTAGTGGCTGAGAACTTATTCCTACGGAAGCAACTGGCGATGTTCCAGGAGCGTAGTGTCAGACCCCATTGTGCGGAGGATTCCGCCAGATGGCTGATGGCACACTTAAGTCGGCTGTTTGACTGGCGCGGCGCGCTCGTGGTGGTTAAGCCGGATACGCTAAATCGCTGGCATCGTAAGGGATTCCGTTTGTTTTGGCGTTGGAAATCCAAGCCGACAGGAAGACCTGCTGTTCCCAAGAATCTCCGGGAGTTGATCCGGAAGATGGCGGCTGAGAACCCCACTTGGGGCGAGGAACATATCGCCAACGAGTTGAAATTGAAACTGGGAATCCGGGTTTCGCCTCGCACGGTGGGTAAGTATATGGCCCAGGGTCCCCGCCCGCAGCCCGATCCCGGCCATCGCTGGCTTACATTCGTGCGCAATCACGCCCAGGTTATCGTGGCGTGCGACTTTTTCGTGGTGTTCACAGTCCGATTCCGTATCCTTTATTTATTCGTGATCATGGAACTTGGCAGGCGTCGGATCCTGCACCTCAATGTGACGGCGCATCCGAGTGCTGAATGGACGCTGCAGCAGTTCCGTGAGGCGCTGACGGAGGATCATCCGTATCGGTTTCTGATCCACGACCGGGACAGCATCTTCTCGAAGGACCTGGACAAGGCTGTGACCGCGATGGGCGTACGAGTACTAAAAACGCCAGTGCGAGCGCCCAAGGCAAACGCCTTCTGCGAGCGACTAGTGGGGACGATTCGACGGGAGTGCTTGGACTTCCTGATCCCATTTGGAGAGCGGCATCTGAAACGACTCCTTACCCACTGGGTCGCCTATTACAACCACGCGAGAGTTCACAGCAGTCTTGGTCCAGGCGTTCCCGACGCGATCCGACTATCTCCGCCGATGAGCGGCCATCGTCATCGCCTTCCGGCAGGGCACCTTCTCCGAAGCAAGGCAGTACTCGGCGGATTGCACCACGAGTATTGGCTGGAGAAAGTGGCCGCATGAGGACTGAATCGAGTTATTGCGGACCACAGTACTGGTACGTCTACCCGTGGTTGGCGACCACAAACCTAGTCGCAAATCGAGACCATTGCTGTATACTTTCCGAAGATCCGAGGCCAAGGGACAATCGCAGTTCTCCACCCTAGCTTGGAGCGGAGGTCAGCTTGAAACCAAACAATCGTCCTTTCTCCCTGGGAATTGCAGGGGTGTGCTTGCTCGCATCGATTGCGTCCGCCTACGCGCAGCCGAAGCCGGTTATGACGGTGGGCCATCCAAGCGGGTTCGCGATCTCTCCCGCGTTGCGGGATGCCGATGATCCAGGTACCGAGGCCGGAACGCATGAGGGGCTGCGCCCGCAGCCAACGCCGGGCCGCGCGACCGGGAACGGGCAGGATAATCAGACGGACGAAGTGGCCCAGCACAGACCGGGGCCCCCAGCCAGAGCCCAAGCCGGTCCTCTGTTTGGCGGAATCAGCGCCAACGGTTACGCTCCCTCCGACGCGAACCTCGCAGTGGGTCCGAACCACATTGTCCAGGTTGTCAATGTCCGTTATGCCGTTTTCGATAAAACCGGAACCATACTTGCGGGTTACCCGAAATCGCTGGGATCGATATGGGGCGCCGCGCTCGCCAGCTGTTCAGGGAACGGGGGCGATCCCGTTGTGCAGTACGACGTGGCCGCGAACCGCTGGCTCATAAGCCAGTTGGGCAGCACTTCGCCCCCGTACTCGGAGTGCATAGCAGTCTCTAAGACCGGGGACCCGACGGGTGCTTACTTCCTTTATTCGTTTGCGTACGGCTCAACCCTCAACGATTACCCGAAATTCGGTGTCTGGCCCACCCCGTCCAATAGCGCCTATCTGGCGACTTATAACCTGTTTTACGGCGGGTCAAACGGTGCGCAACTGTGCGCCTACGACCGGTCGAGGATGCTGTCCGGGGATCCCACGGCGTCCTACGTCTGCTTTACGATTCCCAATGACTATAGCTTCCTGCCTTCCGACCTGGATGGTCCTACGCCGCCACCCAACGGAGTGCCGGGATATTTCACCACGTTCGAAACCCTCTCCTCTTTGAGGATTTACACGCTTGCCCCCAACTTCTCGGGTTCCTCACCCACTGGCGTCCTGACGCAGGTCACCCCGGATCTTTCCGTAGCTTCTTTTTCGGAGGCCTGCGGTGGCGGAACGTGCATTCCGCAAGCGGGGACATCGCAGACGCTCGATTCCTTGGGGGATCGGCCCATGTACCGGACGCCGTATCGTGTTTTCGGGGACCACACGACGCTTCTGATGAGCCACGCGGCTGCGGTTGGCGGCAGCGTGGGAGAACGCTGGTATGAGTTGCGTTCCACCGGCGGTGCTTTCAGCATGTACCAGCAAGGCACGTATGCGCCGGATGCCACCTATCGTTGGATGGGAAGCATTGCGATGGACAAAGCCGGCGATATCGGACTCGGCTACAGTGCGTCCAGTAACAGCATTAACCCGGCAGTTCGCTACACCGGCCGGGTTCCGGCCGACTCCCCCGGAACCATGGAAGCGGAGTCCAGCATTGTCGAGGGGGGAGGATCGCAGACGGGAGGTCTTTCCCGTTGGGGCGATTACTCGGCCTTGCGGATTGATCCGAGCGACGATTGCACGTTCTGGTACACAAACATGTATGAAGCGGTGAGCGGTTCTTTTAACTGGAGCACGGCGATCGGTTCCTTCAAATTTCCCGGTTGCGGCTCGACGGCGACCCCCGACTTCACGATCTCGGCGAACCCAACGGCGCTGTCCGTCACGCAAGGCGGCGCAGCGGGAAGCTCCACCATCACGGTGA
>Ga0310810_10003547_pt1 | contig 17030 bp, 17 predicted proteins | sample NCmetagenome_FD_207641 | JGI IMG/M metagenome (GOLD analysis project Ga0310810, IMG submission 207641) | Soil microbial communities from experimental microcosm in Duke University, North Carolina, United States - NC | ecosystem: Engineered > Artificial ecosystem > Soil microcosm > Unclassified ... | reverse complement strand
GCCTTCGGGTTGGCGCTGGTCACGGTCGCCGGCACGGTCAAGGCATCGGACGTGGGGGCGCCGGCGCTGGTCGCAATCGCGATGGGAGCCGTCACCGGATGCGTCGGAGGAATGATCCGCGACACGCTCGGTCACGTACCTTCGGTTCTTCTGGGTCATGAGATTTACGTCACGGCGTCAGTCCTTGGAGGCTGCACGTACGTCGGACTCAGCGGCCTCGGCATCGGACGTCTGGCGGCGATGATCGTGGCGTTCTTTGTGACGTTCACGGTGCGGAGTCTGGCGATCAGGTACGGCTGGTCGCTCCCTGGTTTCCGTGACTCGACGAAGCGCGAGCGCTGGAAGACCGCTCCGAAAGATTCAGCGGGAGAATAGCGACATGAGCCCGGAGCCCGCTTCGTATCGCGGCGACGACAAGCTCCTCTTCGGCATCATTCTCGGCGTGCTCGCCTTCTGGCTGTTTGCGCAGACTACCCTGAATATCGCACCTGCAATGGCCACCGACCTCGGGGTGGCGACCAGCGTCATGAACATCGCGGTGTCCATCACGGCGCTGTTTTCGGGCATCTTCATCGTCGTCGTTGGCGGGCTCGCCGATCGGGTCGGGCGCGTGAAGATCCTGATGTGGGGGTTCGTTCTCGGCATCGTTGGCTCGCTGCTCGTCGGCATCGCACCACCCGGTCCGCTCGCCGTACCGTTGCTGATGCTGGGCCGGATTGCCCAGGGACTGTCGGCTGCGTTCATCATGCCCGCCAGCCTGGCGCTTATCAAAACGTACTGGGAGGGCGCGGGCCGACAGCGCGCGGTGAGCCTCTGGTCCATGGGTTCCTGGGGCGGGTCTGGATTTGCAGCCCTCTTCGGCGGTCTCATGGCGGAGAACGTCGGATGGCGCTGGATCTTCTTCGCGTCCGCCGGAGTGTCAGTGATCGGGATGCTCATGGTGCGCGGAACACCGGAGAGCAAGGCTTCCGCCGACAAGGACTACCGCTTCGACACGATGGGTGTCCTGACGTTCATGGTGACGATGGTGGCGTTGCAGATCCTGACCACTCAGGGCAGCGAAATTGGGTGGACGAGCCCGATCACATTGGGGCTGGTCGTCATCGCCGTGGTCGTCGGAGTGATGTTCTTCAAGGCCGAAACCAGGGCTCGCAACCCGTTCGTCAACTTCGCCCTCTTTCGAAACTCCACCTATACCGGGGCGACGATCTCGAATTTCCTGCTGAACGCTGTCGCCGGTATGCTGCTCGTCTCGATGATGCTCCTGCAGTTGGGCGGTGGTCTGTCCGCTCAGCGAGCCGGCATGCTGACACTTGGTTACGCCATCGCGATCGTGGCGTTCATCCGCGTCGGCGAAAAGCTGCTGCAGAAGTTCGGCGCGCGCAAACCAATGATTTGGGGAAGCGTGATCGTCGGCCTCTCGATCGCGATGCTGATGCCGACCCACTTGTTGCTCGGACCGTATACGATCCTCGCGGTCGCTTCGTACACCCTCTTTGGCCTCGGCCTCGCCTTCTACGCGACGCCATCCACCGACGCCGCGCTCTCGAATCTACCCGACAATCAGGCTGGATCTGGCTCGGGTCTCTACAAAATGGCATCCTCGCTCGGCGCTTCGTTCGGCGTGGCGATCTCCGCCGCCATCTTTACTGCGCTGAGCGCCGGCAGCGAATCCACTCGGTGGCTGGAAGGGGTGATCACGTTTGCCGGTCGTCAGGACAACGTCGCCGTCCGCCAGGCCGCACTGATCGCGTTGGCGTTCAACCTGCTCATGGTGGTGGCGGCCATCGTCTCGATCATGCTCACGGTGCCGAAAGGGCGTGACGTGAAGAAATCGCACAACTAGATTGCTGCCACCCACGCCTGCGCCGCGACGACCATCGTCGCGACGCCTGTCTCGAGCGTAGGCCGGAGCACCGGTGCGAAACCGGGATTGTGGTTAGTGGGAATCTCGCGCACTCTCCCGGCGTGCTTCGCCTCGGCGTATTTCTTCGGGTCGGTTCCACCGATGAACCAGAAGACCGACGGCGTTTGCCAGGCCGCACCAAAGACGCCGAAGTCCTCGCTCGCAGATGTGGGCTTGGCTTCGCGGACCCGGTCGCCCCCGAAATGCTTGCGAAACGCATCGACGACGCGTCCTGTCGCATCCGGATCATTGGTCACCAGCGAGTAGCGATCGAGGGGCGTGATTTCCGGCGGCTTGGGGGCGCCAGACGCGGCGGCTTCGGCGTTGACGATTCGCGTGATCGATGCGAGGACGCGGGCCCGGACATCCGGATCGAACGTTCGGACGTTCAGTTTGATGACCGCTTCGTCGGGAATGACGTTCTCTTTCTCGCCCGCCTGCAACGACCCCACGGTCACAACCGCTGCTTCAGAGGCGGCGAGCTCGCGCGACACGATGGTTTGCAGTCGAAGCACCGTGGCTGCCGCCATCACAACCGGATCGACGCTGGCCTGCGGCATCGACCCATGCGCTCCTCGGCCGAACAATCGAATCTGCAGGCTGTCGGCAGCGGACGTGATCACGCCCGCGCGACTACCAATCGATCCGGCCGGCCCCACCATCACATGCTGGCCAAGGATCACATCCGGCTTTGGAAAACGAGTGAGCAGTCCCGCATCGACCATGGCCTGGGCGCCTCTGCCTGTTTCCTCCGCCGGCTGGAACACCAGCATCAGCGTTCCTTTCCAGGCGTCGCGTGTGTCGGCCAGAAGAGTGGCCGCGCCCATCAACCATGTCACGTGCATGTCGTGACCGCATGCGTGCATGATGGGAACGGTCTTGCCGGTGCTATCGGTTCCCGTCTGTGCACTGGCGTACGGCAGGCCAGTCTGTTCTCGTACCGGCAACGCGTCCATGTCTGCACGGAGCATTACCGTCGGCCCGTCACCATTGCGCAGCAGCCCGACGACTCCGGTCTCGCCCATGCCGTCGGTCACCTCGTATCCTGTGCCGCGCAAGTGATCGGCGGCTATGCGAGCGGTGCGCGTCTCCTGCAGGGAGAGTTCGGGGTGCGCGTGGATGTCCTTGTAAACGCGCTCGAGCTCCGGAACGAGATCCTGGATACGCGACTCGAGTACGCTTCCCGGCATCGGCATGCGATGGTCCTCCTGAATCCGTCGAGCAAGTATCCCTCGACCGCATGCCTCCGTGCCCTGAATCTCCGCGGCGGATGGTTGAGATGATGGCGATGCGAAGCGCTCGAGCCGGCCTGCTCGGCCGATTGGGTCGATGGGTGCTCCTGGCGTTCGTTTTGTGCCTCGCGCTGATTGGATTTCTTCATCTCACTCGCGGAACAGCCGTTCGTCACGTCCGCGGTGTTGCCAGCGATGGAGTGCCAATCGGCGTGAGCGAACCACAGTTTCCGCTTGTGGTCACGATGATGACCGGCGCGTGGCTGTCCGAGGGAAACCGAGTTGAACTCGCGTTGAACGGAGACGGAACGTACGAGCGCCTGTGGGCTGATCTGCGCGCGGCACGTCAATCGATCACCTTGCAGTTGTACTACGGAGCTGCGGGTCGGATGGCGGACACGCTTCGCAACATCCTGGTGGAGCGCGCCAGGGCAGGGGTGCGGGTTTTGGTTCTCTACGACGCATTCGGCACGATAGATATTCCCGCTGACCAGCGAGACGCACTTCGAGCGGTTGGAATACAGGTCGAGCCGTTTCGTCCAATTCGACTGTCAACGCTTCATCTCGCGCAGAACCGTTCACACGTGCGTGGGATCGTGATTGACAGCCGGATTGGATGGACCGGTGGATTCGGCATCGATGACAAGTGGTTCGGCGATGGACACACCGACGGCTCCTGGCGCGAGACGAACGTCCGTTTCGAGGGTCCGGCAGTCAGGCAGCTCCAGGCCGCCTTTGCGGCCGCATGGGTGGAGGCCACCGGCGTGCTGTTCACGGGCCGAGCCACGCTTGACCACCATGAGAACGGCGTCACGGCTGCGGGATTGCTGCATACATCACCGACGTTGGGCAGCACCGCAGCTGAGCGCTTTTACGCCCTGTCGATAGCGGGCGCACACAAGACGCTGTACATCACCAATTCGTATTTCGTACCGGATCCCAGTTTCGTCCAACTACTGACCATGGCGGCTCAGCGCGGCGTCGACGTGCGAATCCTGACTGCCGGCCCTCGCACCGACGTCAGAGTCGTCCGGTCCGCAGGACGCGCCTCGTACGAGACGTTGCTCGGTGCCGGCGTCCGTATCTATGAATGGCAACCGACGGCGCTGCACGCCAAGACGTTTGTCGTCGATGGTCAGTGGTCGACCATTGGATCGATGAACTTCGACAATCGATCGATGGCGCTCAACGACGAAGCGACGCTGATGATGGTCGATCGCTCGATCGGGGAGGAAATGAACCGGATCTTCCTGGCCGATCTCCAGAATGCCGAGGAGGTCACGGCCGCCACTTTTTCTCGACGGCCGTGGTCCGAACGAATCGCGGAACGCGCGGCCGCCTTTATCACGCGGCTGTTGTAGTCCGAGCTGTCCTGGCCTGGACAGTCATCCGCATTACGTCGACAGGCCGAAACTCAGCGTGACGGTGAGCACGAAGCGCTCAGGCTGTCCGTTCAACATCAACGGCGAATAACGCCATTGCCGCACGGCAGCGATGGCCGCGTTATCCAACAGCGGTATCGAGCGCAGAACGCGCACGCTTTCAACACGGCCTTGACGATCGACGAGCGCCTCGAGGATGACAACGCCTTGCACCCTCGCTCGGACCGCAAGCGGCGGGTACTCAGGTTCGACCCGCTCGACGAGCGCCGGAGCTTTCAGGTCACCACCAACGCGCACGGGCTCTCGCGCCACCGGCGCTGGCGGCGGAGGTGGTGGGGGTTGAGGGAGATCGACGAGCACTCCACCAATCACGCCACCCGGAATACCCCCTTCAACTCCACCGAGCACTCCTTCTTCGCTCGCGATGTCGACGTAGGTCTCCTCGACGATCTCTCGCGGTGCTTCCACCGGCGCGGCCCGCGGGCTGGTTGGCACTGGCTTGGTCACCTTCGGCTTTGAAGGCGTTGCGGCCGGTGCCGCCGGGGGTGGTGGCGGCGGAGGTGGAGGCGGTGGAGCCGCCGACACAACGAACGTGAGCATGTCCGGTATCTCCGGCAGATCCGCGCTGACGTACAAGATCGGGATCGCCAGCATCACACCGAGGACGATGACGTGCGCCGCGGTCGAAATGAGCACGGGAATGCTGCTCCGGTGCGGCGCCCGACGACGGTCTCCACTGAAAAGCTCGAACATCGCTCGCCTCCACATCTCTCAACGCAAAGCGCGATCCGAGAGGCCACCGTCGCAGCGTCATTTTCTGGCGGAAATCGAGCGAATCGCAGAAGTGCAGCCGGTCGTCGTGTTTCAAATTGGAAGGAAGTTTCAGACTGAAAGCCGAACCTGAACTCGTGTCGCCGAGGGGTCGGCGGCCGCCACGCCATTCGCCGTCTTCTCGACGCTGTAGCCGGAGATACGCAGACTGTGTGCCACGCTTTCGACGTCGGGCTCAGACGGGACGAGCAATTCCCACTCGAGTAATCTCGCCTCGTTCACCCCGGCGGCCGGTCCGGTCGACCATGTGTTCGTCGCCAGGTGATGGTGATAGCTGCCCGCTGACATGAACAAGGCACCTGGGTAGCTCCACACGGTCTTGTCGAAGCCGAGCGCACGGTGGTAAAACGCCTCGGCTTGTTCCAGGTTTCCCACGTGCAGATGCACGTGGCCCATCGTCGTTCCTTCTGGTGCACCCGTCCAACCTTTGCCACGACCTGCGGCGATGACGCGGCGGATGTCCAGAGGATCCGTAGTCATCGTGAGCTCGCGATCATGCTGTTGCCAGGTGCTACGCGGGCGGTCAGCGTACACCTCGATCCCCAGTCCGTCGGGATCCCACAGGTACAGCGCTTCACTCACCAGGTGATCGGCCATTCCGACGCGTACCTCGAGAGATGCGAGATGGGTAGCAAAACGTCCCAAGGCTTCGCGTTCGGGTAACAGGAGGGCGAAATGATAGAGACCGAGCGCTCCTCGCCTCGCGCGCGTCACACCGGGTCTCGTGCGCAGGATGACTAATGGGCGTTCGTCGCCATGCGCGCTGAGGACCGCAGACGTGTCTGTCACGCTGTGCGCGCGAAGTCCCAGCACCTGCTCGTAGTACGACAACGAACGCTGCAGATCGACGACCTGAAGGTGCACGGCCCCTACATGGGCCGCCTCGGGTAAACGAAACGCGGGAGGCGGCATCCCGAACGATGGATCCATATCCCCCTCCAACATTCATCGTGTCTCGAGGCGAGTCTTCGTCACTTTGAGGGCCGCCTCCGTGCCCTTTTGTACCTCGGCTCGGACGCGCCCGCGAAGGAGCCGACCGATGAAGCCCTTCAGGCCATCCGATCGGCTTCGACTGATGGTGACGAGCCAGAACCCGGATCCGCGCGCCGGATCCGGTTGCAGGACGCGTTGCTCCAGCGCCGTCCAGAAATAGTGAGACGCGTACAACATCTTCGACGCGATCACCGTTTGACCGGGACGATCCTGAATCACCAGATGATTGATACGGATGGTGGGTTTGAGCCCGAACTGCACGTCCTGCCAATACAGAAAATCGGTCGAGGCGGTGAGTGGGGACGAAGGATATTCCAGCAGGTACTTCAAGAGATCGGGCATGCGCGCAAGCGACGGCGCGCGCTCGATCATCGACCGGAACTCGTTTGCGACGAACACAGGATCGTCACCGTCTCGATAGATGGCGAGTCGTGCGTTACCGCCTTCGCGATATCCGTTGACGTATTCGAAGGCGAGACGTCGAAACGCTGCGTCGGCGTCGGCCTTCTCGCTTGGAGTGCGCCAACGAACCTGCGTCCTGAATGTCTGAAGGCCCTTGGCACTTAATTTGACCTCGCAGTCACCAGGTTCGCACCGCCGCAGGTCCTTCACGTCGTCCTCAGGCAACTCGAGTTGGGCAAAGTCCTCGAGCCTCGGCGGGTCGCTGATCTTCTTCGTGATGCGGAACCCACCTCCTTTCTCGAAGTCTTCGATGTTCTTCACCCGCCTGACGTACTCGGCTGGAGATGCGTTAATCCAGATCGCTCCGAATACAAACACTTCTTTACTCTGGTCGGACGGGAGGAGCTTCGTCATCGGACCGCCTGAGAGAAGCGTCTTTCGCTCGGCAGCAGTCGGGTGAACTTCTGTCGCCAGGTACCTTTCCAAACCTTGAGGTAAGGGCCGCGGCGTGCCTTGGGCATTGACTGGTCGAAGCGTGGCTGTCAATGGCACAACACAACAGACTCCTACGATCAGCGACCGGTAAGGCCTGCTGCCGTTCCGCATTCGCACGATGGTCCTCATGCCGGGTCCGAATCCTGGCGTAAGCTGCTGGCGGAGTTACGGTGTGAGCACCGCGCGCCCAGTGATTTGTCCTGCTTTAAGCTTCTCGTACACTCCGACGGCCTGCTCCAATGGGAACTCAGTGGTCTCCGCATGGATGCTGCCGTTCCGGGCCATCGCGATCACCTCGATCAGCTCTACACGAGAGCCCCAGTAGGGGATGCTCACCAAGGAGCCGTACGGAGTGCTGCCGTGGTGGAAGTCATGGTGACCGCCACCCAATCCCGCGATTGTCCACACCGAATTGCGCCCGAGCAGTTTGGCACCAAGATCAATCGTCGGTTGCACACCGACACAATCCAACACCAGACCAGCGCCACGGGGTCCGGTAATCTTCTGGATCTGCTCCGCTGCTTCACGGGCATTGCGGTTGTTGATGACGTCGTGCGCACCAAGCGCCTTCGCCTGTTCCAGTTTCTTGTCGTCCACATCGGCAGCAATGATACGCATGGGTGCGAGGACGCGAAGGAGCTGAATGGCCATGTGTCCCAGGCCGCCGACGCCTATGACGACGACGGTGCTATCGGCGTTGAGTGATGGCAGCGCGCGTTTGATCGCGTGGTAGGGCGTCAACGCAGCGTCGCTTAACGGAGCGGCCTTCGCTGGACTCAGATCGCCCAGCGGGACCAGCAGGCGTGCCGCGGGAACCAACATGTATTCGGCCATCCCGCCATCAAGACCGAGTCCACCACCGAACCCGCTGATCTGGGCCCAGTTCTCACAGTAGTTCTCCATCGAGAGTTGGCAGGCGTGGCAGCGGCCGCAACCCCACGGACCGTAGATTGCCACCGCGTCCCCCTCCTTGAAGCCGGTGATGCCGCCTCCAAGCTCCGCGATCCAGCCGGCGTTCTCATGTCCCAGAGTGAAGGGAGGCTTGAACCCCAGGTCTTCTTCCATGACGTGTAGATCCGAGTGGCACACGCCCGCTCCGCCGATCTTGACAAGGATCTGTCCTGGCCCCGGCGATGGCTTCGGAACGTCCTCGATCTGAGCGGGGAGACCTACACCAGCAAACCTTACTGCTCGCATGACCTACCTCCTTTGCGCACTCTCGAGGGTATTGACCGTAAGGACCGTGCACGCACCATGACGAATGAGCCCTTGTGTCGTCGATCCAAAGACCACTCGATCGATCAGGGTCCGTCGGCGAACGCCGAGAACGACGAGATCGACGGCGCGCTCATGCACGACGCGTTGTAATTCGTCCGCCGCGCGCCCGTAGCCGACGACGAGTTCCGGGTTGCACCGTACGCGCATGTCTTCCGTCAGCAGCTCGTTCATGCGGGCGATGGCGTCGTCTTCAGAGGACGGCAACGACGACTTGCCGGCGTTTGGCAACGTGTCTGTCTCTTCTGACCACTCGAGCGCGTGGACAAGCAGCAGACGCGCACCGGCGCTCGCTGCAATCGAGGCGGCATAATCCACGGCCCGTCTCGACGGCTCCGATAAATCCACCGCGCAGGCGACAGTCGCTAGCCTCAAGGAATCTTCGGTTGCCTTCATCATGCCGAACGGCACCACCAGGACCGGTGCGTGCGATCGTCGGATGACACGTTCGCTCACCGATCCGAGGAGAAGCCGCTGCAGTCCAGTCCGACCGTGAGTGCCCATGACGATGAGATCGGCCGCCACGGCGCTCGAGGTGTTGAGGATTTCTGAGACGGCTTCACCCTGACGTTCCAGAAGGCGAATCGATGAATCGACGCCGACGATGCCGCGCGCAAACCCTTCAAGACTCGTGCCCGGGGACTTCCTCGCGTCAGCCTGACCAGATCGCACGTACAGAATCGTGAGGTCACTACCCAGCAGTGAAGAAAGCGCCGCGGCATAACGCAGCGACTGACCCGCAGGCTCTGAGAGGTCAACCGGACACAACAGATGCCTGATCGTCTGCATCACAGAACTCGGTGGTTCGTCCTTCAGTTCGGGTCAGAAGGGCTCATATGCCGCGGACGTTCGTCAACCAATGTGCCTTTCCATATCGGAGCGCCGCTGCGCGCCGCCGCTCGAGCGATGACGTGAGCAGCCACCGCGGTCGTCAGCAACATGAACGCGGCGATACTGACAGCTCGGACGACAAAGGCGAACTCCGGGTTTCGCAGCGCCACGCCCACCAGCAGGCATCCAAGCCCGAGCGTCGATGCCTTGGTGGATGCCTGCATCCGCGTGAAGACATCCGGCATCCGGAGCACGCCGACGCCAGCGAGCAACGCGAACGTCGCCCCAACGATGAACAACCCCCCGGACAGCCACTCGATCATGATCCCTCTCGCTCGATATATCGCGCGTAGGCAACAGTCCCTACGAAGCTGATCAGGGCCACGACCATCGCGACGTCCAGGAACGCCTGCTGCGCCGTCACACCGGCCATCAAGACGAGAAGACAGACGAGGAGCACGCCGATCAAATCGATGGCGATCACGCGGTCAGGCAGTGTGGGGCCCTTTACCAACCTGATGAATGTCAGGCCAGCTGCCACCGCAAGCATGGCTAGCGCAATGAGGAACGCGACGCTCGGCATTGAATGACCTGCTCAGCCAAGAACTCCCAGCACGCGGCGTTCGAAGCCTTGTTTGATCTCCTCGCGCGCAGCGTCAGGACTGTCCATGTACATCACGTGAACGTAGAGCGTTTTGCGATCTGGCGACACGTCGAGAGCCACGCTGCCGGGGGTCGTGTTGATCAGCATCGACAGGAGCAGGATCTGGCCGTCTTGAGTGGCGTCCAACGGCAGGGCAATGATGCCCGGTTTCATGTTGAACCGGGGCGTTGCGACATCAAGTGCCAGTCGGAGGTTCGCCTTCAGAAGCTCATAGAAGAAATAGGCGGCCAGACCGACGACGCGATGGACCCGCCCGATATATGGCGACGTGTTGAGCACACCCCCGCGGACCAGCGCGACGAGGATCAGATACCCCAGAACCTGCCCGGTCAGCAACGTCCACAGCGAAAATTCCCCCTGAAGCGCCGCCCACGCCAGCGCGAGCAGCATATTACCGAGCGGCACGTGGCACCCCCTCTCCGAGAACAGCATGAACGTACGTGTTCCTATCGAGCAGCTGTGCTGCAGCGCGCATCGTCATGCTGGAAACCGGGCCGGCCAGGATCGTCAGCGCTATCGTGAGGCTCACGAGGAAGACGATCGGCGCGAGAATCGCCGCCCCGAGACGAGGCCGCCCAACCGAAGAAGACGACAGCACTGGTGCTGGTTTCCAGAAAGACTCCTCCCAGAGCCGCGCCATCGACAGCACCGTGAGCAGGCTCACGCACAGCGCCACGGCCGCGACCACGTATTGGCCGGTGCCCAGCATGGGGCCGATCACGCCGACTTTCGCGACGAATCCGGACAGGGGAGGAACCCCAGCGAGTGAGAACAGTGGAATCAGCGCCAGACATGCAACGCCCGGCTGAGATCGATACAGCCCTCCGAGAGCGTTCAGGTCAGTCGTTCTTCTCAGTCGGAGAAAGAGACCGCTCACGAGGAACAGCGTCGAAATCACGAGCATGTGATGCAGCACGTACAAGATCGATCCGCCGAGAGCCGCCGGCGTCCACAGAGCGAGACCGACCGTCGTGAAGCCGATGTGTCCAACCAGGTTGAATGACAGCACACGCCGGAAGTCTCGCTGAGCAAGTGCGCCGATGAGGCCGACCACCATCGTCACCGCGGACAGCACCAGCAGGACGCTGTAGACGCTGGCGTTCGGATTGGGAAACAGCAGCGTGAACACTCGAATCATCGCGTAGACCCCCACCTTCGTCAGCAATCCGGCGAGCAATGCTCCGACGGCCGCGGGCGGCGTGTGATACGAGGCGGGCAACCAGAAGAACAACGGAAACAGGCCAGCCTTGATGCCGAAAGCAGTCAAGAAAAGCATCGACAGTGCCGCGTCGAGCCCAGGTGTGCGGCGCTCGGGCCATGCGCGGGCGAGATCGGCAAGGTTCAGCGTTCCCGCCTGCCCATACAGCAGACCGATGGCGGTCAGCAGGAATGCCGACGCCAGTAGATTGAGCGCGACGTACATGAATGCTGCGTGGAGCTGGGCGCGTGTTCGATGCAACGACATGAGCACGAACGAGCCGATCAACATCACTTCGAACCAGACGTACAGGTTGAAGATGTCGCCTGTCAGGAAGGCACCAGCCACGCCCATCAGAACGACCTGGATCAGAGGGTGATAGCCCAACGCTTCGCGTCGTGGATCCACGCCGGCAAACGACGATCCCGTGACGGCCACGCCGATCACGCTGACCATGACGATCATCAGCGCGCTGAACAGATCGGCGACGAGCGTGATACCGAAAGGAGCCGGCCACGATGCGACTTGAAGAACCTCGATGCCGGCTTGCTGGACTCTGATGAAAATGGACGATGCGGCAACGAGGGTACCAAGTGATCCAGCGAAGGCGACCACGCGTAGCAGACGGCTGCGTCGCGGCAGCAGGTGCAGCACGATCGCCGTCGAGAGCGGCAGCAGAATCGGCAGGGCGAGCAGCATCACGCGCGATCGGGCTTGTCCGGCGACGCGTTGATTGAATCGGGTCCGATCGCGTCGATGTCGTCCGATCCGGCTGACTGATGGACGCGGTGAGCGAGTACGAGTGAGAACGCAAGAACGCCGAATCCGATCACAATCGCCGTGAGAATCAGTGATTGCGGTACGGGATCGGCGTATTGCTCCAACGGAACGCCTTCAGTAATCAGCGGCGGCTTCGCGCGTGTCACGCCTGCCGCTGACAGGATCAGGATATTCGACCCATTCGACAACAGGCTGAGGCCGATGATCAGTTGTGCCAATCGGCGCCTGAGCATCAGGTACACGCCGGTCGCATACAGCGCCCCCGCGACGATCGCCAGCAACAGCTCCATGTCACTCCTCGGTCAGAACCGCCTCGGTCAACGTGAACACGATGGTCAAGACGACGCCAACGACGGCGAGAAAGACGCCAATATCGAAAACCAACGGCGTCCCGACATCGAGCTTCGTTGATCCGAGCGCGATGGTCGTCCACTGGGATGTCATGAAGGGCTGCCCGAGCACGACCGCGGGCAGGCCGCTGACGAGCGCGACAAGGAGGCCTATCCCGAGGAGCGTGGACGACCGCACAAGAAGCGCGCGCCGCGCCGCCTCGACGCTGAAGGCAATCGAATACAGGACGAACGACGCCGCCACGACAAGCCCGCCGACAAACCCGCCGCCAGGCTGGTTGTGTCCTCTCAGCAGCAGAAAGACGGCAAACAACAGCAACAGCGGCATCAGCAGACGCGTCGCCGTTTGCAGAATCGACGACGTCATTGACCGCGCTCCCGCCCGATGAGCAGTAGGGCACGGACTCCGATCGCGACTGTCACAAGCACGGTGATTTCGCCCATGGTGTCGAAACCGCGGAAATCAACCAGAATCACGTTCACGATGTTGTAGCCGTGCGCAAGACGGGGAGCAGCATCCACGAAATACGCCGCGAGCCTCGACGTCGTCCCGGATCCGCCGATGAACAGCACCAGTGTCGTGACCAGCGCTCCAGCGGCGATCGCGACGCATGCGTCACGTGCCCTCACCAATCGTGACGAGAGATCCGCGAAGCCACGCAAGCGTGAAAATACGAGTACGAAGATCACGACGGTCAACGTCTCCACCGCGAACTGCGTCATCGCCAGATCTGGTGCGCCGAGGAGCGCGTACATCACAGCGACACCGTAACCGACAACGCCCAGCGACAGGACGGCAGCCATCGTCGTGCTCGCGAAGGCGGCCGACACTGCACCGGCGACGATCAGCATTGCGAGCACCGCTTCGTGGAATTCGACAGACGTTGACCGCCGCGCCTCCGGCAGGACGCGATCCATGGCGAGAGCCGTCGTCACGAGGCTGACCGCCGTCAGCGCCACGACCAGCACGTACGATCTCAACGACGCGCTCTGAAGGACCGGGCCGATGCGACGGCTGAGGCCGTCGAGCGTCATGAGTGTCCGTGTGTACAGGTGTTCGGTCTGGAGCGCGTGCGGCCATGCCAGCCGCCATAGCCGATGACGGTACCTGAACAGCACGAGCGAGCCGGCCAGGGTCATCGCGCTGAGCGCCAGCGTGATCGTGAAGCCGTGCCAGAGCGCCAACGTGGTACCGGAGGTCGTTCCGGTGATCGCAGCAGCTGCCAATGCGATCGGCGCAGACAAGAGACTTGGGAAGAGTCCCATCATCACGCCAGCGACGCCGAGGATGAACGGTCCGAGCCAGAGTGAGACCGGCGCATCATGTGGCGCCGGTGTCGGTATCGAGCGGCCTCGAAATGGTGCGATGCCGGCAATCAATCCAGCGGCCCCCAGGCACATGCTCGCGGCGACAGCAGCGGCCGTGAGTACGTCACGCCACATACCCGGAAGTGCCGTAAGCATGAGGGTGTCGTACAACTGTTCCTTCGCGATGAAGCCACCGAATAAGGGAATGCCCGCCATCGATGCCGCGGCGAGGCCGGCGGCCAGGGCCGTCGCCGGCATGACGCGCCGCAGGCCTGCCAACATCGCGGCATCTCGCGTGCCGGTTTCGTGTTCGATGGCGCCCGCCACGAGGAACAGCGCGCCTTTGTAGCAAGCGTGTGCGAGCAGATACGCCAGGCCTGCCGTCGCCGCCGCCGGTGTCCCGATGGCAAACAACACCATCAGGATCCCGAGCGCGCTGATCGTGGAGTAGGCGAGGACACGCTTGAGATCGGTCTCGATCATGGCCCGCCCGGCGCCCACGACCATCGTGATGGCGCCGATCGTTGTGATGGTGCCGGTCCACAGCATTGTTCCGCCCACGATCGGGGTCATGCGCGCGACGAGATAGACGCCTGCTTTCACCATGGTTGCCGAGTGCAGGTACGCACTCACGGGCGTGGGCGCCTGCATCGCGTTCGGCAACCAGAAATGGAATGGGAATTGGGCCGACTTGGTGAATGCCGCCAGCAGCAGCAGAGAAACAATGCCGACGTACCTGGGATCAGCCACCAGCGAGCCCCTGGCAGCGAGTTCCGACAACTGCGCGGTGCCGCCGGACTGCAGCATGAGAAGCCCCGCAGCCAAAAGCGCCAACCCTCCACCGCCCGTGACGATCAGTGCTTGTGTCGCCGCTCGGCGCGCCTCTGGTCGGTCGTGCTCGAATCCGATCAGAAGGTACGAGGTGAAGCCGGTGAGCTCCCAGAACACGAAGAGCGCGATCACGTTGTCGCTGAGAACCACGCCGAGCATCGAGCCCATGAACGCGAAAAGCGCTGCGTTGAACCTGCCAGCGTCCGGATGGTGCTCGAAGTATTTCGCGGCGTAGACGACGATCAGCGTTCCGACGACCGTAATCAGGGTCGCGAATAGCGTGCTCAGACCATCGAACCGGAATGAGAGAGATAGATTGAGCGCGGGCGCCCAGTCTGCCGAGATGCTGAACGGACCGCTGCTGCTGACAACAAAGAAGGCAGAGATGAAGTAGACCGCAAGCAGGCTAGGAATCAGGGCAGGCAGAACCGAACGCACGATGCGCTTTCCGCCCGCCCAGCTGACCAGGGGAATGGCCAGAAACGGCGACAAGACGACGGCGATGTGAAGAACTGCCACGAAGGGTCCGCGTCATTATGCCGCGCGGCGCGCCATCCCGTCGGCCGTCGACGGAATGCGAGCCGAGCCCTCCTGGATCTCATCGACCCATTCGTAGTCGCCTGCCACGACCGGAACAACAAGCACAGGTGTCGTCGCGTGCCGCAGCACTGCACGCAACGTTGAACCGGAGACCATCTCGTCCATCCACGATCGAGGCGCGACTCCCATCACAATCAAGTCCGCCGCTGACTCCGTGACGGTGGCGACAATGAGGCGATGCGCGTCGCCGGTAGCCACAACCGGCTCGGCGTTGGGAGCGCCATAGACCCGCGCTGTCCTCTTCAACACTTCGGAACGCAACTCCGCGTTGGCCGGCAGCCGTTGCACGAGACGCCATGCCTCGCCACCGCTGAACACCATATGCTCAGGTAGCTCCATCGCGTGAAGAATCGTCAAGCTCGCCCCATGGCGCTGCGACAGGTCGGCGGCTTTTCGCAAGGCAATCGCCGAGGCCACCGTGAGATCGACGGCAGCAACGATGCGCTTCAGTGGCTGTGCCGCTGCATCAGCCCCAGGTGGAACGACGAGTACGGGTACCGGCGAAGACCGGCTCAGACGACGCGAGACGGAACTGTTGCGCCACAGCCGGGACGATCCGTAGTGATATCCCACGACGACCAGACTTGCGTCGATGAGTTGTGCGTACGCTGGAATCACCCGTTGGGGTGTGCCGCGCAAGGTGACGATTCGCAGGAAGACACCTTCGCGCGCGGCGTCCGGTCGCAACGCCCTGAGCCTCGTCCTGAGCCCTTTTTCGTTCTCGGGCGCGAACCACAGCTTTCCGTTGCGACGTACGACTTGAACAGCATGAACATCGGCGCCGCGTTGTTTGGCGATACTCAGAGCGTATCGGACCGTCTGTTCGGTCTCTTGAGAGCTGTCGACGGGTACGAGGATGAGTGAGCGCTTGGACACGACGAACTCCTTTCGAAAGTGGACGCGCGGCTACGCCGCGAGCGTATGAACGGACTGTTCGACACCCATCGTCTGTGCCGATGCGCTGGGTGGAACGATCAGAAGCGCGCGGTCTGTGTTGCGTAGGACCCGGACCGCGGTCGAGCCAAGGTGCATGAACCGCTGGCTTCTGCCCATCACGATCAGGTCCGCATCGCGATCGGCGGCGTATGCGCGGATTGTCTGTGCGGCCGGCCCTGCTGCCACGTGTAACGTGACGTCAGTCGCGGCGCTCGACGGCATCACATCTGTGAGTTGCCGACGAGCCGCATCGAGCCGGTAGCTGCGGTACTCGGGCACCATCCACCGGTTACCCACTCCCGACGCGGGCTCGATACCGTTGACGGCATGAATGACGGTCAGTCGTCGGCTCTCATCTCCGGGCAACTGCAGCGCTCTGTCGATCAACGCCGTGGATGCGGGTGAGAGATCGACCGCGACGAGAACGTTCTCGAACCTGGCTTCGTCAGCCGCAGCATGACTGCCGAGGACGAGCGTCGGCCGCTTCGTTCGGCGAAGCACCGATTCCGCGACTGACCGTTGCCGCCACCGCGCCCAACCAGTGCGGCGCTCTGTCCCGATCACGATCAAGTCCACAGCCCGGGCGTCTGCGTGAAGCACGATGATCTCGGCCGGATCGCCGTGTTGCTCGACCCACTGCGCGCTCACTCCGGCGGCCTCTGCACGTTCACGGAGTTCTTTCGAGCGCTGAAGCCGTTCGCTCGCGCGGTACGAGAATCGTTCGTCGGCGGGAACCGCATGAAGCAGGTACAGCTCTGCGCCCCATGCTTTCGCCATCGCCAACGCGTGCTCGAACGCGACGTCGCGCCCATCCGAGAGGCTCAGCGGAACCAGAAGTCGTTTGTGATTCATCATGATTTGCTCTACTGGTTACAGAGCAAACCACGGGCCCTCTATGCTGTGGCGTAACTAGTTGTAATTGCGAGGCTTATCGCTTGAGGCCTGAGCCGCTCTTCGTTTCATCTTGAAATGCGATTTCGGTCTGAAACGCGATCGGAAATACGCCTCGGCTAGGC
>Ga0310810_10003546_pt1 | contig 17033 bp, 17 predicted proteins | sample NCmetagenome_FD_207641 | JGI IMG/M metagenome (GOLD analysis project Ga0310810, IMG submission 207641) | Soil microbial communities from experimental microcosm in Duke University, North Carolina, United States - NC | ecosystem: Engineered > Artificial ecosystem > Soil microcosm > Unclassified ... | reverse complement strand
AGGCGGCGTCAAGCAAAGTTAAGTAACGGTATCGCGCGCAGAAAAGAGCACAGGACAATACCGACCATCATTGGGACATCATATGATACTGATGCAACGCGTCTGCGGATCTGGATGTCTATTCGCGCGGCTCCTGCCGCAGCGGCAAAATGTGAGCGGGAATTTTCTCCGGTGTGACGCTTACCCATTCCACGTCAAAGCTGCCGCGATAGCCAAACAACGGTCCGTACGTCTTGTTGCTCACGTCGACAGAGATTCTGAATCTCTGCGCTTTCTCGTCGTACCATTCGCGTACAGCCGCGATGCCACTGAAAAGCATCGGAAAGTTGAAGGCGAGCGGTCCCTCATAAAAACGCTGAGCACCTGAACGCAGGCAGAGGCCACCCTCCTCATCGACCGCAAGATCAATATCGACGGCCAGATGTTGGTGCGAACCGAGATAGTCCACAATGCAACCGCGCGCATCGCTGTAAATCATGTAGGCATCAAAGCGGCGCACCTGCCTCGATTGAAAAGTGCGAATCCAGGAAATAGTTTCACGGCCGAACCGGTCAACGAAGGCATAGTTCTCAATGGTAAATGGAATGTTTCGTCCGGTTTCGGGAAACATAATGCGCCGCCAAGTGCCGATGCAAAGAAAGGGTAACGTATAAAATCGCCCCCTCCATATTTCGTCCATTACGCCACGACCTATTGATGCGAGACCATCGGCACTGGAAAAGCCAAAACGGCGCTGCACTTCCGGGTGCAACTGCCGAAAGTCCGCACCCAGGGCGCGCTGGTAGACGGAACTCATGACGAAGAGGGTTTGCGCCGACAACGGCCTGCCGATGGGGTTCGGGTTATGGCAACTAGGTCGATCACCGCAAGGCTGGCAACAGCCAGGTTCAAAGAAATCGGATTGAACGCGGCGACTAGGTATTGTGGAACGCTTACCGAAACAGCGATTGTAGCCGCCAAGAGTACCCCAAGAGCTACAAAAATCGGCCAACGGCGAAAAGGAAAAATCAAAATACCGAGACCCAAAATAATCTCCGCGACGCCGAGCGAGGTCAAAGCGCCCGCGATATGCGCACTGAAACCTGCCGCACCAAGCATAGCAATCTCATCGGCGTGCGGATGGAGGAGTTTGGGCACCAGCCCATGATATATGAAAACGAATGCGAGGGCGGCTCGCGCGATCCCGTGAACAAGTGCGTGCTGCGCAGCGTCTTTCGGATTCAAATCCGTTTCGAGCCAAAGGCGAAGGCGGTCAAAGCTCCATGCCGTCGCCCAGCCCATTAACGGCTGGAAAATGCACCTATCGAATAGCCGACCGAAACTACCAAAGCGTGTCCGATACTCATACCAGGTGATGAACCTGATGCCTTCTGCGCTGGGGACGTACTTCCAATAGCCGCTGCCTTCGAGGATAATTGATCGAGGATCCGTCGAGCTGAATTTCAGGGCGGACGAACGGCTGCCGTCCGCAAGGTTGCGTTCGCCAACGCTTTCGCCTTCACCCTTCACCTGGAGGCCGAGTCCGATTCGCGTTGCATACCGAAACCGCTGGGGCTCTGTCGCGCTATCGCGGGGTAAATACTCGATGTGCGAGAAACGTAAATCCCACCGCTGGTGTAGCTCCGGGGTTTGCGTGAGTTTCCAAACGGTCTCAATCGGTGTGCGAATCAGAGTTTCGACGTAGATGCTCATGCGAGCCGGGATGCAGTCAATTTTGTGGTTGGCGCTCACTCAACAGCGATTCTTCGGCTCGGGCCATTTCAGCCGCCTCACCCGAGAAAGCGCTTTTCGATTTCCGGCGTTGGGATCATGCATGTGTCTTTTCGGCCGAACCAACGATAGCGGTTTCGCGCGATTACCGAATAAACCGCATCCCGCAGGAATCGAGGCACCAACCAAAAAATCGCGCACATCCTCCATGCGCCGCCGAAATGAGAGACTACCGCAATCGCAGCGCTACTGCGAAGGAATATTCGGTTATCCGAGATGAACACGAACGTTTGAAGATCGGTGGGATCCAGGCCGTACTTTTGAAAAATCTTCCTCCCGATATCTGACTGGATCGCGGCGAAGTGGAACTTCCCGTTTGGGTCATGGCGAATGACGAATTGGACAAGGGCGTTGCAGAGATTGCAAACGCCATCAAACAGTATGAGATCGTCGGTAGTTTCTCTGGGCATCAACTCACGGCAGCGTCTTCAACCGCTCGCGCATTTCCTGAGCGCTCATTTCGGCGCCGTAGAGTGGGCCGCCCTGCTCGAAAAGCTTGGAGCGTTGCAGAGACCCAACTTCCACGGGATCGAAGCCGGCGTCCCGCACCAAGCGCGCGGCGATTTTCAGCGCTTGCGGGTCGTCGCCGGCGATGGGCATCGCCAGTCGCGATTCGGGGCGATTGGAGAAACTTGTGACCTTGCGCGAGCTCATGATGTTGAATGCGCGCACGATGCGCGCTCCGGCGAAGAGCTTCGCCGAGGTCAACGCCACACCCGCTTCCCGCGCCTGCTTGCCGATCTCGCCGTCGCGGGCGAGCACCGCGTTGCCGGCGTCGAGCACGATCCTGCCGGACCATTGCTTGGCGTAATCCTTGGCGAGCTGCGGATAGGCGCCGTAAGGCACCCCTATGAACATCACTTCTCCAAAACTGAAAGCCTCTTCGACCGTGCCGGCGCGGGCGAGCGGACCAAGGCCGTCGATGAGTTGCTTCAGATTCTCCGGATGGCGGGACGAGAACAGCACCGGATGACCGGCCTTCACCCAAAGGCCGCCCACCGCGCTGCCGATGTTGCCCGAGCCAATGACGCCGATTTTCATCGGCGCAGTCGCCGCGGACTGTGCAAGAGCTGCGGTCGGCAAAGCTGCCAAGGCAATTATTCCCGCGAAAATCGTCAAAGCTTTTCGGTAGAAATTGCAGTGTTTCATGGCCAGTTCCCTTCTTCGTTCGATAGCCGCCTTTAGAGGGCTGATAGCCTGTGCAGATGTTAGCGCGGATAAAGCTCTTTGATAAACCCTTCCTTGGCGAGCTGCTCCAGCGGCGCGGGATCATAGAACTGCCGCGCATCGAGACCCTTCGCCTTCGGGTTGCGCGCGGCGATGTCTTCAAGGACCGCCTCCATCTCTGCCTGTGTGACGGTTGGGATGTCGCGAATGTAGCCGAGGATGTAGCTTTTAAACGCGCTTGCGAGAAGCTTGTGATCGGCGGTGCGCGTGTACTTGCCGAGAATGCGAATGGTGAAATCCGGATTGCTCTTGGCGTATTTGATGCCTTCGAGAGTGGCCTTGAGAAAGCGATTCACGGTCTGCGGCCTGCTGCGAATGAAAGAATCGGTAGTCAGCAGCGCGGTTCCGGGGTAGCGAAATTTCACTTCGCTCAAATTCATGAACTCGCGGTAACCGAGCTCTTTCGCCTTCTCCAAGGTCGGCGATGAAATCAAGCCGCCTTTGATCACACCCTGCTGCATGAACAGTAAAATCTCCGGCACACCGCCGGTCTGAATCATCTTGATATCTTTGTTGGGATCGAGGCCCAATTCGGCAACCGCTTTACGTAAACCGAGATCGGTGAGCGAGCCGAAGCGGCTCACGCCGAAAGTCTTGCCTTTCAAGTCCTGCGCGCCGGCGATATCGGGAGTCGTCACGAGGCTCATCGGAATGACGTTGATCGTCGTGCCGATCATCGTCGCATCCGAGCCGGAGAGCCGCGACAGCGCCGCCGCCGCGCCCGAGCCCTGCACGATCTGCGCGTCACCCGATAGAAGCGTAGCGATCGCCTGGGCGCCGGCAACATAGACGATCCGAACATCGAGGCCGTATTTTTTATAGATGCCCGCCTCGTACGGCACCCAGGTGGTGACCGAGGTCGCGGCGATGGACGAATAGCAGACCGTCAGCCGATCGGCGTCCGCCGCGGAAAGATGGCGCGGCATCGCAGCAACCGCAAACAACAGAAATACGGCGGCTCTGAAAATCTGCTGTGGCTTCATCAATTCGCCTCCATTATCATTCCGTAAGGAAGGACAATTCAGCCGTCGCGGGTGACCTTAGAGTAAGCCGTTGCGTCAAGTCAAGATGAATGATTTCGTTACATTGAGATGAGTTTTTCGGTGTGATATTGGCGTTGGCAGCATGGAGCGGGAGATCAAAAGTCTCGGTGTTGTCGGCCTCGGCGTGATGGGTTTCGACATTGCGTTCTTGTACGCAATGAAAGGCTTTCGCACTTTGGTGTTCGATGCCGCGCAATCAGCGGTGGACGCCGTGGAGGCTCGCCGCGAGCAAACCATCGAGCGTCTGGCCAAACGCAACCGCATCAGCGCTGCCGAGACCGATACTGTCCGAACGCTCCTGATCAAAGCGCGCGGCATCGAAGAACTGGCGCCACTCGATCTCGTGACCGAAGCAGTCTCGGAAAATGCCCGGACCAAATTGTCGGTATATCGCGCCCTCAAGGCCGCCGGCTTCCAAGGCACCCTCACCACCAACACCTCTTCGGTCTGTCGCGCGACTTTGCTGGCGGAAACCGCCTGCGACCCCAAGCGCTTCGCGCTCACGCACTTTTTCAATCCAGTGCTTTACACGCAAATGGTGGAGGTGGTGCGCGGCGATATGGAAAGCGGCAGTGCCGATGCTCTTTTAAATTTTTTGCGAACTATCGGCCGACAGCCGGTGGCCACTCAGGACATCTCCGGTTTTGTCTCCAACGGCATCCTGATGGTTTATGCGGTAATGGCCCTTCGGCTGGTGGAATGCGGCGCAGCTATTGAAGCCGTCGATCAGGCCGCGCGATATCTGAGGCTCCTGCCGCCGCTCTTCAGCTTCGATAGCTGGAAGCCGTCCATTGTCGAGGACGTGACTCGGGTGATGTTCGAGCATCGCGGTGATGCGTTCCTGCGCTCGTCGCGCTTGCTTCGGCGCTTGGCCGAGAGCAACCCGCGCTTTTACATTGGGCAGAAAGCCAATCCGAAAATTTACGAGCTTGCCGAAGCGTCAGGTCGATCGCTCGACGATGAAGCGATCACGCGCGCGCTGCGCCTCTCGACTCTGGTTTCCGCCGCGCGCGTAGTCGAGCTTGGCGAGGCGCCCGCGACTGTAGACTTCGTTGCAACCGAGGGAATCAAATTGCCGCTGCCGCCATTGAAAGAAATCGACAGTCTTGGCGCAGGGGCAATTCTCGCTGAGCTGACGCGAACTAATCAACAACTCGGCGGCGAGCCGTTGGCTCCGGCTGAATTGCTCGCGGCGACGGCCGCTGCCAATCAAACTTTCTACCGCGACGGCGAGCCCAATCCGTGGCTCATTGCGCGCGGCGAACCAGCCGCAACTCATGCGCGCCATTGACGTTCACGTTCATCCGAGCACGCGCGGCCTCGACATCCACGCCTGCCACTATTTCCGTCGGAGCCTCGATGACATTCCGCGGAGCGCCGAAACGTTCGCCGCGTTGTACATCAAGCACGACGTGCAAGCGCCGCTGATCGGCTGGCACCCATCCACGGTCAGCGAAGGCAGCCGCAACAGCAACGAGCATGTCCTCGAGCTGGTCGAAAAATTTCCCGATGTCTTCCCGGGAATCCTTGGTGCGCTCGACACCAACGCGGCAGATTTCAACGCGGTGGCGCGCTACGCCGAAGAACTGGTTCGAAATCCCAAAGTCATTGGCTTCAAGTTTCACCCGCCCGATCAGGGATTTTATCCGAGTGACCGGCGATTTTATCCGATCTGGGAAGTGTTGCAGGCGAGCGGCAAGCCGGCGATGTTTCACGCCGGCTTCACCGTGCTCGGCGCGGACACCGACGGTGGCAGCGGCATCGCGCTTGACTACGGCCGGCCGATTCATCTCGACACTCTCGCGCGCGACTTTCCGCGCATGAAGATTATCGCCGCGCATCCCGGTTGGCCCTGGGAGCAGGAATTGGTCGGCGTGGTCACCCACAAAAAAAATCTCTACGTCGACACTTCCGGCTATCTCGCCGACCAGTTGCCGGAAATTTTCCGCAGAGCCATCGGCGGCCGCTTGCAGGACAAAGCGCTTTTCGGCACCGACTTTCCGTACGTCGATCTGGAAAAGGCGCTGGCGAGTTTTGACAGACTCGATTTTAAATCCGCGGTCAAGGATAAGATCCTGTTCGCCAACGCGAAGCGGCTCTTTGGCCTGTAGCTGCGGTCGTTAACGATGGGCGCGAATGAAACGCGATGGAGGGAAAATGAAAACCCGGCTCGCGATTTTAATTTTTAACTTTTCACTTTTAACTTTTCACTTATCCTCCAGCGCCGCGCTGGAGCGATTGAGAATCGGCTACCCTTCGCCGAGCGCCAATTTTTATCCGCTCTTCGCCACCAAGGAAGCCAATCTCTTCGAAAAATACGGCTTCGAGCCGGAAATGATTTACGTCCAAGGTGTTCAGCTCATCGCGGTCCAGGTTGCCGGCCAACTGGATTTCTCGTCGGTTTCCGGGCTCGTGTTTCTCCAGGCTTCGGTCGAAGGCTCGGACCTGATCATGCTCGCCAGTTCCAACGACAGCCAGCCCATGAAACTCATGGTGCACAACGGCATCTCCGGCCCGAAGGATCTCAAGGGCAAAACCATCGCGGTAACCCGCTTCGGTTCACTGACCGACTTGCTGTTGCGTCCGATGCTCAAAACCTGGGGACTGGAGCCGCAGAAGGACGTGAAACTGCTCCAGATCGGCCGGCTGCCCGACATGGTCTTGGCCATCGCGCAGAAGAAAGTCGACGGAGGCGTGATTTCTTTCCCGAACTCGCTTCAGGCCGAGAGGATGGGCGCCAAGACGCTGCTCGATTTCGCCGAGTCCGGTCTCGATATCCCATCGACGACGATCGTCGCGAGCCGCAAATACGCCACGGCACACCGCGACGTCGTACTCAGATTTCTCAAAGCCTACATCGAAGGCACGCGCCGGCTCCTCACCGACAAGGAGCTTGGCATTCGCGCCCTGAGAAAATTCGGCGGCGTCAACGATCGCGAGTTGCTCACCACGACCTACGATCTCTTCACCAGCCGCTACACAAAAAAAATTCCGAAGATCAATCCGAAGACGGTGGAAACGGCGCTCAACCTCCTCGCCGAAGTCACGCCCAAAGCCAAAGGCCGCAAAGCCGAAGAATTCATGGACACCAGTTTTATGGACGAGCTGGAATCGAGCGGATTTATCAATTCGGTCTGGAAATGAATTTGTAGGGGCGGACCTACGTGTCCGCCCGTGCTTGGTATTGCAGGACAGACACAAATTCTAGGAGCGATCAAAAAATGCCCCAGGAAAAAATCGCATCCCAAGCATATCTCGAAGTCGCCGCCGACCACGGTGTCGAATACGTATTCGGCCTCCCCGGCACCAGCGGCCAGGAATTCATCGGCACTATCGCCGACCAGGAAAAGATCCGCTTCATCCTAGCGCTTCACGAAACCTGCGTGGTTTCCATGGCTGACGGCCATGCGCGCGTCACCGGGCGGCCGCAACTCGCCCAAGTGAGCACCTTGCCCGGTTCGTGTAACGCGGTCGGCGCGCTCTACGACGCCTATCGCGACCGGTCGCCGGTGATCGTCACCTCGACCAACGTCGACACGCGTATCGCCGGACGCGATTCGCACACGGAGGGAAAAGATCTGGTCGAGATGACCATGCAATTCACCAAGTGGAGCGCCGAGGTGCATCGCGCCGATCGCATCCCGGAATATCTGAACCGGGCCTTCAAAGTCGCCGCGGCGCCCCCCAGCGGACCGGTCTATCTCGCGCTGCCGAGCAATCTGCTCGGCGAACCAATTAGCGTAGAAATTCCCCGCGCTGAGCGCGCGCGTGTTGCGTCGCGCATCGGCGCCGATTCGGAGTCTTTGACCGAAGCCGCGAAACTTTTCATGCAAGCGAAACGGCCTGTGATCGTCGCCGGCAGCGGCGTTGCGAAGAGCGGCGCGATTGAAGAGCTGATCAAATTTGCTGAGCTCGTCGGCGCACCCGTCGTGATGGAACCCCGTTATTCGTTTCTGAGCTTTCCGACGGATCATCCACAGAGTTTTCAGATCGCCGAGCGCCAGCCATCGTTCACGTTGCCGGTCTGGGGCGAGCCCGATTTGCTCCTGGCCATCGGCTGCCGCCTGATCCGCGAGTATCGCTATCTGCCCGAGCCGGTGATCAAGCCAGAAACTCGCTGCATTCACATCGACGAAGATCCCTGGGAGATCGGCAAAGTCTTTGCGGTGGACGTCGGCATCATCGCGGACGCCAAAAGTGCGCTGCGCGGTCTACTCGAAATTTATCCGCGCATCGCGCCGAGCAGCAACGGACGCGAGGAACGGCTCGATTGCATCAGGAAAGCAAAAGAGCGGACCAACACCGAGCTGGAAGCGCGGATCAAACAAGGCTGGGATGGAACTCCGATCAACACCGCACGGCTGGTTCGACTCATGGATCGCCTGATCGAAAAAGACGCGTTGATCGTCAACGAAAGCCCAACGAGCAAAGATATTCTCATGGCGAATTTTAAATTCGCCGCGGGCCGTTCCTATTTTTCCAATTCCTCCGGCGGCTATCTCGGTTGGGGCCTCGGGGCCGCCATCGGCGCCAAGCTCGCTTTGCCGAACCGGCGCGTTGTCGCGTGCCTCGGCGATGGCTGCACAATGTTTGGTCTGCAGGGTTTATGGACCTTGGCGAAATATCGTGTGCCGCTGACGGTGATTGTGTTTAACAACCGCGCTTACATGGCGGTGAAAAACCAGTTTCGCGGCTCGGAGGAGCGCGTGCGCATCGCCGCTGAAATGGGCGCCGAGCTCACCGGTCCCGATTTGAACTTCGCGCGCCTCGCCGAAACGTTCGGGATCTTCGGCCAGCGAGTCGAGCAGCCCGAGGCCATCGAGGCCGCGCTCAAACGCGCCCTGGAGCAAAACGGCCCGGCGCTGATCGACGTAGAGATTGCGCAGAATACGCGAAAGGATTGACGCAAGCGTAAACTATGAGTCACCACGAAGGACACGGAGAGCACGAAGGCTGAATTTTCATCGAAACCCTTCGTGTCCTCCGTGATCTCCGTGGTGAAACTCTAGTTGCTCGAATTCTCAACGTTAAACGCAGGAGGCATTATGACGCAGAACTCCAAAGAGGCTTTCGAAAAGGCCGCCCTCGGCGCCGAGAACAAAGCCTACAACATCCTCGCCAAACTCGATCCCGAATACTTCGAGAAACTCAAAGGCCTGTATCTCGACGGCACCTTTGGCCGCGACGGTGCACTTCCACGCCGCACCAAGGAACTGATCATGGTCGGCATCTGCTGCGCGCTCAATCGTCCGCGCGGCGTGCGCCTCCACAGCGAGCGCGCCCTCACCCTGGGCGCGAGTCCGCGTGAGATTCTCGAAGCCGTCGAAGTCGCCGCGATCCCCGGCGGCATGCCCGGGCTCTGGCTTGGGGTGGAGACGCTGGAAGACATTCTGAAAACCAAGGGCATCGAATTCAAATGATCTGCCGATTCCTTGTAGGGGCGATTCATGAATCGCCCCTACGCCAACCAAAAACGATATTGCACCAAACAGAACGATGACTGAATCTAACAACGGCCCTCTCAACGGCATCCGCGTACTCGATCTGAGCCGCGTTCTCGCCGGCCCCTACTGTACGATGTTTCTTGGAGACCTCGGCGCCGAGGTGGTGAAGGTCGAGCAGCCCGGCGTCGGCGACGACACGCGCGGTTGGGGTCCGCCCTTTGCCGGCGGCGAGAGCGCGTATTTTCTTTGCGTGAATCGCAACAAGCAGAGCCTCACAGTCGATCTGAAATCGGCCGAAGGGATTTCGTTGATCCACCGGCTCGCCGAGCGTGCCGATGTGCTGATCGAAAATTTTCTCCCCGGCACCATGGACGAGTTCGGGCTCGGCTACGATGCGATTCATGCCGTCAATCCGAAACTGATTTACGCTTCGCTTACGGCATTCGGCGCAGACGGGCCGATGGCGCAGGTTCCCGGCTACGATTTGATCGTGCAGGCGTGGGGCGGATTGATGAGCATCACCGGCACGCCGGAGAGCGGACCTCTCAAAGTCGGCGTGGCAATCCTCGACATCCTTGCCGGACTCATGCTCGGCAAATCCATCGTCGCCGCGCTCTACGCGCGCGAGAAACACGGCCTGGGTCAGAAGCTCGACACTTCGCTCATGGAGGCCGAGGTCGCCGTGCTGATCAACGCCGGCAGCAATTATTTGATGAACGGAAGAGTTCCCGGCCGCTGGGGCAACGCTCATCCGACGATCGTGCCCTATCAAAGCTTTCAAACCGCCGACAGCTATCTCGTCATCGGCGTCGCCAGCGAGGGGATTTGGCAGCGTTTCTGCAGAGCGATCCGCAAAGCGGAGCTGGCTGCCGATCCGCGCTTTGCGAAAAATGCCGATCGCGTAGCGAACCGCGAAACTTTGATTCCGCTGCTCACCCAAATGTTTCGCGGCGAGGACAACGCAACCTGGCTGCGGCTTTTGAATCAAGCCGAAGTTCCGTGCGCGCCGATTCAAACCATCGATCAAGTATTCAGCGCGCCCCAGGTACTGCACCGCAACATGCTTCTCGAAGTGATGCATCCGGCGGCGGGCACCGTGCGCATGGCGGGACTGCCGGTGAAATTTTCCGCCACGCCGGCGTCGGTGCGTCTGCCGCCGCCGCTGCTGAGCGAGCACTCGGAGCAAGTGCTCTCATCGTGGCTGGACATGAGCGCGGATGCGATCGCCGATCTCAAACGAAAGAGCGTGATATGAACGGCAAAACCTTCGAAGAGTTCAAAGCCGGCGAGCGCTACAGCACCGGGCGGCGCACCATCACCGAGCACGATATTTTGCAGTTCGTCGGCCTCGTCGGACTCACCGAACCGCTGTTCCTCGATCTCGAGTATATTCGCAACGAGAGCCTTTACGGCGAGCGCATCGCGCCCGGCAGTTTGACCTTCGGCATGGCAGAAGGACTCACGGTACAGACCCGGCTCATTCACGGCACCGGCCTGGCGTTCGCGGGGCTGGACAAGATGCGGCTCTTCGGACCGGTGAAAGTCGGCGACACGATCCAAGTCGAAATCGAAGTGCTCGACGTCAAACCGGTGCCGGCACGCGGTGGCGGCATCGTGCGCTACCGGCAATGGGTCAAGAACCAGCGTGGTGAGACGGTGATGGAATACGACGTCGCGCGTCTCATTCGCAGCGGGAAAGAACCCGTGAAGGGTCAGGCGTAAAGCGTAAGGGGTTTTGCCTGACGCCTTACCCTTCACCCCTTACGAATGGAAAACAGCATGGCCAACGCAAAAATAAATTTTGGCGTTTTATTACCGACCCGCGAAGCAGTCATGTCCGGGCGATCTGAACCCGCGACTCTAATCCAACTTGCCGAGCGCGCTGAGGCGCTCGGATTCGGCTCTGTGTGGGTCGGGGACAGCGTGACGGCGCGGCCGCGAATTGACGCGCTCACGACGCTCGCTGCGGTCGGCGCGCGCACGCGCCGTCTCCGTCTCGGCACTTCAATTTTCGTCGCCGCGCTGAGAAATCCGATCCTGCTCGCCTATCAGCTCGCGAGCCTGGATTGGATCACCGGCGGTCGAATCGATTTCGGCGTTGGCTACGGCCGGCCCAAGGAGGCAGCAGCGGAAAGCGAATTCAGGATGCTCGGCCTCGATCCTGCCGCGCGCATCAAGATGAGCGAAGAAGTCATCGCAATCATGCGCCGGCTATGGCGCGAGAATGACGTTTGCCATGCCGGTCGATTTACCAGCTTCGAACATGTCACGGTGGAACCAAAGCCCGCGCAGCCTGGCGGCGTGCCGATCTGGGTTGCATCCAACAACGTCGAACCTGGTTTAAAGCGCGTCGCCCGGCTCGGCGACGCCTGGATCAACAACATCAAAAGCCCCGAGCTGTTCGGCGAATGCTGGCAGAAAATTCGTGCCTACGCATCGGCCGCCGGACGCGATCCCGACTCGATTGGTGCGAGCATTTATTTCACGCTTGCCGCCGGCGGCAAGGATGCCGTGGCCGAAGGGCAAACTTTCCTGGCGAAATACTACAACCGCCCCTTCGAAGCGGTCGCCAACGCGATGCTCTGCGTCACCGGCAGTTGGGATGAAGTGATCGATTGGATGGAGAAATATCTCGAGGCCGGAGCGCGCACGGTGGTGCTGCGCTTCGCTGCCAACGATCAACTGCGCGCGCTGGAAAACTGCGCCGAGGCGCTCCATCGCCGCGGTTTGCTTTCTTGAAATTTTTTAAGCGAGTTTCAATCAGTGCGAGTACGATGCCCGCAGTTCGCTGCGTTGAATTGAATTCCCATCCGAAGTCCGTCATTCCCGCATGTCTTAAGCGGGAATCCAGGCGAAGCCGAATCTGGACTACCGATTAAAACGTTCGGGACTGGCATTTTCTGAACAGCTTGCCGATGTGTTCTCCTGATACCCCGCAGCTTGCTGCGGGTAATTCAATCCGGAATTTCCAACACGACCTTGCCGAACTGGCGTGCTTCTTCGACGTAGCGCTGCGCCGCGGCGGCTTCGCTGAGCGGAAAAACCGAATCGATGATCGGCCGGATTTTGGCCGCGTTTAGAAAGCTGATCAGCAAACGAAACTCCTCGGGGCTGCCGAGGGTCGAGCCGCAGATTGTGAGTTCCTTCGAACATATCTCCGCGATATCGTCGACCGCATGCCCGCCGGCCGTAGCGCCACAGGTCACGAGCCGTCCGCCCAACGCCAAGCACCCTAAGCTTTTGCGCCACACTTCACCGCCGACACAGTCGAGCACCACGTCGACACCGCGCTCGCCTGTCAGTCTTCGCACCTCGGCGATGAGATCCTCCGTTCGATGATGGATGCCGTGATCGGCACCCAGATTTTTTGCCCGCGCCAGTTTCTCTTCGCTGCTCGAGGTGACGATTACCCGCGCGCCGATTTTCTTCGCGACCTGCAAAGACGCGCTCGCCACCCCCCCACCGACGCCGATGATGAGAACGGTCTCGCCGGGTTTAAGCTCGGCGTTGGTAATCAGCATGCGCCAGAGCGTGATGAAAACCAGGGGAAAAGCCGCCGCCTCTTCGAAAGAATAATCCGCGGGAATGGGAAAACAATTTTGCGCCGGCAGCTTCACGTATTGCGCGTAGGTCCCTTCCAGTCGCTCGCCGAGCACGCGCAGGCGAAAACACATGAAGTCACGACCGGTGAGGCAGAATTCACACCGGCCGCATCCAGTTGGCGGATACAAACAGACTCGATCGCCAGCTTTGATGTTTGCGACGTTGGCATCAATTTCGGCTACGATGCCGGCGCCGTCGGCGCCGAGAATATGCGGTATCGGCACGGCGATGCCCGTAGCGCCCATGCGATTCCAGATATCGATATGATTGATCGCCGCTGCTTTGAGCTTGACGACGACTGCGCCGCTCTCGAGCTTCGGCTCCGGGGCGTCTTCATAAAACAGTTGTTCCGCACCGCCGTAGCCATGCATTCGGACCGCTTTCAAAAATCCTCCTGACGCGAAAACAATTCGCTAACAAGAGCGATTTTCGAAGTCAAACCGGCAATGAAAGACAGCGAGAGGCGATTGAATATAGAGTGGAATGCTTTGCCTGGGAAAGGGTGCCTCCTTAACGGAGGCACCCTCGGGTGATGACGCCGGACACAAACCGAGGAGGGGAGTTCGTGCCCAGCTCGGGAACAGCGTTTGCCGGTAAAGCCGGCGAGAAGACAGAAAACTACCTCATTCGGTTCATCGCGAACTGAAGTTTCTTGAGTTCGCTCTGAAGATAAAGATCCTTGAGTTCATGGCGATCCATATGCGCTTCGAGCAGTTCAGCGGGAAACATTCGAGCGCCGCAACGATTGCAGATGGACGCGCGAAAGGTTTCTTTTTCGAATTGGATATCGTAAGAATCGACGTTGGCTACAGCTTCCATTGGCTCCCTCTCTATGTCGAAGACTCTCTGCTGCGAACGTAAAAAGCAATCGGTATGCCAGCTTGGAGGGCGGTCGATAATTTCCGCCAACCCATTGATATTTCATGCGTCACGGCTGCATCACAAGAGACAAGGGCAAACTTGCACACGAAGTCTGATCGCGGCTGTTGTCCATGGTTTACATTTTTGTGCCCGATAGATCAGGATCATCCCTATGACGACTTCCAACCCTTCCAGCATAGGGACCATCAATTTCTCGACGCAAAAAGCCGGTCGATATGCGATTGGCTTGATCGAGCTCAACAACCCGCGCGCGTTGAATGCGCTCACATTGGAAATGTTCTACGCGATCAAAGCGCGCTTGCAAGCCTGGCGCGAGCAGGAAGAAATCGCCTGCGTCGTCCTCCACTCAAACTCGGAGCGAGCGTTTTGCGCAGGCGGCGACGTGAAGGCGTTGGTCACGGCGTTGAATAGTGAAAGCGGAATCAGCGCGGCGCTCGAGTTTTTTACCGCCGAGTACGCAGTCGATTATTTCATTCACACTTATCCCAAACCGATTCTCTGCTGGGCCGACGGCATCACCATGGGCGGCGGCATCGGACTTATGAACGGCGCCTCCTTCCGGGTTGTCACGGAACGCACGGTGATGGCGATGCCGGAAATCACCATCGGTCTTTATCCCGATGTCGGTGGAACTTATTTTCTGAATCGGATGCCGGAAGAAATCGGTCTATTTACCGCCTTGACCGCCGCGCGTTTCGACGGCGTCGACGCGCTCGCCGTCGGCATGGCCGATTATTTCATCGCCGCGGAAAAGAAAAATGACACATTTGCCGGGCTGAGCCGAGTCACGTGGAGCGCTGAGGCGAATCGCAATCGCACCGCGCTCCGCGAATATTTGCAATCCGCGGCGGCGCCGCGGCCAACGTCCGCGCTGATGCAGCGGCAGGATCAAATTCGGCGTCTCGTTGGACGGCCGACTATGGGCGCAATCGACGAAGCGCTGCGCGTCTGGACCGGCGACGATGAATGGATGAAATCGGCGCTTCACGGCTACACCACGGGCTCGCCCACTTCCTCCAAGGCGATCTTCAGGCAGGTCAAAACGGGCGGGGATCTGTCTTTGAAAGAAGTTTTCGCGCGCGAGATGGATATGTCGTTGAATTTCTGCCAGCAGTCGGATTTTCGCGAGGGTGTGCGCGCGCGGCTCATCGATAAGGACCAAAAGCCGCGCTGGCAACCTGCCAAACTCGAGCAGGTGTCCGACGAAGAGATCGAGCGGCTGTTTTCGAAGCGGCACGGTCAGCGCGATCTCCTCTCCGAAGCCATCGCGGCCTTGTAATTTCACGGTTGGAACAGCGCTCTGCCGTGGGACTTGACAGCCGCGCTGGCTCACGCAATGGTACGCTTGAATTTCACGTATCCCCAAGCGAAGTCATGAGCATCCAAGCCACAGAAGTCGAATTTCCGGTCATGCGCTACGACATCACCCTGCCACTTTTGGAGGGTCGAGTACCGATCGACGGCGTGCGATTGCAGCCGGTGAAATCTTCCTCGATGATCAATAAGGAAGATCCCAAGATCAAGTCAGGCGATTTCGGTTTGATGGATTTGAACATCGGCTATTTTCTCCCGGCCATCGAGGCCGGTTGGGAAATTGTCGGGCTGCCGGTTTTCTCCAAGCGCAAGCCGGTTTATCAACTGATTTTTTGCCACGCCGACGCCGGCATTCGCACACCCAAGGATCTCGAAGGCAAGCGCATCGGCTCGCGCACTTACCGGACCGCGCTGACGGTTTGGGCGCGAGGTCTGCTGCACGAGCGTTACGGCGTCGACTTCTCTAAAGTTCGGTGGGTGTTGCAAGCCAAGGAAGTCTTTCCGGTCCATGACGCCAACGCGAAGATCGAGTACGTCGACGAATCGAAGAACATATCGCAGCGGCTCATCGCCGGCGAATTGGATGCCATCATCACCGATATCTCCGATACCAAGATGTTCGAAAACCTCGAAGGTAATCCCAAGATCCGGCGCTTGTTTCCCGACTATCTCGAAGAAGATCAAAAGCTCTATCGCGATACTGGCATTTTTACGCCGGTGCATATGATCGTCATGAGCCGCAAGCTCGATCGTGCGCGACCCGAGCTCGCCGGGAAATTCTACGCCGCCTTTGAACGAGCCAAGCAGATCGCCTATGACGACGTCCTAAGCGACCGCAGCGGCTTTTCAGTGGTCTATTTAAGAGAGCGCATGAAGGAGCAGACCGCCGCCTGGGGCGACCCATGGAAGTACGGTACCAAAGCCAACAAGAATACAATGGACGCTTTCATCAAGTACAATGTCGAGCAAGGTATGATTCGCGAGACGCCGAGGTATGAACAACTTTTCGCGTCCGGCACGCTCGACACCTAACCCGGATTTGAACGGCTTGAACATTTGAGCTTTGATTTGAATAGATTCATAAGGACTTCGCATGCTGTCCAGAGAAGATAACGAGTTAGTGACGCGGACCAACCAGGGCACGCCAATGGGCAACCTGATTCGGTGTTATTGGGTGCCGGCGCTGCTTTCGGAAGAGATTCCGACCACCGACTGCCCGCCCGTGCGCGTGAAATTGATGGGCGAAGAACTGGTGGCCTTTCGCGACACTCAAGGACGCATCGGCATTCTCGCTGAGCGCTGCACTCACCGCGGCACTTCGCTTTTTTTCGGGCGCAACGAAGAATGCGGCCTGCGCTGCATCTATCACGGTTGGAAATACGACGCAGAAGGCAACATCATTGAAACCCCGGCGGAACCCGCGGGCAGCGACTTCCACAAGAAGCTTCGCCACACCGCTTACCCCACCCACGAGGCCAACGGCGTCATTTACGCTTACCTCGGGCCGCGCGAAGCGATGCCGCTCTTTCCCAATTACGAATGGAACCAGGTGCCGCCGGAATTTTTCTATGTGACCAAAGCTTTGCTGGAATGCAATTACCTTCAGGGCCTCGAGGGCGAGTGCGACTCTTCGCATCTCTCCTTTTTGCACCGCGCCTTCACCAACGAGCGCAACCAGCCGCTCTACAAGAGCGACACGGCGCCGTTCTACGAAACCGAAGACACCAACTTCGGCGTGCGCCTGATCGCC
>Ga0310810_10003544_pt1 | contig 17034 bp, 24 predicted proteins | sample NCmetagenome_FD_207641 | JGI IMG/M metagenome (GOLD analysis project Ga0310810, IMG submission 207641) | Soil microbial communities from experimental microcosm in Duke University, North Carolina, United States - NC | ecosystem: Engineered > Artificial ecosystem > Soil microcosm > Unclassified ... | reverse complement strand
GAAATTCTCCAACTGAAGTGACCGCCGCCTACTATACTTAGAATTCACCAGTCCACTGCGCTTCCAAGACAAGGCACGAAACCGGAAGTGCGATCCTCCATTCTCGATCTTCGATCCTCGACCTCACTTCTCCTGTGCTCCATCGCCGCTTTGCGCCTCCACCCAAATGACAGTTCTTGCCATCCTCAATCCTCAATCCTCGATGAACGCCTGCCGGCTGCAAAAAGCGACATGGGGTTTGTGCAGCGACGCCGTGTGCAAAACCGCGTCGACGCCGCTCATGCATCGCTTCACCAACGATCGGTCGGTATCGATCCGATCCTGCGAGTGAAAGGCGACTTTATAACATCCAGCCCGACGACCTCGTGTGTCGTTGTCTCGATCGTTCTCACCAGCGCCTCGCCGAGAGGTCCCGCGCTGCCTGTAACTAAAATCCTCACCTCTTACCCTTCACGCTTGTGCAATCGAGAGATTGAGCGCAGACGCGGCTCATCTTGAGCAGTGGCGTAATACAGAGCTAACCAGCGCATCGCGCTCATGAAGAAACTGCAGAATTGTATCTTCGGATATCCGGCGGGACGGAAAGCAGACCGGCTAATTCTGTCAGCGCGCGCGTTATGTGTTCCCTCTTAAGATGCGCGTCGATAGCCGCGTCGCTTACCCATTCTTCCACGAAGGTAAAGTCCGCGGGATCCGTTCGGTTCTGCAGCAGCGCATAGCTGATGCAACCGGCCTCTTTTCGAGTCGGCTCCACCACAGCGAGCAAGATCGAGCGGACCCGATCGACGCAGTCCGCCGTCGCAATAATCCTGGCGACTATTTTAATTGAATCTTGCGCCATTTCTCCTCCGTCTGCGCGCTATGAAAATTACCGTAGTCTATTTTCTCTCGGCGTTTCGGTGGTCACCGCGAAAGCGCTTGCTCGCACCGGTTCGATGGGCCGGATTTCAAAGAACAAGCCGCAGTTCAAACACGGGTTGCCCGCGGCGATCTCTGACGCTTCGTCGAGACTGCGCGCGAGAATAAACCAATAGCCGCCGATGACTTCCTTGGCTTCGCCGTAGGGACCGTCCGTCATCGCTTTTCTAAAAACCGTTTTGCCTGTGTCCGCCAGCCGCTGACCCCGTTTCATCTTTCCTTCGCTTACGAGCCGATCCAGCCAGACGTAGAAATTATCGATCGCAGTCTGGATAACGTCCGGCGAAAGATCCTTATCCCATTGGCCGCGGGAAATGACCAGATACTCGGAACCTGAAACTTGTTCCTCCATCGATCCCTCCTTTCAGACGATTATAGCTTTATGCAGGCGTGAGGCGAGTCAGTACAGCGATTTTTGCGCAGCAAAAATTGGCCCACGAGAGCCGCAGCCTGCGCAAGCAATCTGGAACCTCATTCGATGCCTCCCTGGCAAAACCATTTTCTCCTCACCCGGTCATAGTAAAGCCAGAGCAGATCGCCGCGGCGGGTTTCGACGTAGTAGTATTCGCGCTCGATCTGGCGGTTCCACCAGCCGCCGGAAAAAACGTAGGGGCCGATCAGACGAGCGACCGCGTCGTGCCGGGTGCCGAGGCCGAGGAGCCATGGATCTTCGTGCGAGTGAAACGGTCCGCTGATCAAGGGCTCGGGCTTCGTCTGGATGCGCCGCACCAGAGTTTTTCTCTCGACGGCTTTTGCTTCAGGCCGCCGAAGTCGGCTCACCGGCTCCCAGGTAAATTTCGCCTCCGGAAGATGGCCGTCGGTAAGCCGGGAGCAGACTACCGATTCCTCGCCGAATTCAGCGCGCAGGCGCGCCAGAGCGCGGTTGACCGCGTCGAGATCGCGCGCCGGTCCCTGCACTCCGCTCAGCATCGACTTTTCGAATAGACGGAGCTGCTCGCTGTTGGCGGCAACGGTTTCGGCGCCGAGTTCGATTTCGTTCACGCCGGCGGCGAGTTGTAAAGATTCCAAGCGCAACCGCACTAGATCGAGAATCTGCGTCGCATTGAGCGTCGGCGCGGCCGGACGCAGCGATTCTCTCAGCCAATCACCATGATCGATCAGCAAAGAAAGCCGCAACGCTACCAGTGCCTGATGACGCTCAGCCAGCGCTGCCAGCAACGGGTGAAGCATTTGTTTGATCAAGAATAAAAGCCGCATAGCGTCGTTTTCCGGATCGTCGAGAATGAATTTTTGCCGAACGGGTTCTTCGGGTGCTCGCGGGTCGAGTGGCGTCCAGAGATCGCCGGCGGCCAGGCGATAGAGCCGATGCGCCGCTTTGCCAAAACGCTCGCGCAATCCACCGGACGGCAGAGAAAGCAGCGCGCCGACGGTCTCGATGCCGAGTTTGGAAAGTGCGTCGCGAAACTCCGGATCGATATTCAATCGATTGAGCGGTACTGCGCGCGCATGGTCGCGCTCTTCGGCGGGATCGCGAAAAATAGTCACGCCCGGTTTCGATTTGGCCGCGGCATAAGGACCAAAGCGCGTGAAGCCCACCGCCAGGTTCGCCGTGAAACCGCGGTCACGGAGATCTTTTTGAATTTCACGCGCCCACTGGTTCGGCGACGCATAAATCCGCTGCAGCCCTGCGCCGTTCAACCAGAAGGTTCCAGGCTCTTCATTTGATGCTTCCACTTCCGGAGTAAACCGCATGAAAATATAGACTAAATTCTCTATCGCTTTTTGGATTTCAGTCTCTGGGACCACCCCGGCGTGCAAATCAGATGCGAGGGAAAGCGCCGCGGCATAACGCAAGCCCGGCAGCACAGCCTGCCGCCGCGCCTTTTCATTGACCCAGAGCAGCAATCCCTGCGGCTTGTCTTCGGCTACTACCGCTGCCGGATGGCCGGCCCATTCTCGGTGGCGCTGAAGCAAAAGCTGCAGCGGAAAAGCCGGCAGATCAACACAAGCCAGCCGGTCCGATGTAAAGCTCTTCATAATTCCATGTGGGACCGCGCCGTTTGTCTTTGAGCACCCGCAAAGCGCAAACATAACGCCGGTCCGCGGTGCGTTTCTTTTCGGCGTGAACACGGAGCGAAACCAGCGAGCTCAGAGAAAACGCCGCGCGGCTTTTTTCCGTGAGGCAGAGAATCGCCGTGTGATGGCGGTGCGCCAAGCCGGTCAGGCGCGTCTGCAACGGCATCGGAATATCGCCGGCGCCGAGATCGAGCACGACGAGGCCGAAGCCGCCGGAGCGCAGCAGTTTCTCGCCCGCGCGCGGAATGCTATTCGCGCCGCTCAGGCGCACGACGATCAGCGATGCCAAGTCCAAACCGTTTTGAGCCGCATCGGGCGGATAAAAACAGCTTCGGGTCGAACCGACCCAGCCCACCGGCTCGCCGCGCTCCTGCGCCTCGCGCGCCAGAGCGAAAGCGATCGTCAGCGCCGCTGAAGACGCCGCGCCCGAGATTTCCACCAACCGGCCGGCGAGCTCGGCCAGCGTCCAGGGCGTCGGTGCAACAGGATTTAATTTTTGTGCAGAAGATAAGATCATGGAGAACTCCGTGAAGCGATCAGCAAACTATTCAAAGAACTTTTGAGACGTCGCACCGAGAGTTGCGACGTGAAGGAACGCGAAGTTACGAGCGGGAAAAGTCAGCGCGAGTGCCGGTCCAAACAACCGACAAAATTCTTATCGAACCATCGGAATGGCTCGCGCTATGAGAACAGAAAAGTACGAAGATCAGCGATCTATCAGAATTCCGGAAGAGATGCTTGAGATCCGGTCCAAGTTAACGCCGAATTCCAAAATGAAAGTAAAGCTTTAGATTATGGCTACCAAAAGTTCTTCCGTGTTATTTGGCGGGCGAAGTCCATCTGGTCTGCCCGAGAAGTAGCGCTGAGCAAGAGCGGCCGCCGACACGTGCTGGACTTTTTTGAAGCCGGCTTCGCGGGCCAGCGCCAGCATCTCCGTCGGCGTGAAGAAGCTGATGAAAGGCGTCCCGCTTGCTCGTGCTCCCTTTTCCGCCAGCTGAAGCCCAGGCCGCACCTCGGGATCGGCGAGCTCTATCGGCAGCAGAAACGACATTACGAGCGTAGATCCCGGAGCGAGCGTTGCGATCTGGCGCAGCATGGCCGCAACCGCGTCCTTGGTGAGATACATGCTGACGCCGGTAGAAGCCACGACCGCCGGACGACCGGCATCGAAGCCGGCGGTCGCCAACTGTTGCCACAAGTCATCGTCCGCCTCGAAATCGATTGGAACAAACCGCAACCACTCCGGGTTACCGAAACCGAGCTCGATCAGGCGCTGTCGCTTCCAGGCTTGAGGACCGGGCTGGTCGACTTCGAACACGTGCATGCGAGCAGCGGTCTCCGGCCTGCGCTGGACGAAAGTATCCAGACCGGCTCCGAGGATGACGTACTGGCCGACACCGTGGCCGGCCTGTTCCACGACCAAATCCTCGATGAAGCGAGCACGCGCGATAATGGACGCTCGAAATTGGCTCGTGAAGTGCGGGTCCATGTCCGGACGCTGACGCCAGTCTTCGTCGGGAGCCGCCAGCCTCAAGCCAACTTCGTCTTCGAACACATGCGGCGGCGGATCGACCTGAACGTGCATGGCGCGCCACAAAGCGACCCGCACCGCCGTGCTATCCGGCGCAAAAGTTTTTTGGTCATGCATGATATTTTTTTCGTGATAGTCCGATGCGATAGTAAAGTGTGGCCTAACGCTGATCAGCACGGGATGACAATCTTTCACCGCAATCTATCTGGATTTGTTTCTCCTCACTACCCGATGCAGCGGCACTATTGGCCTTTTGGACCCTGCGCAGTCTTGGCCCCAAAACATTGCCCCATTCTTTCTCAAGAACTTGAGGACTAACGCGCCTGCGGATAACACCGGATGGTACGGCAACCATGTAGCCGCACACGGCAGCCATCACTGGACAGGAACTGTGCGGTGGCGCTTCTGCAACAAGAAGCAATTCTTCAGTGCCTTTTGTCCAGGCGATAGCAGCAACATTGGATTGCTCGGGACATTCCCGCTTGCTGGTTCGAAGGTAGAAATCCTGGGTAACACTGCGGCTAATTTGATGGAACTGAAGATTGCCGGAAGGCGAAAGTAGAGCAATACGCACCGACCAGGAACCGACCCAGCCTCCGTCGCTTTCCGTCAGCGCGAACGCTCTTGTGTTGGATGACCACAATAGCTCTGCGAGACTTAGGATACTAAAGCCAACGCTCCGCTTGCCGTTTGGGGAAACGGTATAAGCCTCCATCTCGCCCACATGGAGCGCGGTTTTTCCATCGGGTCCGGCCAGGTGAAGCTGACGGCCGGCCATCGGGAAATCTGCGATCGCCGTCGGTCCTGGCCAGAGATAAACTCCGCGTACAGACCACATTCCCGACTGAGCAGTGGTGAAGACTTCAGCTGCGCCGGCTGTCGCAGTGAATGCAGCGCTCAACCACAATCCGACAAAAACTGCTATTCCTCGGATTAGCATCGATCTTGTATCTCGTACGCAAAGTTTCACTTCATCGAGTGCAAGCCGATCATGTTCCCTTCGGTATCGTTAATCAACGCAATGAATCCATACTCCCCGATGGAAAACTTCTCTTTAAACACCTCGCCGCCATTCTTCACGGCCCGCGCACTCTCCACAGCACAATCTTCACAGGTGAAATACACCAGCGTTCCGCCGCCACCCGAGTCTTTGCCTTCCATGTGGACAAGCGCGCCGGGACAGCCGTAGCCATCTGGACCACCCGGGAAGGCCAACATTTCAATGACCGGATTCGACATCGGATTGAGCTTCACTTGAAACGTCTTCTCGTAAAACGATCGCGCACGTTCCGTGTTTTGCACGTATATTTCAAACCAGCCAACAGGATTTCGGGATTGTGACTTTTCCATGCGGATTCCTCCTTCATTTCGGCTGCAGCAAAAGGTTAAGCGTTCGAACCACGGCGGCTAAACACCATAACGATAGCCGCAACCGTCAACAACGCCAAGATAGGATAGATGAGCAAGAGATCAATTCGAATATTGCACTCGCCGGAGCAAAGGATTCGAGCATACATGCCGGCTTCATAAAGCGCATAGGCGGTCCAGACCAAGCCGGTTATCAATGCGAATCCGGAGCGACGCAGACGCGCGAGGATGAAAAAAACAGCCCCGGGAATTAGCGCAAGAAACGGCTGTGCTACAAAGATGGCGAAGCTGGAATAGAACGTGTCCATAATCTTCTAACAGGCTGCTGAAAAACCCTTCCGGAGTCCATCATGTCCTTCCCCATGTGGATCAGAGAATCTCGTAGTCATCGCCTTCCTCCCTCGGTCATTTTTCGTGAACGAGCGAGGTAGTATGCGGGAAGCAACATCGTCATAAACGGCTAACGTGAGGCTCCACCAAAGCCTGCGCGCCTCCGAGGCGGGTTTTAGTTAAAGCGTGTTGTTGCGCATCAAATAAATAATTCGCCTTCTCAAGGCGCTACAACCAGCGGCGCACGCCTGCACAGTACTGTTCAAAAGCGTCTCCAAACGTTTCGCGAAGCCTCGTCTCCTCGAAGGGTATTACTATCGAATTGACGATCGCTATGGGGAGCGGCAAAACGAGAAGCGGCCAAACTTGAATAAGGATGCCGGCCACTCCTACGTAAATAAGCACAAGACTCACATACATCGGATTGCGAGTGAACCGATACGGACCGGCTGTCAACAGCTTCGATGCCGTGCCATGAGGAATAATGGTTGTACGCGCTGTCAGGAACATCCTCACGCATGATAGCGCGAGTACGAGTCCGAAGGTCAGCAAAGCAACGCCGACAATGTTGCCGGCTTCGGCAGTGCTTGGAGAATGAATAGTCAGAGGAATAATGTGTTGCAAACCGACACCAATAAAAAATGCTGTCGCAAATAGCAAAGGTGGAGGAATGCGCATAAGGGGATGGACACGGGAGAAGATATTCACTGTCAATTTTTCCACTCGTATTGTTATCCAACCGCGGTCGCAGGCGCGTGTATATAGGTTGGATTCCATAGACCGTGTGTGTTTAGCGGATTCGTCGTCTATCAAAAGGCTGGTTCATATTATACAGCGCCCCGCCTTCGGAGGCGCTCAGCGAGGGCGGACCAAGCGATGCCGTAACCGGGATAAGCGGCTTGTTCATCGCCGGATCTGCAAGCAAGGATGGCCGCCTTTGTGAATCCGGCCGCTTGCCAATCGATCTTGTCGTAAGACGTGAATGCGGTGAAGCGACAATCACCCGACGAAGCGTGTATTAAGCCGAGCATAAACTTATCGGCCGCCTCGAGTTTTTCGAGTGCCTCTGCCGACGGCAATTCGAAACCATCGAATTTAAGCTGTTCTATATAAGGAGTTTCGCCGCGTCGATGAGACTTAACTCGCACGACCCGCAAGAGTGCCATGCCGGTCGGAGTAGTCAACGCAAGCACATCACCCGCGACAAGTCCGCAGGTTGGACGCGGCGGAGGTCGTAGTCGTTTGCGCGCCGGTTGCGGTCCCGTGAGCTGCGCTCGGGCTTTGTTGAGCGCTTCGCACCGCTTGGGGAGCAGCTTGGGATTCTCTTGTTCCCACATCTTGAGGTCGCTCCCCGAATCGATGGCCGTCAGAGCACGCGCGCAAAGATTCGCATCGAGCCGTCCGATCTTCGATTGGGTAATAGCCAGGGCAACGATACAATTTACGCCCTCTTCAGGATCGTCAAAGTAAGATCGGAATTTATCTAGTGTCCGTCGCGTTGCTTCCGCGTCGTCGACCCCATCCTCGAGCAATTCCCGATAATGATCACGTACGTCGCGTGATATGTCGTTTGAGAAAATTCCGGTTCCCCAAGTTCCCATAAAATCAATTCAGTCGGGACAATGTGCCACGGGTCTAATTTGTGATCGCTGGCAGTTTGCTTGGACACAGCAGAGCGCCACCGATTCGCCGCCCCAAGCCGAAAAAGGCTAAACCGCTATGCCGAGGCAAACCAATTGTTAGCGAGCGATGCAATGCACTCTTCGCGCAGTTGCCAGGCCCGTTCAAAGTCGAGGCCAACCTGCGGCGCCCATTGAGCAATTGCTTCTTGATGGTACTTCAGCTTCACAACGGGTAGTTCATCCGGAATTACCGACCGCTCGTCCGTTAAGGAATCGAACAGAGACGACTGGCCTGCCACTAAACCGGTAAAGTCGTATCTCCGGCCTCCGTATGTCAAATAACGGTGCGCTTCAGGAATAACGTCAACGCCCGCAGCCTTCAAAACAAAGCCGACTCCAGGTGTATTGCGTTCCGACATTTCATACAGTCCAACGGTCAGCGAAATATCGAGACGACCGCATTCGTGCGCCAACGCTGCTAAGAAACGGTGCTTGGAACTGCAAGTGCCTGTGCGCGCTCGAAGAATGGCCTCTGGATTTCCGTCATCCGTGAACCGGCCATAAGGCAGCAGGCGAATAAACTCTGCTACGTCCGCAAAACTCTTAAGACCCAGTGCTCGAACAGCTACGGACAGCGGCCCATTTCCACTAAGCGGAAAGTCCAAGATGGGAAGATCGTTGCTTGTCATTGCTCGCTAACGGCAGCTGCAAGCTCGGCCATGCTACCTTCCCTTTCCGTTGATTAGCGTTTTGCTTTGGACTTGTTCAATGTCACGGCGACGCGAATGAGGGTCTTCAACGCCTCCTCGTTTATCTTTTCGCCCTCATGGAAGTCGATGGCGCGCCTTGTGTTTCCCTCGAGACTGGAATTGAAGAGGCCCGAAGGATCCTTCAGAGCCGCCCCTTTGGCGAAGGTCATCTTCACGACGCTCTTGTAAGTCTCGCCGGTGCAGATGATTCCGTCATGCTCCCACACCGGAACCCCTCTCCACTTCCACTCTTCGACAACTTCGGGATCGGCTTCCTTGACCAAGGCACGGAGCCGGCTGAGCATCTTGCCCCGCCAGTCGCCCAGCTCCTTGATTCTCGCATCTATCAACTGAGAAGGAGACTTGCTTTTTGGCGATCCGCTCTTCTTCATACCCGTTTCTCTCCCTAGTCCTGAGGCTCCCGCTCCCATATGGGCCGCTATTCTGGAACCGTGACACCAGTTTCTTTAAGTATTTGTAATGTGCGTGGGATGTCCGGTGCCTGCGGATCGATTGCCGCATCGATAGCTGTAAACATTTCAGCCGCCTTGCTATCGCGACTCGTAATTTCGATCATGCTCCCGCCACCCTTCCCGTACGTAAATCCATGCACGGTATTACGTGGCACGTGGACCAATGTCCCTGGCGCGCATTTACGCTTCTCATCTCCGCATAGAAAATGAATCTCGCCCGATAGAACAAAAAATGACTCATCCCAGTCATGACTATGAGGCGGCGGACCCGAGCCCTCTTCGCCTTCTTGAAAGGTCATCCCATAGCATTGCGTTGCGCTAGATGCCGCCAATACGGTGACCTTCGTGCCGACCACGTTAAGCGCTCGCGGCCGTTCCGCCGGAGACATAACAAAGTGTTTATTGATCGTCATTCTAATCTCCTTGGTTTGTCAGTATGTCGATACGTTCATTGTACGGCTTAACGTCAAGGGTGAGAGCGGCGAGCAAAGTGAGCCGGGTCGAGGGTGCTTCTCAAGCGGGTGCTTCACGTATAAAAATCTTCTGCGCTGTGCCACTCATGTTCGAGATTTCTCATTATCAAAGCGCAGTCGAATTCAACACTACCGCGTGGAAATCTCGTCGGATCAGAGAAATAGCTGGAATATACTTCCTTGACATCGAGCGACTCAACACGCCAACTTTTCGTCCGCAACTCAACGCCGTCCAACCTTCCCGCTTCGCTGGTCACGGAATATCCGAGTGAACCAGGTTCAAAAAAACTTGAGGCTTTCTCCAACGTAGAAAAACAAGACGAACTCGGAATCGTACCACCAATGTGACCCGAAACCCGTACCGAAACAGATCCATCAACCGACCGCATCCGGAAATCAATTTGTTTACCATCCTCACAGACATTAAAGACGGCACGATGATGCTCACCAGGAAAAATACGACCGCCAGCAAGATGATTCATTAGCGACCCAGTGTCACGCCTCGGGATGAAGACACCTTCCTTTTTCTCGCCCGCGTCTGCTTCCCAAAGCACCGCAACTCGATGAGCCGCGTTCTCGCTCGATATCCCGGTAAACGCTGGCAGAAGCCGTGGTCGAATTGCCTCAAGGCGAATAAGGCAAACACCTGCGATCGCGTGATTTCCCTGAAGCTTGGGAGTAAACCGAGACGGCAGTTGCGCCTGCATCACTTCGGGGTCAACGCGAAAATTCACCAGAATCCGTCGTCGTATCACACCATGAATTACAGGCAGTCGCATTGAGTTCTGGTCCCGCTAACGTTGTGGTGAACGGCGGGCCGGCACGTCGATTGGCGACGGACCGGCGCCTTTAGGTCGCTCATTTATCCGACGTCAGACTCGCTACCCAGTCCGGTATTTTCACGGGCTGTGGGTTCGGGATCTGTCCACACGGCTCCGGTACGTCGATCTGGTCGATCAGCCGCTCGGATGCAATGTCTCTCAGTTCATAGTGGATAGAGCACCCAAAATGCACCGGCTCCTGACCATACGCGATTCGTGTTCCGCTGTCGGCAAAGCCCCACTGAAAGATCGGCAACTCCACTCCCTTGAAGCGATGCACTCTGCCATCGGCGTATACAACAACCTGCAACGGGATGTCGTAAGACGTGCAACAATTCCCAAACATCGCCTGCGCCCCAACGGCTATTCTCGCCGACGAGATCGTCGGAGGCGAGAAGGCTGTCTGTTCCGGCTCCTTGCGTACGACGACGCGCTGGCCGTTTGTCTTGACGATCACGAGGTGACCGCCTGCGTCGATCGTCGCCGAGTCATAGGTCTCCGCACCCGCCGATCCGCCCTCTTGCGCCGTTACGATGGCTGTTACAACCATACACAGCAAGACGATCGTCCCGGCTCGTATCGATATCTCGACTCCCAGGTGATTGAGGATCTCTACTTCCCTCCGCTACGCCCAAGCTGGTCCGTCTATTAGGACGCCATTCTACTTTGCCGCGAAGCAGTAGAATCGGCCCGCGCCGCCGCCGGGAGCGGTATCGGCACAGCTTCGACTCTCATGCGCCGAGTTCCATGAAGCGGAAGGTAGTGCGGTATTGCCACCAAGCCCGATCCCGTCAACGTGACCTATTTGCGCCTTTATCTCGGGAGATTCTGACGTCCAGTCGTTGCAGGTTTTCCCCGGCGCGACTCTACCTTCGGCTGTCGAGCCGGTCAGAATGTCGTGTTCGTTGGGCCTTGGCGACCCAGGCCAGCCGCCCGGAACCGGTTGGCCCTTTTCGTCGACGAACAAGATCGGGTTTCCTCTGCGCTCGTGGAGATCGGCGAGGTCTTTTCCGACCATGAGGCCGTTAGCATTGAACCAGGGGCCGTTGCCGATTCGATCGCGAGCATTGGCGGGCTTATTGTCGTTGGCAGGATCCCGCTCCACGCTCAAGTATGCGCGCCACGTCTTATCCCCTTGCCCCACGGCGGCTGCCAAAGTTTGGCAAATCCGATCCGCGGCCACCAGGCCGCCCAGGTTGCCAGTTTTGCTCTTGGCGCTCGTGACAAAAAAACCCATGCTGGGGCGCGGGGCATCGGCCGCGTCACCCATTCGGTCCGTATCGCCGGCGACAATGACAGCCAGCGTCGCTACTGCAAGCAGCAAGCTGTGAAATTTCATAAGATGATCCCCCTTACGATTAGGTCGGGTCCTGCGTTTCGTGTTTGCAGCTGCGCCGAATCTGACGCTTCGTCACAGCATCCAGGCCGTTTACTCAACTACGATTCGCTGGCCGCAAAATCTTTTCCATCGCCTTTCCCTTTGCCAATTCATCGATCAATTTATCTAAATAGCGTATTTCCCGCATCGTCGGCTCTTGAATGTTTTCCACTCGGACGCCGCAAATTACACCTTTGATCAAAGTTCGTGAAGGATTCAGCTTAGGAGCTTCTTTGAAGAAGGTTTCAAAGTCTTTTTGCTTTTTCAATTGTCCTTCCAACTCACGCTGATTGTAGCCTGTCAGCCAGCAAATAATGGCATCAACTTGTGATTTTTTACGCGCCGTTTTTTCTGCCTTTGCGACATAATGGGGATAGACACTCGCGTAGCTCATCGTGAAGATTCGATGTTTTGTTGTCATGTGAATAGCGGGCCTAACGCCAGGGATGTGCGGCGGCATCAAGATATTCCTCACCGGACCGCCGACCGCGCAATCCAATGGTTCGGCGGTCCTCATTTTATGAGCTTCTCGATGGTTTTCTCGTTACGCTCTTAACTCGTTCTCGGCTTTTATATCCACGGCATTCTGAAAAATCCGCTCAAACATCGCCGCCGCGGTGGCAATCCCGATAGAGCCGAAGGTGATGAGGACGCCTATAAAAACCCCGCCTGCACGATCATCACTATTGCCCATTAAAATGAAAAGCTCTCCTACCGCAACAAAACCGATAATGGCTAACGCACAAAATTTTATAGTCCGCAGGGCTTTCACGGTCGCCTGCGAGAAAGGCTTATTCTGGCCGATGTATCCCAACACCTTGAATGCCTGATAGAGCGCCACAAAAAATGGAGTGGACGCTAAATACGCATATGCCAAAAAAGGATCTTTGAAATAGATCTCAAAGAGCGTGGCGTGCGCGTTTCTGCCTTCGATGTGAGGTTCCCAAAGCAGTAGAGCAAGAGCGCCAATGCCGATGAGCACAATGACTGTCTTAAGAAATATCGTTGGAACGACGAGTGACCGCATTTTCATTTAGTGGCCGCTGAACGCTTGCGGCTAAGCGGTGGCGAAGAAGAAGTCTGTAAGGCGAGCGTTCTCGACATCAGTCTCAAGCAGCGGGTTAGGACAGTATACGGTTGTGTCACTTGGCTTTGAGTCCGTCACGAAAGGCGATGGATTCCAATTCGACCCGGACCGCGTCCTCGATCGGGATCACCGGACGCGCCTCGAAAACAAACGCGGGCAGCAGCGAGCAGAACTTGTGGACCGCCGCCGGATCATCGCAATCCAGCATCATATATCCGCCCCAATCACCCACTCGGATCACGAACAACTCGATTTTGAAATTGGCGGGCGCCTTCCATTGAGTGAAAACCTCCAGTATCCGCTTCTGGGCATTCTCGTATTCCATAGGTGAACCTTGCGGGCGTTCGGACCATGTGATCATGTATTTCATTGGCATTCTCCTCCATTTATTGATGTCGTCGGAAACGTTGCTACATTTAGATAATGCTTCGATCATTTCTGTCCCAAGTGAAAACTTGAAGCTTTTCGTAAAATGACCTCAGCAGGCCGCCTAGCTAAATTTCGAAAGGGAGACGCCACGTTGTTGCCGTTCCCGGACGCCTCCTTTGATGCTCAACTCGCGTGCGGCCGCTCCTGACCCGCAGGAAGGTATCGTCGCATCACCTCATTCAAATCGCTCGGTTGCGCCACCTTCCACCCGGCCCGCGTGAACTCGTCCCATTCATCCGGACGCGGAGCCGAGTAGTACGCTCCCTCCGTTGTTGGCTGCGCTACAGCAGGAAGTGTGAGACCGCCCTCAAGTCGCTTTAGCGCCGCCACAATCATTTCGACGCCGGGACGATATAACGAGAGCACATGCCAGAGCAGCGAGCGGTCCCGCGCAACTGATAGCCGCGTTGTTTCGATGATTGGTCCCGTATCAATGGTCCCGTCGGTGATGTAGTGCAACGAACAACCGATTTCCGTATCGCCATTCATTAATGCGCGAAACGTTGCCAGTACGCCACGGTACGCCGGAAGCAGTCCGGAGTGCAGATTAAGGACGCCGAGTCGAGGAATCGCGATCACGGAAGATTTCAGAATCGCACCATATCGAATGGAAAGGAGTAGATCTGGCGCGAACCTTCGCACCATCTCGAGACCCTCCACGGAATTAGGATTCGCCAGCGGCGTGACTTGAATACCGCGATTACGCTCTACTTCCGCAAACGTCAGATATCGACCATCGCGGTCTGGCAGACCAGCGCGTTCTATGAGTGGGAATAGCACTTCATTCGGGAATCGTTGCTCAGCGACGCTCAACTCTTGCTGCTCAGATGACTCTTGCTGGACACGGACATTCCCGACTCGCTCCGTTAGCCCAATGCAAACCTCGTGGTGCTTGAAGGTGGGCAGCAGGAGATTTAGGGCAATATTGCTCGCCAGATCACGATTCAGACAACACAAGATCCGCATACCGTACGTTACTCCGCGAAGAGCGATGTTCTTGCGTCTGTCTAACGCCCACGTTCAGGTGCGTTTGAGGCGATGTACGCCCTTGCGGCAGCAAAGCTGCCCAGCCGGATCAAACGTTACTGCAACGTGTTGTTAGGCCGCTTTTACGCACGAACATAGCGCAAGTGTGTGGCATCTGGAGTATTGAGCACCTTGTCGATTCGAAACTGCGGCACGGCCTCGTGCAGATTCTCGAACAGGCGCCTTCCACTGCCAAATATTACTGGAGCCAGGGCAATTTCTAGCTCGTCAATGGCACCCATGTTCAAGTACTGCTGTATCACATCCGCTCCGCCCGAGATGCGAATGTCACGACCGCCTGCAGACTCTCGGGCCTTCTCAAGGGCACTCGCTGGCCCATCGTTGAAAAACAAGAACGTCGTCCCGCCCGGCCGGTCCCATGGTTCACGCTTCTCCCGGGTGAGCACGTACACAGGGGTGTGAAACGGAGCTTCCTCTGGCCAACTACGGTCGCCTTGGTCGAACATTCGCTTGCCCATGATGCTGACAGCGCTACGCTCCATGGTGTTGCGGAGCATATCGTTGACCGGACCGGTCTCTCCTCCCGGACCGAACTTGAGGTTCTCGCGAAAGTATTGCTGTTTGAGGATCCAGCTCATCAGCGCGCCCCACTTAGCACCCCAGTTCTTGTACTCAGGTCTATCCCAATTCTCGATGTTCATCCCTTCCGGCGCCATGTAGCCGTCAAGACTAAGGCCGATGTTCACAAATACCTTGCTCATGATTCCTCTCTCACGATTCTGGATGTCGGCCTAACGTATGGCTGAGGAGCGCGAAGCGTCTCTCTCAAGCCGGAGGTTAGGCAACTCTGTCAACTTCTCCCAGCGAGCATTATGCAATTCGCTTCAAGGCACGAGACCACGCACCGCCCATGCTTTTGCTTGAAGTGTAAACGGCCCGTTACTACCTCCGCGCAGAACATCCTGCCGCAGTCTTTGTTTCACCGCTTCCCGCCGATCTTCCGCAAGGCCTGCCACGTAGACGCCGGACGGCCCTGCGCCACCGAGATAACGCTGCCATAAGTCATCAAATGAAGAGAACTGGCACAGCATCGTCAAGTCTGTAACCTCCATGTCGGTCACACCGGCGCCTGTCAATAGATCTGAAAGCGCTTCCGCAGAACCGTACGACGCCCGCCGCCCAAAGGACCGGTTCACTGTCGGATCGATTGCGATCGCGGCATCCCACAAGCAGTTTTGGAGCTCATTAGCACGGCTGCCGTCCCACATTGTGGTCGCGACGACACCGCCGGATTTCGTCACTCGGCGCATCTCTTTCGCTGCCTTCGTTGCATCTGGGATGAAATCCACAATGAGCAATGCCAGGCATCGGTCAAAAGATGCGTCCCCGTAAGGCAGGTTTTGCGCATCTCCCAATTCGATCGTCACACGAGGATCGGCGATTTGACTCCGAGCCGCTTGAATGAAAGCCGCCGACGGATCGATGCCGACAATTTCTGCCGCCCGTGTCGTGCTCGCGAGCGTCGATAATAGCGCCCCAGTGCCGCACCCGACGTCAAGCACTCTCTCACCATTGCGGACACCGACAAACTCCACAAACAAAGGCGCCAAACGTCGGCTCCAGCGGCCCATCATTACTTCATATGCTTCGGCGACTTCAAACATAGTTCCTCCCATGTTTGCGAGATACGCCTAACGGCTGGCTGACCAGACAAAGCCAGCGAGCAAAGCGAGCGAGCTGACGATCGGGTCAAGCCGAAAGTTAGCCCACCCGAGTTCATTACCAGACTGGCTTTTTCCCGAAGGCGAATAAAGCCCGGCTAACTGAGTGAAAGCCATCTGGCTGTTTGAGCGCTTGCAGTTTTCTAAAAACTTCCTTCTTCGCCTGTTGAAGCAATTCCGGTGTCCTTTTCTCGAGTCGGCGCCGTATTCCCGTCGACCATAGCGAAGACCAATATTGATCTTCATCGGCGTAGACTAAATCTTTTTCCTCCACGGTGATTCGAATGTTCTCAAACCCGGCTTGTTGTAGGGCGGTTTTTATGTCCGGCGGCGTGTCAAACCGAACGTCAATTTTTGCAGGTAGATCCTTTGCCGACGGAGAATCAACAAACGGTTGAAGGACATCATGACACCAAGTCTGATACGGATTGTCAGCGGCCCAGGTGCTAAGCGCAACATGACCACCTGCCCTGAGCACACGGTGAATTTCTTTCAGCACGCGCTCGGAATCGCCGAACATCTGAAGCGCAAAGCCGCACAATACGTAATCGAACGACGAACCAACGAAGTTCATTTGCTCGGCGTCCATCTGACCGATTTCAGCGTTACGCGAATTTCGGTTCTCGATCTCCTTTGCTGTCTCGCGCACCATGTTTGGGGCAAAGTCGATTCCGGTGACGTGTCCGGTCGGCCCCACCTGCGCTGCCGCAGGAAATAACAGCGCGCCCCTGCCAGCTGCCACATCGAGCACATTAGCACCGGTCGGGATTTCGGCGGCATCAACAAGCCGTTGACCGAAGTACGAAAACTTCCCTGGCCCAATTCGATCATACATAGACGCCGCTTGATTGAATACTCGCAGGCTTTCTTCCCGCTTGGTAATAGTTTTGTCAGTCATAACTACCTCACCGCGATCATGAATAGAGCAACAATCCGATCTTGGCTAACGAGCGTTATCGACATCGGTCTAAGCCGCGGGTTAGGCGTGGGGCACTGAACGTGGAATGACCCCCAAAAATCGGAAAAGTAAGTACCACCCGTAACTGAAAAAAGTCAACACCAACCAGAACCCCAGCGGCTCTTCGGACCGCGCGTACCTTGGTCGGGATT
>Ga0310810_10003543_pt1 | contig 17034 bp, 14 predicted proteins | sample NCmetagenome_FD_207641 | JGI IMG/M metagenome (GOLD analysis project Ga0310810, IMG submission 207641) | Soil microbial communities from experimental microcosm in Duke University, North Carolina, United States - NC | ecosystem: Engineered > Artificial ecosystem > Soil microcosm > Unclassified ... | reverse complement strand
CGCGCGGCCACAGACGTCCGTCATGGTCGTAGCGCGAGCGAAGGAGCCGTGCGGTTGCCGCGGCCTTCGTCATCCTCTGTCCGTCGCAGGTCCAGAACGCGCGCGGGCGTGCCGCATCGTTTCGATAGGCGTAGATCTGGTCTACGTGCGAGACGAGCGTGAGCGACGACGCCTCGAGCGGCGCGCACGAATAAATTACGGCGACATTGGCAGCGTCCAGCAAATCCCGCCTGGCTGGCAAGACTCCCTCGGAGTCGATCCCATGGAACTGACCGTCATGAGGCAACGGATTCCCTGAGGACGTCACGTCGGCCCAGTCGGAGTAGTCGTTGAGAATGATTCCCGCCTGACCATCGAGCGCGGGCTGCCCGTTGCGAAGCATCTCACCTGCGCTGATGCGGTTCTCGCACGTCGAGATCGCGCGGCCCGAATTCGGCGGACCCATCCAGTGCCGGATGCGATCCGTGGTCTCGACCGACACCGGCGCCATGGCACCTGACGTGAACGCGGCGATATCGGTCCCCACGATGGCAAGCAGGATGGCCAGGGCAACAGTTGTCTTCGCACGCCCGGCAAGAGCACCAGCTGTGACGACACCAACGATGGCGACGAGAGGAAGCCACGGCCAGGCTGGCGCTGGTGGCCGTTGTGTAATGCCAGGCAGCACGATGAGCGCCGCCACTGCCAGCGCTATTGCGCCAGGGATGAGCCCCACGACGAGCGGACGCCAGCGTCGTTCACTCGCCAACGCCACAAATCGCTCGAGGCCGATGCCGCCGAGAACAGCCAGGCTCAGCGTCGCCAGAAAGAGGATGCGGCCGGGAAAACGGAACCCCGGAAAGATGGCGTGGTGGAGACGATAGAACGGCAAATCGACGCTGACAATCGCCAGCGCAATGCATGCGATCCCCGCCAGGAAGATCGCGATCCGACGACGGCCGCTGTCGAAGAACGCGAGAGGAATCATCGGCGTCAGGACCCAGCCGACATAGGAGACGGCCTCGGCGAGCTCGCGGTGCGGCGTGTTCGACGTGATGCCGTAGAACGGGAAAAAGAAACTCAGAAAGTTCCGCGCGTACCAGCCACCTTCAATCGCATCCTCGTACGGGATTCCCGCGAAGCGCGCCGCCTGCGCAACGAGGCGCGCGGTTGGGAACAACTGAAAGGCGCTGACGCCAAGAGACAGCAGGCCAACAACCACCAGCTGCCCGATTGCTCGCATCCGCGCCCGGGGATCGCTCTGCGAATCCGGCCACGCGACGCTGTAGACGTAGTACAGGCACACCACGCCGACCAGATAAAAGCTGCCCTGAATGTAGCCGGCAAGAAATTGAAGCGCGAGCACGATCACGAGCGCCGGATGCGGCCAGACGGTCGCGCGCCGAAGCGACACGATCGCGTAGCCGAGTGCCCACGGCAGCCATGCCGCGCAGTACAACAGCAGCAGATGGCCATTGTGGAGACGCGCGCCTGCGCTGCCTCCGAGCATGCCCGCCACGGCTGCCGCGGTGGACGCCAGCCACCCGAGGCCAATGACGCGCGCCACGAAGAGCACGCCCGCCCCAGCAATCCACACATGCAGCGCCGCCATCGACGACAGGAACGCGCCCGGCGGCAACCAGCGCAGCAACATCGCTGGTGGGTAGAGCACCGTGGTTTGAACGTCGGCGAGATGTGGTGTCCCGGCGAAGTGGAATGGATTCCAGAACGGAAGTGTCCAGGTGGCGAGGACCGAGCGCGTGTAGATCTCCCAGACGTACAGGTTCACCGAATCGCGCCCGGGCAGCACATCGTCTTCGGCGACGAACACGTCGCGGAGCGTGAAGAAGACCAGGATGGCGAGGGCGCACAGGATCGCTGCCGCCGCCCATCTGCGCCCGCTTGTCACAAGGATTAGATCATATCCCGCGGGATCAGCCGCGCCGGCTACTGCGAGATCTCGAGGCGACTGGGATCGATGCCGGACGTGTCTTCGACCGCTCGATGTTCGAGGAGCGCGCGTACGCGATCGGGTGTCGGCGATCGCAGGCTGTAGGACCAGGTGCGATGACTCGGATCGCGATCGACCGGCCCGAGCGCAGTCAGGCCGAGCTCCGCTTCAAAACCCTGACGATCGCCATCAGAGGTGCCGGGCCGCCACCGGATGTTGAACGCGGGCGACGCGGGTAACGCGCCGACATTCGACTGGCTCACGTATCCGACCGCCTGCCCCACCGGGCTTGCCAGCAGGATCAGACAGGCAGCGACGCCAAGTGCGGCGACTTGAGGTCGCAGTCCATAGACGACCGGCGTGGGCGGCGGACGGAAGTCGCCGCGGACTCGAGCCCGGACGCGATCGAATGGGTGCTCGACGAGGCGGTATGTCACGTACGCGAGCGCCGTCGATCCCGCCAGCACCGCGAAGCCAAAGGGCAACGCTCCCGGCAAACCGAGGTAGCTCGTCGCGCCCGCGCGCAGGAGCAGCCCACCAACCAGGAAGTGATTCAGATACACGCCGTAGCAGAGATTGCCCGCGTTGACATCGACCGCACGCAGCTTCTTCACGTGCGTAAGAGACACCAGGGCGGCAAGCAGCAAGGTGAGCCACAGGTACTGCGAGAACACACCGGCAGAACGCTCGGGACCGACACCGATGCTGAGCGCCGGAATCGTGACCACCGCCACCCACGCCAGCATCGGGATGGCGATCGCTGCCAACGGCAACGGTTGCCCCCACCGGCGACGCACGTAGTAGAACGCGCCACCCATGAAAAACACGACTGCGCTGGCGACGGCGTTCTTGTAGACCACGGTCTGGAACAGATCGAGATCGATGGCGGCCGTTCGAACGCCCCAGAGAAACGCCAGCAGCCCGGCACCAATCCACACGGCGAGCCACCACGCTCGTCGTCTCGTGGTGAAGACGACGAGCGGCGCGAGCAGGTAGAAGGTGCCCTCGACACCAATCGACCACCCTTGTGGAATCAGCGTCGGCGTGAACTGCAGGACGGGCATCGAGCCGGCCATCTCGACGTCGGGACCGAACGTCGCGGCCTCGTAGAGCAGCTCGATGTTGCCTCGATCGGTGCCCTGGAGGATGCGTCTGCCGGCCGGGTCAACGATGGCCTGTGGGCCAAGCCCGCGCACCATCGCGAGTGTCAGGACGGTGTAGAGGAGATAGAGCGGGACGAGTCGTACGAACCGATTGCAGAAGAACCGTGGAATTCCGCGCGGCTCGCTCAGGTAGACGCGATCCAGCACCTGGAAAATGAGAAAGCCGCTGATGCCGTAGAAGGCGAAGACGGCGATCCGGCCGACGATCCAGCCCAGCCCACCGAAGTGAAACAGCACCACGAGCGCGGCGAGCAGGAACCGGAAGATACCCATGCCTCGGCGGTCTCGGATGTTACCGCCACTCCGCGGTCATCGAAAACACGGGAGCGTCGTCGTGGCGTAGGTCTCAGCGGCACGCCGATCGGTCCGCGTCCACACGGAATAGCCGCCCTTCCCGATCTCGGCATCGCCGAAGTCCGAGGTTCCCCAGAGCAAGTAGTGGTCGTCGAGATATGAGGCGATCAGCGGATAGTCCTCTCGAAAACGTTCGTCACCCGTGCGCGTGATCACGATCGGCACCGATTGCGTCGCCAGCGCGTCGACACTCCGGCGCTGGAACCGCTCCTCGGACCAGTGGCTGCCGAAGAGGGCGACAATGCGGCCGGCGAATCCCCTCTGCGCGTAGAAGTAGAGATCGGGGACGAACCACGTGGCGAACAGCCGGTCAGTCGGCGCCGTGCATTCGCGCACGTATCTCACGAGACCCTTGATCGCGAAATTCGGTATGGCATCGAACGGGGGCGGCGATGCGGCCCAGGTCTCGATGGCGCGCACCAGCTGTGAGGGCCGAACCATGTCCGCACTGACACGCCCCTTCCAGTCCGCCGATACAAAAGCGCTTGAAACAGTGAGCGCGAGAACCGCGACGACAGCCAACCGTGCCGGACCCCAGGCGGACCACGCCCGGTGCGCGATCCAGACCGTCAAAACGGCTATCGGCCCCGCCATGCCACCGAGCCTCGCGCCGATGGGATCCCTGAGGATGAACACGTTCAGGCAGACGCAGAGCGTCACCAGGCCGGCGAGTTGCGCCATCCGCTCTCGAGACGCGCGACGCGAGCGCAGGTCGAGCACCACCACGAGTGCACCCGCGAGCGGCATCAGGCGCACCAGGTAGAACAGGAACACGTCCGCGTTGTTCGTGGACACGAGGCCCTGAAGTGAGTCGAACACGAATCGTTGCGCTGAGAGCTGCGTGCGCGCGGTCTCGCGCCGACCGTACGTGATCATCTGGTCAATCGCATCGGTCAGACCGATCTGGAATTGAATGAACACCAGGACCGGCAGCGCGAGGCAGGCGACCGCGACCACCAAGCCGCCGATGCGTCTGGCCGCAAGCCCCCACTCACCCGCGTGAGCGGCTGCGATCGTCACCACCATCGCCGCGCCGAGGAACACACCGTTGTCGTACCGAAACAGCGCCGCGACGACGAGACCAGCGGCACACGCCCAGAGGCGAGACGTCACTGGACGATCGGCGTAGCGCCAGCAGAGCATGAGCCCGAGTGGATAGAACAGGACCTTGTCGTAGTCGTAGGCGCGCGGCAGGAGCGCCAGTGCGAGCGCGGCGCTCGCGAGAGACGCCACGACAGACCCGGTCAGCCGACGCGTGAGCAGGAACACCAGTAGCGTTCCGGTCGCAATGAACGTCGTCGTGAGCAGCACCTCGCCGAGCAGGTTGTCGCCCAGCACACGCATGAGGGCTGCCGTACTGAGCTCTGTCAGGAAGTAGCCGGGATCGAAGTAGTCACGGAACGGCAGCTCGCCAAGGAGGGCAATCTGACGCGCGGGAGAGATTCGCCCGAAATGGTCGTTGAGGAAGACCAGCGTGACGAGGGAGAACCAGAACGCTCCCAGCCACACAAAAACCGCAGCGATGCGCCCGCTGCCTGTACCGCTGTCCGTCGTCACCCCACGTCGACGAGTTCGCGCCCAGACTCGCGAGCCCACTTGAACACGTCCAGCTGCTTTTCGCGAATCAGCTCGTTGTACTTGTCCGGAATCCTGTAGACGTGTGCCGGGTCACACGCCGGAATCTCCGGCGCCACGTCGTTGCGCAGGAAGAACGCGTTGACGCCCGTCGGCTCGACGGCGACGAGGCGATAGCCCTTGCTCGCCGACAGCTGCGTCATCGCGGCCAACGATGCCCCGTAGTAGCAGAAGCGATGATCGCGGCGATTGAACTTCGGGTCGTACGGCACCGTCACGGCACGGTCCGGGCCGAACATCGAGTTGTATTCGAGCATCACGAGACGGGCGCTGCAGACGGTGATCGCCTGCCAGACCCAGTAGTCGACGCCATCGACATCCACGCTGAGCAGATCCACTTCGCCGGTGTAGCCGTGCTGCGTGAGGAGATCGTTGACCGTTTCCGGCGTGATCCAGGCGCACACGGCTGTGGCGCGTGGAAATCGTCGTCCCGCGTATTCGACCTTGCCCTGATCGCCTTCGACCAGCAGCCCGGTCCAGCCAAACTCTCCGGCCAACATTGCCGCATTGCCGCCGGTCGCGCCGCTTCCGAGCTCCACGAACGTCTTCGTCGTCGTTCCGATCTGCTGGAAGAGCGACCACAGGATGCCGTCCTCCTGATTCTGCGACAGCAGACGGAAACGTCCTGCCGTCAGACGCTCGGGATAGGGCAGGCTCGCGGGATCGATATAGGCGGCACGGACGAGGCCATCGATCCCGGACTGCAGATGCCGGAGCTGCCGCGACACGTCCTGGAAGAGTTCCTCGTGCTGCTCGGTCAACGCGTGGAGATCTTTCTCGATCCGGTGAATGCGCCGGCTGATTGTCTGCTCCGATTGCGGTTGCATCCACTGAGCAAGACGAGCTCTCAAGCGCTCAAACATGCGAACTAGTATCCCCTTTTTCCCATATAGTCTTTGCGCGGATGAATCGTCGAGGCATTGGAACGTGGGTCGGCGTTGTCCTCGTTGGCGTCATCACATTCTTCTACCGATACCTCACGCTGGAGTTCACGAACGATCACTTCGTGCACTTGTCGCGCGCGTTTCAGATCGTCGAAGGCGAAGTCCCGCTGCGAGACTTTTTCGACCCCGGCCTGTTCCTCCAGTACTACGCATCGGCGGCGGCGCTCCTGTGGTCGGGGCACAACCTGTTCGGCGAAGCCCTTCTCACCGCGGGCTTCATCGCCCTCGGGTCTGCGCTGACATTCCTGGCGGCCACCTGGCTGTCGCGGTCGTACACGATCGCCGCTGTCGCCGCGGCGCTTGGCATCCTCGCGATGCCCCGCCTTTACAGCTATCCCAAAGTCGTCTTCTACGTGCTCGCCGTCGTGGTCGGCTGGTGCTACGTCCATCGCCCGGGAAGACTCTGGGCCGCCGCACTGGCGCTGACGACCACCGTTGCGTTCCTGTTTCGCTTCGACCACGGCGTCTACATCAGCGTGTCGATCGCGGTGCTGCTGCTCATTCGGCACTGGCCGCACCTGCAGGACACCGGCAAGGCGATGGTGACCTACGGGCTGATCACGCTCGTGCTGCTGTCTCCGTTCCTCATCTTCCTGCAATCAACCGTCGGCATTCCCGAGCAGGTGAGACACATCTCGCCACAGGTGGACGGCGCCACTACCGTTCGTGTCAACTGGATGCCGTTCGAGTTCGATCGCGACGCGCCCTTCATCATGCGCGTGCCTCCCTCGGGTCCACGCGTCAACGTGCGGTGGGCTGGCGGCCTCTCCGACGAGGCGCGCGGTCGTCTCGAACAGACGCACGAGCTCCTGAGCCCCCAGCACATTGAAGAGTCGACGTGGAGCTACGTGCTCCCGCACGAGGATCGTGAGTACCTCGCCCGGCTGATCGACGACCCGGCCGTCGCGGACACGCACGGCCTCGATCGCGCCGGCCGCACGCTCGAAGGTGTCACACCGGGCTACGTCAGGCTCCAGCATGAATGGCCAATCGTGCGGACCCGGATCGCGACCGGCCTGTTCAATACCGCGAATGCCCTGGCGTGGTTCTACTACGTCGCGCTGCTGCTGCCGTTGATCGCGGCCGCGCTTCTCGTCTGGCAGATGTGGAACGGACGCGTCGGCAGGGAAGAAGCGGCGGTCGTGGCCATGGCGAGTGTGCTCGGCCTGATCGTGGTCCAGACACTCGTCAGAGGATCTCCGGACTCACGCCTGGCGGACATCGCCAATCCGATCATGGTGGTCAGTGCGTGGGTCGCGGCGCAGTGCCTCGCGCGTGCCGCGAAGGCGCGACTCATCGGTCGCCTCGTCGTCCGGGCCGCGATCGTCACCATCGTGATGGTGACAGCATGGAGTGTGGGGACGAACGCTGACGGGGCGACGAGCCTCGTGACCAGCGGAGTCCTCCTGGGACCAGCGGGTGTCCGAGACCGGTTCGCGATCGTCACCGAACGTCTGCACTTACGCCCGGTGGACAACTGGACGCGTCGATCGCCCGGCATCGGCGGGCTCACCCGCTACGTCTACGAGTGCACGGCCAGCACTGATCGTTTGTTCGTGGCCTGGTTCGCGCCGCAGGTGTATTTCCAGTCCGAGCGTCCGTTCGGCGGCGGCCAGGTCGCGCTGCAAGAGGGATGGTATGCAACGCCAGCGGATCAGCGCGTGTCCGTCGCTCTGCTCCAGCGGCAGAAGGTTCCGATCATCCTCGAGAACATGGACTGGGAGTACGAGCGTCACTTTCCAATCCTGGCCGAATACGTGCGCGGCCACTATCGCAACGTCGAGATTCCTGCAGACTGGGCGCAGGGTTACCGCGTGCTGATCGATCCGAATGTGAAGCCCACCGGCACGTACGATCTGTTCGACATGCCGTGCTACCGTTAGGGCCGTGCGCGGCCAGTCGATTTCCGTCGTAGTACCGGTCTATAACGGCGCAGAAACATTGCCGACGTTGATCGACCGGCTTCGGATCGTGTTGGTTCAACTCGCTCGGCCGTTCGAAATCATCCTGGTCAACGACGGCAGCCGTGATACCAGTTGGACCACGATCGAATCGCTGTCGTTGAGATATCCGGAGATCGTCGGCATCGACCTGATGCGGAACTACGGGCAGCACAACGCGCTGCTCTGTGGCATCAGGCGCAGCCGCTACGAGGTGATCGTCACGCTCGACGACGACCTTCAGCAGCCGCCCGAGGAGATTCCGCGGCTACTGATCAAGCTCGATGAAGGCTTCGACGTCGTCTATGGCACCCCCAAGCAGGAGCAGCATGGCTTCTGGCGCAACCTGAGCTCTCGCGTCACCAAGGCTGCCCTCGGCACGGCGACCAGCGCGTCGGTCGCGCCCATGGTCAGCGCGTTTCGTGCCATCAGGGCGTCGGTCAAGCCCGCGTTCGCAGACTATCGCAGCCCGCTCCTCTCCATCGACGTCCTGCTCACATGGGCCACCACCAGCTTTGCGTCCGTCACCGTGCAACGGGTCGCTCGCCGTGCGGGCGTCTCGAACTACCGCCTCCGTTCGCTCGTTCGCCACACGATGAACATGATGACGGGCTACAGCCTCCTGCCCCTGCAGCTCGCGACCATGATCGGATTTCTCTTCACACTATTTGGGATCCTTGTGCTGTTCTTCGTGCTCGGCCGGTATCTAATGGTGGGCGAGACGGTCGCGGGCTTTCCATTCCTCGCTTCGATCATCGCGATCTTCTCAGGTGCGCAGCTCTTCGCGCTCGGCATCATCGGCGAATATCTCGGCAGAATGCACCTTCGGATGATGGAGCGCCCGGCTTACATCGTGCGGGCAGCGACGCTCGTCCGATCGGCAGCGCCGTCTGAACACGCATGAACAAGGGTGCCACCCTTTGTGAGCGCCTCGACTGGGATTCGAGGTTTTTTGGTGTCTCAATCGCGCGCGCCGTGCCCTCACGGGTCGACCGAGCGACGCGCGATGCCATCCTCGACTGGTGCCATGCGGAGGACGTCGACTGCCTGTATTTTCTGGCCGATGCGGACGCAGACACCATGCGCGTGCTCGAAGACGCGGCGTTCTCACGGGTAGACGATCGGGTGACGCTGGAGTTGGAGCCGATTCCGCCCGTGTCGTCACCACATGCTGATACGCGCGCGGCGTGCGAGAGCGACATCGCCGCACTTCGAAATATCGCAGCCGTCTCACACTTCGATACCCGCTTCTATTACGACCGGCATTTCGATCGGGAACGATGCGATGAGCTCTACCGCATCTGGATCGAGAAGAGCTGTCAGGGGTGGGCTGACCATGTCGTCGTGGTCGAACGCAATGGCAACGCGATCGGATACTTGACCGTGCATCTCAACGAACCCGACGCCGCGTCGATTGGCCTCGTCGGTGTCGATCCTGCCTACCGTCGCCACGGCATCGGGGGGCGCCTGATGGACGGCGCACTCGCATGGATCGCTGGGCGATCGGTCACGCGTGTACGCAGCGCCACGCAGGAACGAAACGCAGCGTCCAAGGGATTCTTCCAGAAAGCCGGCTTTCGATTGACCGGTCGCGCGATCTGGTACCACCGCTGGTTCTCATCGTCCACCGGCGTCGCGTCATGAACTACCGCATCCCGTTCAACCGGCCCACGCTGATCCCTGAGGCGATCGGCTGTGTCTCTGAAGTGATTCAGAGCGGCAGGCTGTCAGGCAACGGACCGTGCACGCAAGCCTGCGAAGCGCGCCTGCGCGAGATCACCGACGCACACACAGCGCTCCTGACCAACTCGTGCACGTCGGCCCTCGAGATGTCAGCACTGCTGCTCGAGGCACGCCCCGGTGACGAAGTGATCGTGCCCTCGTTCACCTTCGTGTCCACGGCGAACGCGTTCGCGATGCACGGCTTCAAGCCGGTATTCGCTGACTGCCGTCCGGACACGCTGAATGTCGACGCACTCACGATCGCTCCGCTGATCGGTCCGCGCACGCGGGCCATCCTGGTCATGCACTACGGTGGTGTCGCGTGCGAGATGGACGAGATTCTCGCGCTCGCCCGTCGTCACAACCTGACGGTCGTCGAGGACAACGCGCACGGACTGTTCGCGAAATACAAGACACAGCCGCTCGGCAGCCTTGGCGCGATGGCCACGCAAAGCTTCCATGAAACGAAGAACGTGACCTCCGGTGAAGGCGGCGCACTGCTCGTGAACGATGCTGCGCTCGTCGAACGGGCGGAAGTCCTACGAGAGAAGGGCACGAACCGCAGCCGCTTCTTCCGTGGCGAAGTGGACAAGTACACCTGGGTCGACCTCGGCTCCAACTACCTTGCCTCAGAGATCCAGGCGGCGTACCTCCTGACACAGCTTCGATCGTGCGACCTCGTGCAATCGCTACGTGCGGCCATCTGGGATCGTTACGATGCGACGTTGGGCGACTGGGCCCAGGCCAATGGCGTTCAACGACCGACGGTGCCGCAGCACTGCGAGCAGCCGTCACATCTGTATTACCTGCTGATGCCGACGGCGTCAGCGCGGACGCGGCTCATCGAGCACTTGAAGGCACAGGGAATCCTTGCCGTCTTTCACTACATTCCCCTCAATCTGTCTCCCATGGGCCGTCACTTCGGAGGGACAGACGGTGCCTGTCCAGTGGCCGAGGACGTGAGTGAACGCCTGCTGCGACTGCCGTTCTATACAAACCTGAGCGTGAACGAGCAGGACGACGTCATCGCAGCAGTCCAGCAGTTCGAGGTGTAACGACGCGAGCGGGTCGCCTATTGCAATCGCTCGCCGCGCGGATTGACTCCCGGCGGCACGCACGGCGCCGATCCTTCGTCTGGACTGGCGGCCGGCTTGAGCACAGCCAGCGCAAACGAGAGCCCGTCGTCTTCGAATCGCCGGACCGTCACGGCGCGAAGTGGTCGATCGAGGCTGGCGAAATGTGCCTCCATCGCTCGCTGCAGCTCGACCTGGCGATCCACTGATGACAGCACCCCGATGCACGCGCCTCGTTCCAGGTCGGCGAGTGTGAGCTGCTCGATTGGTGGGCTCGGGCTCTTGCGCGCGAGGAGGTTGGTAAACCACGCTCGGGTCGCCAGAAAGCTATCGAAGACGCTCCGCAACGGGAGGTCGCCCGTGGGCATCGCGAGGACGTCATTCGACATCCAGTACTTGATGCCGATCAGCGTCGGATCGATCTCGGTCGTCAGACGGTCGGCTTCGTAAAACATTTTCAGCATCGACTGCTGATAGCCTGGCGTCCCTATCCCGTACGACGACCGCGCTGGCGCCAGCCACGCATTCACGGCGGAAAACCACACCGCGAACAGGATCACGCGACCGGTGCCGCGGAGCAGCAGCATGGCTGTCACGCCGAGCAGGCAGACTGCGAGCGGGGTCACGATCGGCCAGAGGTGTGCCAGTGCACTCGCCTGGAACATCGAATTCATCACGTCGGGCAACGGGGTCGGAAGAAGAAACAGCAGCGTCCCGAGGACGACGGCGGTGACAATGCCAGCGTGCACCAGCGCATCCTTCGCACCGCGCCTCGCGTCGGACAGGACCGCACCCAGGCAGGCAAACGCGTGTGGATACACGGCAAACGCCACATAGCTGTAGTCGAGCGTCGTCAGCCGCCCCGCAAGTTGGAAATAGCACATGATGCCGAAGGCCGCCCACGCGAGAACGACGAAGGCAATCGCCATCCGGCGATCTTCCTCGTGACGGCGGCGAAACGGCACGACCAATCCGGCACACATCAACGCGACCGGAATCACGAGGTAGCGCGCGGCCGGCAGCCACTGCAGGGCACCTTTCCACCAATGGTCGTAGTCCGGGTTCGTGACTCGCATCGCCTGGTCGAACTGCGCCATGAAGAAGAGCCATGTGCCTCCGGTTGCCCGGTTGATACCCGCCAGGGCCACCGTCAGCGCGAGGCCCCCCACAACCACGGCTCCAGCTGCCTGCAGGCTGCGTCCGAGTTTCCGCGGGTCGTCGGCGGGCAACGCCACGACATAGAGCACGGCCACGAGCGGCGCGAACACGACGAGAAACAGATGCGTATGAACCGCAGCGGCGAACAGTGCGCCCGCCATGAGAACGAGACTCGACGAGCGCGCGCGCGCCGCACGCACGACGAGCCAGCACGCCATCAGGTAGTAGTCGATCGCGATGAGCACCTGATAGTTCCAGCCACCGTTGCCGTGCACCCACGTGCAGCAGGCCCACGCCACGCTGACAATCGCTGCGCTTCCGCGATCATTGAGGCAGTCCTTGACGAGGAGATACAGCGCGACGGCGCCAAGCGTGAGCGTGAAGTACGCGAGCAGGTATGAGGCGACGAGCGGCCCCGCCAGCGTGTGCAGGACATATCCCGGCAGGATCCACGGGAGCCGCGAAATCTTGTAGTTGTTGTTGTCGTCGAAGACCCAGAGATGCTCCGGGTAGTGCCAGAAGTACCCGACGTAGATGAAGGAATCGAGATAGCCGGGCGGGTCGAATCCAAAGGCATCGTTGCCCGCGGCCAGCAGGACGACCGGCGCAAGCAACGGGAAGAGCAGAAACCGATCCACTACCGCGATCTCGCCTTGACGGCGGCTCGCGTTTCGCGATCGACCTCACGGCGACGAATCGTCTCGCGCTTGTCGTGCGCCTGTTTGCCCTTCACGAGTGCGAGCGCCACCTTCACACGTCCCTTGTTCAGGTACATGCGCAGCGGCACGAGCGTCAGTCCTCTCTCGACGACACGGCCCGAGAGCTTCTCGATCTCGTGACGGTGCAACAGCAGCTTGCGCTGCCGGCGTTCGTCGTGGTGGGCGTAGCCGGTGTGGCTGTACGGACTGATGTGCAGGTTCATCAGCCAGACTTCGCCGTTCTCGAGGCGGGCGTAGCTGTCGCGCAGGTTCACCGAGCCTTCGCGAATGGCCTTGACCTCGGTCCCGAGCAGCGCAACCCCTGCCTCCCACGAGTCGAGCACGTGGTAGTCGTGGAGCGCCTTGCGATTGTCCGCAATCAAGCGCTGCGCCTTCTCTCGTTCGGTCTTGTCTGTCGGCACGGGCTCGCGCGGATCGTATCACTCCGGTAGCACGACACGCGACGCCATGCTGAAATAGGAGCCATGCGCGCTCGCCTGATAGTCGCGTGTCTGTCTGCGGTTCTGTGCTTCGCCTGCGTCCTCTCGGAGTCCGAGATCCAGCGGGACGTCCGTGAGCGGCTCGATGCGGACCCTGCGTTAGCGAAAGTGGAGCTGTCGATCGAAGTGAAGAACCGCGTTGTTTACCTGTCTGGACGGACATTCACGCAGGAACAACAGCAGCGTGCCGTCGCCGCCGCCCGCGGCCGCGGGATCAAGCTCGTTGTCAATCACATGTCGCTGATCAACAGTGCGCTCATCGACAAGGTCAAGCAAGCGCTCGCCGCCGACGAGCGGATCGGAAACATTTCGATCGACGTGGATGCCGAGGGCACGATCGTGCGACTCAAGAGCGACAAGACCAATAGCGACGACCGCGCGCGGGCCGTTCAGGTCGCCTCCTCCGTCGACGGTGTCACGCAAGTCGAAGACCTGATGAAATAGGCACAGGTATGATTGACCGTCCGCGTATCGCATGAAAGCAGCCGTCATCCAGTCCAACTACATGCCGTGGCGCGGCTACTTCGACATCATGCACGACGCCGACGTCTTCGTGTTCTATGACGACGTGCAGTACACCGTGAATGACTGGCGGAATCGCAATCGGGTGAAGACCGCCAACGGCGTCGTGTGGCTGACGATTCCGGTCGGTGATCAGAACGACCGCAAGATCTGCGAGGTCGAGATTCGCGACCGGACCTGGGCCAGGAAGCATTGGATGACCATCGAGCAGGCATACAGCCGGGCGCCGGGCTTTGCTCGCTATGGCGACTTCTTCAGAGACATCTATTCGCAGACGTGGACGTCGTTGTCTGTCCTGAATCAGACGACCATCAAGGCCATCGCGACCGACCTTCTCGGGATCCGTACTCAGATGGTGGACTCCCGGGACTTCGACCTGGATGGCAAGGGAAGCGACCGCTTGCTCTCGCTCCTGCAGCGGCTCGGCGCCACTGACTACATCAGCGGCCCCAGAGCAAAGAGCTACCTTGACGCCGAGTTATACGCGCGCAGCGGCGTTCGGGTGCACTGGAAAGACTACAATCACTACCCGGAGTATCCGCAGTTGCACGGCGCGTACGCGCCTGATCTCAGCATCATCGACCTGCTGATGAATTGCGGCGAACGCACAGCAGACTATGTCTGGGGGCATCGCGACGCGCGCGCGTCGGTCGCAGTTCCCGACCACGACGCCGATGAGAGAGAACCGTGACGCCTGACGAGGTCCGCTCGCGCATCGGGGTGGACGGTTATGTCATCCTGCCGGACATCCTGGAGGCGTCGTTCGTTGCACAGGTCAAACGGGAACTCGCCCAGGCCATTGCGGCCGACAGCGGTCGATATGGCCCGAGAGCGGAGCGTGACTACGGCATGGTGATGCTGTGCGCGCTGCACGGAGGCAGCTTTCTGGATCTGTTCGAGAACGATGATCTGCTCGCACCGTTCAACGCCGTTCTGGGGGACGAGTCGATCGTCTACGCCTACACGTCCTCGTCCATGCCGCCAGGCGGCGTCAACTATTCGGGACGTGTTCACGTGGACAGCCCGCGGCTCATCCAGGGCTACGTGACGAACATGGGTGTGACGATCCTGCTCGACGACTTCACGGTGGACAACGGCGCCACGTGGTTTCTGCCCGGTTCTCACACACGCTCGGATGCGCCGACAGAGGACGAGTTCTATGGACAGGCTCGCCGCGTCATTGCGCCTGCCGGTTCCGCCTTCTTCTTCAACGCACGGCTGTGGCATGCCGGCGGTGTCAATACCACCCCGGCATGGCGACACGCCCTGACGATCAACGTGTGTCGCGGCTACATGAAACAGCGGATTGATATTCCGCGGGCGATGGCCGGGATGGACCTCACGGCTGTCAGCGACAAAGTGAAGCAGAAACTTGGCTTCTTCGCCCAGCCGCCGGCGTCACTCGAAGAGTACTACCTGCCGCCCGAACAGCGTTCCTATCGGCAACCAACCCGCTGACACCGTGTTACCGGCGACACCTCACCTGTCGATTCTCGTGCCGGTCTACAACAACGAGACCACCATCGATCCGCTGCTCGATCGCCTGCGCACGGCACTCGAGGGACACCACTACGAAGCCGTGATGGTCGACGATGGCAGTCGCGACGGTTCGCTGGCGCGGCTGAAGGCACACGCCGCAACGGACCCGAGAGTGAGGGTCATCAGTTTCTCGAGAAACTTCGGGCAGCACCCGGCGATCGCCGCCGCTCTCGACCACGCGCGTGGCGAGATCCTCGTCCTGATGGACGCCGACCTCGAGGACCAGCCTGAGAACATCCCGCTGCTCGTCCGCACACTCGAGGAGCAGGGCGGCGACATCGTGTATACGGTCAAACTCGACCCCGGCGTCACGGCGCGCGGCCTCTCATCGGATGCCTATCATCGTGTCTTCTCGCGCACCGTCGGCGTCGACCTGCCGCGTCATCTTGGAACGTTCCGCGCGTTCACCCGCAAGGTTCGTGACGCGCTGAGAGCCTTTCCCGAACGGGATGTGCTCTATGGACCGCTGATGTTCTACGTCGGATTCCGCTCTACGATCGTCCCTGTGCAGAGGGGCGTGCGGCCCGGACACAGCTCGTACTCGCTCGGCAAGCGCATGCGTCTGGCCATTAACTCATTGGTGACGTACTCGGATCTCGCGCCGAAACTGTTTGCGACAACGGGCGTCGTCATGATCGCGATGCCGCTGTTATACGGCCTCATCGTCCTGCTGCAATATCTCTTCGCGGGCCGCAGCCTTCCGGCTGGCCTGACGATCATCGTGCTGCTCTTGGCCTTTCTCGGGGGAATGATCATGCTGGCGCTGGGCGTGCTCGGCGTCTACATCTTCCGCATCTTCCAGGAAGTCCTGGCACGCCCCCGGTATGTCATCGATGAGACCGTGAATGTCGAAGGAACTGCTGATGGACGTCCGTGATGCCAACATCCTGGTGCACTCGCGCATGGCTGCGCAGTACAACGAGCGTGAGCCCCACTTCCGTCCAGAGAATACGGCGACGGTTAGGGGACGCCTGCAGGCGCTGCGAAGCGAGTTCGGCGGCCGGCTGCTCGATGTGGGATGCGGGACAGGATTCATTGTCGACATCGCGGCCGACCTGTTCGATGACGTCAAGGGCATCGACCTGACACCCGCGATGCTGGAACGAGTGCCGCGTCGGCCCAACGTGCAGGTGTACTGCGGGGACGCCGCCTCCCTGCCCTTCGGCGCCGGCGATTTCGACGTCGTGTCTGCGTATTCGTTCCTGCACCACCTGCAGGATCTCGAACCGGTGCTGAGCGAAGCGCATCGCGTCCTGCGCCCGGGAGGGTGCTTGTACGCCGACCTCGAGCCCAACCGGCACTTCTGGCAGAACGTCATGGCCGTGCGTGATGCCGTTCGTCCGTCGAACTCACCGCTGGCGCGCGACGAGGTGGCATCGGTGCTTCATACCAGCGCCCGCGTCGAGGAGGAGTACGGGATCCCCGCCGACGTGTTCGACCTTGCCGAGTACAACAAGTCGATCACCGGAGGCATCGACCCCGACGAGTTCGAGGCTCAGGCACGCGGCGCCGGCTTCAGCCACGTCGAGACAGCCTACGAGTGGTATGCCGGACAGGGCAAGATGCTGCACGGCGTGTCTGCACAGGCCGCCGCGACGGTTGACGACTACCTGCGACAGGCGTTGCCTCTCTCTCGCGGTCTCTACAAGTACCTCCGGTTCCGCGCGATCAAGTGATGCCTGTGCGTGATCACGCGATGAAAATCCTCGTCTACGGTTCGCGTCTCTTCGGTGGGGTGATTCAATGCCTGATCGAGGACTGTGGTCATGAGTTCGCCGGCTTCATCGATGACATGTACGAAGGCAAAGGCGTAATTGGACCGTTCGAGCAGGTGCGCCTGACGCACCCACCGTCTG
>Ga0310810_10003541_pt1 | contig 17035 bp, 11 predicted proteins | sample NCmetagenome_FD_207641 | JGI IMG/M metagenome (GOLD analysis project Ga0310810, IMG submission 207641) | Soil microbial communities from experimental microcosm in Duke University, North Carolina, United States - NC | ecosystem: Engineered > Artificial ecosystem > Soil microcosm > Unclassified ... | reverse complement strand
ACTCATGTGGGTGGGAAGTATCGCTGGCGCTGGCGAGATAACGAGAGCGGCCAGGAGTTTGGGTTCACGGGGGAGATGCTGGAGGTCGCGTTGCATTCGAAGATCGTGCACACGCAGATCTACGACCCGGGCGACTGTGCATTTGGATCGATGGGAGGTGAACCGTCGATTATCACGGTCACGTTCAACGAGACCAACGGGATCACGAGCGTGGCGACCTCGATCAAGTATGCATCGAAGGCCGATCGCGATGCGGCGATGTCAACCGGTCTGACGGATGGAATGGAGATGAGCTACAAGCAGCTCGACGGAGTACTGGCGGGTTAGGGCGCGTTGCTTTGCTCACGCACCTTCGCTCGCTTTCGACAGAACGGCCAACACTATAGCCGTCGATTGCGAGGAGCGTCATTCGACTTACTTGGGACACTTGCCCATGCGAGGAATGAAACATGAAGACAACAGCTTTTATTCTGATGATGCTCCTGTCCGGTGTCGTATCCGCGCAGCAAAAACCAACTGCGGGCTATGCGCCGGTTAACGGATTGAAAATGTATTACGAGATCCACGGGACTGGCGACCCCGTAGTGATGCTCCACGGCGCGTTCATGACAATCTCAGGCTGGAATGACTGGGTCAATGAACTCTCCAAAACGCGGAAAGTGATTGCCGTCGAAATGCAGGGGCACGGGCGCACAGCTGACATCGATCGCGACATCACATACGAAAATCTCTCCGACGATGTGGCGGCGCTGCTCGACTATCTCAATATCCCAAGCGCGGACATCATCGGTTACAGCTTGGGCGGCGGTGTCGCGATGCAGTGTGCGATCCGCCATCCGGACAAAGTGCGCAAGGTTGTCAGCATTTCAGCTCGGTTCCGTCAGGATGGCTTCGTCAAGGAAGGGCTCGACGCGTTCCCGAAGCTCACGCCCGAATTATTCAAAGGCTCGCCCATCGAAATCGAATACAAGAAACTGAGCCCGACGCCCGACAAATTCGCCGATCTTGTAAATCACATCAAAGCGATGGCTTTGAGACCGTTCGACTTCGGCGCCGATAAACTCAAGGCCACCAAAGCGCCCATGTTCTTCATCCACGGCGACGCTGACGGAGTACGGCTCGAGCACATCGCGGAAATGTTCCGCCTGAAGGGCGACGAGATCTACGGCGACCTGCGGCCGCGCTCAGCATCGAGATTGGCCATATTGCCTGACACAACACACGTCACGCTGATGAACCGCATGACAACGATCGTTCCGATGATCAACGACTTTCTCGATTCCAAGCCCCAGAAGCAGTAATGAACAGCAATGGCTTTGCGAACTTGAAGGATGTCCAGGGTGGAGGCCGAGGAAATATAGGTACAAGGTAAGACCACAGGATGAGCCGTTCCGGCACCACCTTTTTGGTTTCGATTATGTGATGCGAGTGGTTAATGGTACGGCGGGCAATACGGTAGCGGGAATATAAGTCGCAGGTTGTCCAAGGATTTCTGCCCGTTGATTTTTACCTCGTTAGACGGGATCTTTGCCGTGGCACCACTTCGCGTCGCCCGGAGCTTTTTGACAGCCTCACACTTCTCGAAGCGAATCTCATAAATATTTGCCTCTGCCGAAATACGCCCGGTCCATCCTTCCGGAAGCATTACCTCAAAGTTACCGTCTTTGTCGGATTCCACCTCTGCTTGCTCGTGACGAAAAACATCAGCCGGAGCAAATCGAATCGGTTTTTCCGAAAATCCCCGACCGTGTCGCCAGCTTGTTTGGCTCATGAACCAAAGGCGTCGTCGTTGACTCACGCTCGAAAGGTCCATTCACCGGTTTCAAGCGGCTCGTTTACCGAAATTCTGTTCCTCTTTCTGATCTGCGGCTCGTAGTCTGAACGAAATACCCGCGACTGAAGGAACAGCGGTAAACGCGATGCAGAGAAGAGTAAACGGCTGGTGGTTTGTTATCGTCATCGTTGTCTGTAGTCCACGTCCCGACATCGCTCAGTCGAGAAATTCTTCAGTCGACAGGCGAAAGGAGGCGGATAAGAGCAGTAAGGTAATGCTTCCCTCCGAAAAGGCTGTGCCAGTCAAAGTACCACGCTTTGATCGACCACCAGTCATTGACGGCAAACTGAACGATGCCGTTTGGCAGCAGGCTCTAAAGCTTAAAGATTTCTATCAGACCTCGCCCGGCGACAACATCGCGCCGTCACAACCTACCGAAGTATTTCTCGGATACGACGCGAACGATCTATACGTAGCTTTTCACTGTTATGACGATCCTGAGAAGGTGCGGGCAAATGTAGCCAAGCGCGACGATATCTTTAACGACGATTACGTCGGCATGTTGTTGGACACCTTCAACGACCATCGGAAAGCATACGAGCTTGATTTCAATGCCCTCGGAGTTCAGCAAGACGGCATCTGGCAAGATCCGATCTTCAACGAAGACTTCAATCCTGACTTCGTGATGCAATCCAAGGGCACGTTAACCGCTGACGGTTATACAGTCGAGGTTGCAGTCCCCTTCAAATCGCTGCGCTACGAAGCAGGAAAGAATCGGCTCTGGGGTGTTCATTTCTATCGTCGCATCAAACGCATCAACAATGAATTTGATAGTTGGATACCGATCGACCGCGCTCAATCGGGTTGGATGTCGCAGGCGGGGCATCTCGCCGGACTCGACGGAATATCGACCGAACGCACCATTGAACTAATTCCGAGTCTTACCGTTTCCGAAACAGGAACGAGGAACGGAACACTGACTCCGGCGCAAATCGCTGCGGGCGTGCTCGATCCGGGAAGGTTCATTAACGCTCCGGTCAAGTCCAGTCTTGGCTTAACTGGCAAATACAATCTCGATCCGAACAGCACGCTCGATTTTGCGCTGAACCCTGATTTCGCTCAGGTCGAAGCGGACGAAGTAGTCGTCACCGCCAATCAACGCTTTCCAATCTTCTTTCCGGAGAAGCGTCCGTTCTTTCTCGAAGGCACTGACATTTTCACCACTCCGGTTACGGCAGTTAACACGCGCTCCATTATCGATCCTGACGTGGCGGTGAAGTTTTCGGGCAAGCGCGGCCGCGACTCATTTGGTATCCTCGCCGCCAGTGACAATGGACCAGGCGAACTCAGCGAAGCCGATCGCGCATTCATCAGCGAAAGCCCATCCTTCATTCTCGGTACGAGCAATCCGACCGCGACGGACGTTGCGGCAGTCCAAACAAAGCAGGCGCAACTAGCGCACATAGCGGACAAGAACGCACTGATCGGACTCGTTCGTCTGAAACGCGACGTTCTGACGGGTCAGTCCTATCTTGGCTTTCTCGGTACCAGCTACAACTTCGCGGGCACAAACAGTCAACTAGCGGGAGTTGACGGTCTGATTTCGATCAATCGGCAGACGACCTTCACGTGGCAAGCGCTCGGCTCGACTTCTGTCGATGACTTCTTCTTCGCAGACACCGGTCTGACTCAACACAAACGCGAGAATGGCTTCGGCTACGCCTTCGACTACAACCGACACGGACGTCATCTCGTGCTCGATCTCTCCGGGATTGGGCGCACACTGTTCTTCCGAACGGCTGTCGGATTCCAGACGCGAGTGAATTACAACCGCGAGTCCTTACTGGTCCAATACACGACTGAGCCGAGACCAAAAGCAAAACTCATCTCATTTCAAATCTACGATAACCCGTCAATTCTCTACGATTGGCAGGGCCGCGCGCGATTGTCGAATAACGAAATACAGGCATCGCTTAATCTGCGACGGCAGGCACAAGTCGGTGGCGGCATCGACAATGGTTACGAGCGGCTGTTGGAAGAAGAGTTCGGGGCAAAGCGGCAACCAGGCGTGAATTGTGTTCTAACCAATAATTGCACTTTTGCCGGCAACAGCGGGCGCTCGACTTACAACAGCAAGTTCTATGCGTTCGGCCGCGTGACGCCAAACAAAACACTGCGACTCTTTTTCATCGCTCGAACGCTCCAAAACAGTTTCGATTTTGATTTTGGCGCAGGTCCTCGTTACCCGCGTGTTAGTCCGACAGCACTGGCTACTGATCGAGCGACGCAAGCGGGATTGTGCGAAGTCGCCACGCCGCCCGCAGTTTGTAGTGCTCCGCTGGATCCCGGTCCGGGCAGTGTCTTCAGCATGAACACAAACATCGACTTTCAGCCGACCAGGTTACTAAACCTCAATGTCGATTTTACGAAGCAAAGATTGCGGCGCAACGATACGGGACTGCTGGCTTTCAACGAGAACCTTCTGACCTTCAGAACTACTTATCAATTTACGCGTTTCGTTTTTGTGCGCGGTCGAATCGACTTCGACTCACTGAGATCTAATGCCAAAGGCCAGTTTCTCTTTGGGTGGACTCCGAATCCCGGAACGGCCGTCTATGTCGGATACAACGACGATGTCAATCGCCGTGGATTCAATCCATTCAGCGGACAACTCGAACCCGGGCTACACCGTAATGACCGCACGTTCTTCATCAAGATGTCTTATCTAATACGTCGCGGAAGAGGAGCATAAAAACCGTGCTAAAGAAACTGACAGCAACTTCCGCTATCTGGTCAACGTTACCGCTACGGCTGGCAATAGGAGTTGTCTTTGTCGCGCATGGCTTGCAAAAAGTGTTTGGCACATTTGCGGGGCCAGGCTTGTCGAAGTGGATGACACTGACGCGACTGGCCCCATTTCCGTTACGTCCGGCATGGTTGTGGTTGGCGGCCGATGCGCTTGGTGAATTGATTGGTGGTCTGCTGATCTTAGTGGGCTTGTTTACACGGCTCGGCGCATTCATCATCTGCTGCGCCATGTTGACTGCGACCATTGGCATACACTGGCCGAATTTTTTCATCACCAATAACGGTTTTGAATATCCGCTGGCGCTGATAGCAATAACGGTGTCGCTGCTGATAACTGGAGGAGGAAACGCTTCGATCGATCTATATTTATCCAGGCGATTGCACTGAAGTTTGATGAGAAAGTCGTTACTGTTCTGGTCGATATACACCGTGGCGTGGATTGCACTCGCTGCTAGTCATTTCAGTTTCTTCATCACGCATCTACACCGAACGTATTTCGAGTCGATCAAGGGTGCACTTTTTAATACCGGGCCGCCGGCCGTATTTGGCGTTCTTGTTGTTATAACGTGCAGGAGAGTCCCCTGGTCCCAAAACAAGCGTCACATATTTCTGTTGGTGCACCTGCTACTGCTGTCCTCGTATGTCGTTCTCTGGCTGGTAGCGTCGCCCTTTCTCAACGCAGTCGCCGATAGATTTGAGCATGGTATTTGGGACTTCGATCTTGCGGGTGCGCTTCAGGGAGGAACATTCAGCGCGGTGATGATCTATCTCAGCATCGCCGGCATCGTCTACGCGATTCAAACAAATGAACGGCTCCAAATAGAGGAGGCTCGGGCTACGCGCGCGGAGAGCCTGCGCACCCGCGCCGAGCTCGAAGCACTGCGGTCTCAGCTCAACCCACATTTCCTTTTCAACACTTTGCATTCACTGATGGCCCTGGTGAGGCATGATCCGCCGGCGGCTGAAGACGCGTTGGAAAAGTTGGCGATGCTGTTGCGGCACACTCTGGTCGCGCAGCGCGACGCCGAAGACGTTCTGTTTTCTGAAGAGTTGGACTTCATTCGCGATTATTTGGCGTTGGAACAGATACGCCTTGGTAGCAGGCTGCGAGTTGAAGAAGCGATCAACCCTAATACTCTCACCTGTCTGTTGCCACCACTTACGCTTCAGCCGTTGGTCGAAAACTCTGTGAAACACGCAATCTCAGTGCGGCCGGAAGGCGGGTTGCTGAAACTTACTGCTGAACGGCGTAATGGCCGGCTCATTTTGGAAGTAGTAGACGATGGACCGGGCGCAAATTTAGACGAAGTTGCAATCTCAACCGGTTCCGGATTGAAGATTGCACAACAGCGACTGACGACACGCTTTGGTAATGACGCAAGTTTCAAAGTCATCACTGAACCTGAAAGAGGTTTTAAGGTACGGATAGGAATTCCAGTTGATCAGGCAGGCGAGAGTTGAAAACGCGACCGACAATCCGTGCAGTTATTGTCGAAGACGAGCCGCTGGCTCGACAGACAATCAAAGACTTTCTCAAGGGCGAAGACTGTGTAGAACTTGTCGGAGAAGCCGCCGATGGCCATCACGCGGTGCAATTGATCGATGAACTTCGTCCCGATGTGGTTTTTCTGGACGTAAGAATGCCTGTCTTAAGCGGATTGCAGGTGCTGGAAAGGATCAAACACGATCCGGAAGTGGTCTTTACGACTGCTTATGACAATCACGCCATCACCGCATTCGAGTTAGGTGCTCTCGATTACATCCTCAAGCCCTTCGGCCGCGAACGCTTTTCGAAAATGTTGTCGCGAGTGAAAGAACGACTCCTCAATGCCGGCGATCAAAGTCAGCCTTCTTTTCGTGAGAGAGCGTTGCAAGCATTTAACGCAAGACCAACCGAACCGTTAGTTCGTTTGTTTGTTCGCGATCGGCGCGGACGCGTGGTTCATGTGCCCGTCGCAGACATCGTGCGGTTGGTTGGAGCAGATGACTATGTTGAGGTGCATACAAGCAAGACAACATATTTGGTGAACATTACATTGGCGGAATTCGAACTTCGACTCGATCCAAAAGATTTTCGTCGGGTACATCGATCCACGATTGTGAACCTAAACAGAATCGTCAGCTGCAAACGGGTCGATCGCCGCCTGCAAATTGAGTTGAGCGACGGTTCGCGCGTGATCGCGAGCCGTGCCGGATCTCAGTGGCTTCGCGAGCTGTTCTTAGCCTAAACCAAAGTTCAATGGTCGGCCACTCCAGGCAGGCGAACATTTATCAACACGCTACGGCCTTTCGTACAGATCGCGGCGCCGATACATCTCTCCAATCACTTACGGGCTAGCAACTGATGACTCCAATTCATGGGGTATTCATGAGTGTTTACCAATCCAGAATCCGCGCAGATATGTCTCGCATTCGCGGAAATAAAAATGGCGACCCCAAATTCGATGTGGCCTACGATTTCGTTGACGGGATTGCCGAAGTTTATTTTAGTGAAAAGGTAACTTCTGCAGCAGGACCAGTCACACAGACGAGGCACGGTTATATCGATAAGCGAGGCCGATTTATTTGGCGCAGCGAATAGAGAGATTGTCCAGGCACAGACTCAACCATGACAGGCTCTCTCTGGTTTCACATTGCTCCTACTCATACCGGAGGGCCACCATCGGGTCGACGCGGGCTGCGCGGCGAGCCGGAACAACACAAGCGGCGAGCGCCACGCCCGCAAGTATCATCGCTACGACAGTGAATGTCGTGGGATCGCGGACGGTGACGCCGAAGACGAGGCTCGACAGTGTTCGCCCTAACGCAAGTGCTCCCAGGATCCCGATTCCGATCCCGATCATCACAACCTTCATGCCTTCCCCGATGATGAGTCGCAAGACGCCAAAGTTCGTCGCGCCCAGCGCCATGCGCAGTCCAATTTCGCGCGTACGCTCGCTGACGGAATAAGCGAGCACGCCATAGATTCCTATTGCTGCGATTACGAGCGCTATAGTCGCAAAAACTCCGAGGAGCGTGCTGTTGAGCCGCGGCTGCACGGCACTGTTCGATAGCCACTGGTCCATGGTACGTACGTTCGCTAGCGCCAGCTCACCATCGAGTTCGTGCACTCGCTGACGGATTGTTGGCAACAAAGCCTCCGGTGATCCGCTGCTCCTGACCACAACGTCCACAAGTGGCGAGACGCGGCTAGCCATCGGGTAATAGAGCGTTGGTGATTCCTGATTGAGTGCTGTGTTATGTACGTCACCCACGACCCCTACGATGGTAAACGGCGTCCGTGGATCAGCTGAGCGAGTTAATGTCCGCCCGAGCGGATCAGCCTCGCCCCAGAACTTTTTCGCTGTTGCCTGGCTGACAATCATGACTCGGGCTGCTTCGGGACCATCCTGATCGGTAAAAGTCCGACCGCTCAAAAGCGGAATTCTCATGGTCTTGAAATAACCTGGGCTCACGATACGCCAGTCAATCGGTACTGCGGTCCCCGGCGCCAGTGCGGACTGTCCGCTGGTGATCATCGGATGAGTCGTAAAGTTCCCGGCGCCAAACGGAATGCCACTGGATACAGCGGCGCCGGTCACGCCGGGTACCGACTGCAAAGAATCGAGCAGAGCACGGTAGAGAAGAGGAGCTTTGCTGGTAAGCGGATACTTGGTCACAGGCGGAGCGAGCTGGAAGGTGATTAGTCCCTGCGACTCGAACCCGAGTTGCACTCGTTGCAGTTTCGATAGAGTCTGAATTAGCAATGCGGCTCCAATCATTAGAATGGTTGCCAGCGCGAGTTCGCCAGCTGCCAGACTCTTCCGAAGGCGTACCGCCGCACCGCTCGATGAACTGCGCCCTGTTTGTTTCAGCACCTCATTGATGTCCAGCTTGGAAGCCCGCCATGCGGGAGCGATCCCAAAGAACAGGCCAGTGACGATCGTCAAGCCAACGGCGAACCAAAGTACGCTCGCATCGATCTGTACCGAAGGCACCGGCAGCAGAGTGGGTGGCAACGCCCGGTTAATCGCCTTGATGGCGAACACCGCACCGAAGAGACCGGTGGCGCCGCCCGCACTCGAGAGGACGATGCTCTCCACCAGCAGTTGGCGCAGCAGCCGCCTGCGGCTGGCGCCCATGGCTGTTCGCACTGCCATCTCCTTTTGGCGACTGGTCGCTCGAGCTAGAAGCAGGTTTGCAATGTTTGCACAGGCAATCAGTAGCACGCATCCAACCGCAAACAGCAGGACCAAAAGCCCGGTTTTAAGTTGCGGACTGACAAATGTGTCGAACAACGTAATTAAGTTTATCCCCCAATCACGCACTTCCGGATATTGCTCACCCACTCGCCCCGCGATGGCGTCCATCTCGGCCTGAGCTTGCTTTAGCGATACACCGGGGCGTAGTCGGCCGACGACAAAGATCACATGATTGAGGCGTATTTCCTTCGCTGGATCAATCGTTAGTGGCGTGTAAACATCGCCTCCCGAGATCAAGTTCAACGCGTCAGGAGCAATGCCGACGACTGTCGTCGGTTCACCATTCAGGGAAATGGTGCGGCCGACGAGTGCGGGATCAGCGCCGAAACGTCCTTTCCAGACACGCTCGCCAATCATTGCCACCGAGGCTGCACCGGGCCTCTCCTCATCATTCGAAAATGAACGGCCAGCAATGGGAGCAAGCCCAAGCACATGCATCATTGCGGGGCTGATGCGGTTACCTGAGAACTGCTCGGGTTCACCGGCCCCGCTCAGCGTGTAATTGCTAAACCCAATTGCCGCCAGTTCCTCGAAGGTCTGTGTTTGTTCGCGCCAGGATAGGAAGTTCAACGCCGAGGCACCGAAATTTGGGAGATTGAGCTTGTCGTTCTTCTCGGCCACCTGCACCAGCCGGTTCGGTTCTTGAAACGGCAGCGGTTTGAGCATGACTGCGTTCACGACGCTAAAGATGGCGGTATTCGCGGCAATCGCAAGCGCGACGGTAACGATAACAACCGAGGTGAACATTGGGGTGCGGCGCATCATCCGAGCTGCATAGCGAACATCGGTTAACATAAAGCTCTATTCCCTTCATATTCGTTTCTGAACTGCGATCACAATTGGGTTCCTTGCTGTAATGTAAGAGACGCATAGACCGTTACGCAGAAAAAAAGCAAGAGAAATGTTTCTAATGTTGTTCTAATTTTGCTTCTCGGCACCAGCCTGTTTCAATTCCGCATGAACCATCTATTAGCGGTACCTATTCACGATTCGTTCATCCTTCTTCACTCGAGAATTCCATTCGGAACTAAGAACCCGATCAGTTTTGCAGGTGATTGCATGGCCCGATTGAGCTCAGGCAAGCTTCAGCGGTTTTAACCGGCTTTGTTTGTTTTCTCTGAAAAGGTTAGTCGCCGAAAACGCAACCAAACCTAAATGCGATGCCGCTCGTATGGATTTCACGCTCCCGTCAGCAACTTTAAAGCACTTATCAAATTTTTTTGAGAGTCGTTAAAAGACTCTCCAAGACCTCGGTGCTTATGCTCATCCGAAGCGTTCTTCGGATTTCCATGGTGTTAGATAGAGCTTCGACAAGCAGTCTTTGAAACATTCTGCCGCAGCGGTCCGTTTGCGAATGAACGAGTTTATAGGCGTTGCCCGATTACCAAAATCAAGCTTAATTAAACGTAAAACTGGAGAAACTATGAAGATTCCGATCGCGTTTCTTTTGGTCGCTTGCCTTTCACTCGCTTCGCTCGCCCAGGCACCTCAACCGCAATTCCAACAATTCATCCGTGCCGAAGGATCCGAGGTAGCGCTCATGCATGTGAGAGTCATCGACGGGACTGGGGCGCCGCCTTTGGAAGACCAACTAATTCTGATTTCGGAAGGCCAGATAAAGAAAGTCGGACCGGCATCGACTATAAAGATCTCCGAAGCAGCTAAGAGACTTGACCTCTCTGGCTACACGGTCCTTCCCGGTTTAGTCGGAATGCACGATCACATGTTCTTTCCCATGGGTGGCAACCCGCAAATGTATTCGAACATGGGGATAAGTTTTCCGCGTTTGTATCTTGCGCTTGGAGTCACAACGATTCGCACGACCGGCAGCGTGCAAACTTATCTGGACCTCGAACTTAAAAAGCTGATCGACAGCGGCCGGATGCTTGGTCCTAAGATGCATATCACTTCGCCATACCTGGACGGTTCCGCAGCATTCGTACCGGCAATGCACGCGCTGACTGGACCTGACAATGCACGCAAGCTGGTGAACTATTGGGCCGATGAGGGCGTGACTTCGTTCAAGGCCTTCATGAACATTTCGCGCGACGAATTGCGCGCGGTGGTGGAAGAAGCGCACAAACGCGGATTGAAAGTGACCGGCCACCTGTGTTCGATCGGATTTCGCGAAGCCGCCGAGATTGGCATAGACAATCTCGAGCACGGAATATTTCCCGACTCGGAGTTCGTTCCTAACAAGGAGCCTGACAAATGTCCTGCCGCGGCCGTGAACGAAACTCTGCGCAATCTTGATATCAATAGCGAACCAGTGAAAGAGACCATTCGAACTTTGGTGGCGAAGAACGTCGCCGTCACTTCGACATTACCGGTCTTTGAAGCCAGTGCACCGCTTGCGTCCGAACAAGCTGGCCCAACCGCGATCGGCGCAGCGAGCGCCGTTCTGGACCCGCGTATGCTGAATGTCATGAACAACGAAGCTCGTATTCGTTATCTCGCCGCGCGTTCGGTTATCCCCGCCGATTCCCCGATGCCGATTCTAATTCGGAAGTCGATGGACTTCGAACGCGCCTTCGTCGCCGCTGGCGGCCTGCTGCTCGCTGGGCTTGACCCGACGGGCAACGGCGGAGTCGTTGCGGGCTTCGGCGATTTGCGCGAAGTCGAACTGCTGGTCGAAGCGGGCTTCACACCGGTCGAAGCAATCAAGATCGCTTCACTCAACGGCGCAAAGTTTTTAGGGGAAGACTCGCGCATCGGCTCGATCGCCGTCGGCAAACAAGCCGACCTGATGGTCGTCAAAGGCAATCCTGCGACAAAGATTACCGACATCAAAAACGTCGAGATCGTTTTCAAAGACGGCGTCGGTTACGACTCAAATAAACTCATTCAGAGTGTGCAGGGTTTGGTGGGGATTAGGTGAGATTTAAAGTTCATTCGTACCTGAGTGCAACCAGTGGGTCTACCTTCGTAGCTCGGCGCGCGGGCAGCCAGCAGGCCACAAGCGCAACGCCGCTCAGCAATGCTGCGACACCCGCAAATGTCATAGGGTCCGTGGGTGCCACGCCGTACAATAATCCTCGCAACAAGCGCGTTGCTGCGAAGGCGGCCGCAGAACCAAGACCGATTCCGAGCAGAGTTGGCTTCATGCCTTGCGCCAGGACCAGCAGCATTACATCGCCTAACGTGGCACCGAGCGCCAGGCGGATTCCTAATTCCTGTCGACGCTCCGTGACGGCATATGACATCACTCCGTAAATACCAATGCCGGCGAGTGACAATGCCAGCACTGCCAGAACTGCCAGGAGTGTCAGCGTCAGTCGTTGTCGCGCCATCGCGTTCCCAAGGAGTTCATCCATCGAACGAGTCTCGAGCGTCAGGTCCTTGTCTATTGAATGAATGGTTTGCTCGACGGTCTGGGTAAGCGCCAATGGCTCGCCATCTGTACGCACCACGAGTTTAACGGTACCGCTGTTGTGCAACGCAAGCGGTAGATAAGCCTGTAACGGTGCCTCCTGTTCCAACCCGTTCAGCTTCACGTCTGCAACTACGCCGATCACTTCGTGCCAGGCAGCCTGGGTGTCCGCTCCGCCCTGTCTCAGGCGTTTGCCAATTGCGTTCTCACCCGGCCACATACGACGCGCCAACGATTCATTGATCACCGCAACAGCGGGTGTATCGTTCATTTCAGATTCGCTAAAAGCGCGGCCCGCATGCAACGGAATAGCCATCGTCGAAAAAAAATTGGCGCTAATCGGAATAAAGGCTGCATGCGGGATTGCTTCTGGTGGCGGCACAGGTTTGTCAGCGACCAAAAACGGTAAGGTCCAAGACGCTCCCTGCAGCGGCAACGACATGACGAACGAGGCTGAACGCACACCCGGTAGCGCTTCAAGGCGCATGCGACATTCACGGAAAAACGCCAGCCGTCGCTCATTGTTGTAAACGTCAGTCGACAACTGAAGACGCACCGTCAGTAGATTCGCAGCATCGAAGCCAGTATCTACGTGCGTCAACTGTTGCAAAGTCCGCAACATGAGTCCGGCTCCCACCAACAACACTAATGCCAAACTGACTTCTGCTACCAACAAGCTGTTACACGCTCTTCCCCACGCGCTCCGCCCAATCGAGCGCCCGCCTTGTTTCAGAGTTGTATTCGGATTAGTGCCGGCTGTGCGGAGCGCGGGTAACAGTCCAAACAGTATGCCCGTCAGCGCTGAGACCCCTAGTGCAAAAAGCAAGACAGGTGTGTTGAGTGTTATTTGATCGAGTTGCACGAGTGTGGGTGGAATCAAACTGCTCAGGCTTCTAATGCCCCATGCGCCAAGCAATAAACCTGCGAGTCCACCCAACGCTGCGATCAGCATGCTCTCAGTGAGCATCTGCTGAATGATGCGCCCTCGTCGAGCGCCCAGCGCCAAGCGCACACTCAGTTCCGTTTCGCGCCCCGCGGCTCGCACGAGCATCAGATTCGTAACATTCACACAGGCGATGAGCAATACACAGCCGACGGCGCTCAGCAACACCAGCAACACGAGACGTACGTCTTTGACCAGCAAATCGGCCAGCCTGTCGACGGCACCCCCACGCCCGCGATTCGTTTGCGGGTATTCGCGCTCGAGTTGCGCAGCCACGGCTGAAAGATCCGCGCGTGCCTGTGCTAGCGTGACTCCGCCTTTCAGGCGCGCCAGAACATAAAGTTGAAACTGAACATCACGTCTAAGTAAGTGGTGGCCCGGTGTAAACCAGAGTCCGAGCGGCACGAAGACATCGTACTTACCTAGCAATTCAAAGCCGGGTGGCAATACACCGATGACCGTGAATACATCGCCGTCGAGCCTGATCGTTTTGCCGACGACCGTAGCGTCGCCGCCAAACTTCTCGTGCCAGAATGAATCGCTAATTGTCGCCGTTGGCACCGCTCCCGCTTGATCGTCCGATGGGACAAAGAGTCGTCCCACTTGCGGTTTGACGCCGAGTATCTGAAAGAAATTCCAGTTCACGCGTCGTCCGTCCACCGCTACCGCAGGTTCGACTTCGGTGACATTGAAGACGTCGTCGACAAAGCAGGCCGTGTCGTCGAACGAATGTGTCCGATCTCGCCAGTCAACATAATCGGGATACGGCACGCCCTTAGGGAGATCTGCCTGCGGTCCAGTTGTCGTAAGAACGACCAGCCGCTCCGCAGCGGGATATGGTAGCGGTCGCAGTAAGACGGCATAGATGACACTGAAGATCGCCGTGTTCGCGCCAATACCCAATGCCAGCGTAATGACAGCTATCAAGGTAAAGCCAGGTTGCTTCATCAACATTCGGCAACCGAAGCGTAGGTCCTGCCAAAGATTTGCGATCAAGCTTCTCCTGCGAGTGCTTCCTGGAACCGTGCTTCCCGAATTCGGTTGTGCTTCAGGCCGCCGCAATTCAGACCAGAGCGCCTCGCCGCTCTGTAGTTCAGCCAGTGTCCGTCGATATGCTTCCGCTTCGGTTGCCCCACCGGACAACACGTCCGCGTAGTAATCGGCGAGATGTTGTTCCATCTCCTCAACGATGACTACTTCGCGCGCCGGGTCCAGGTTCAGCCTGGCAAGACGCCGTCGAATCTCTTGTTTCCAATCAGGCATAACTTAGGCCTGCTCAGGTTCGGTGATGCGATTAATTGCCGCCACGAATGACTCCCAGGCGCTGCGCTGCGAGGCCAGCGTCTTCTTTCCCTCGGAGGTCAATCGGTAATAACGTCGCCGGCGCTGACCGGCTTTCTCGACCCAGCGGCCTTGAATCCAACCTCGCTGCTCCAGCCGGTAAAGGAGCGGGTAAAGCGAAGCGACATTGAACTTCACGGCGCCATGGGAGCGAGTTTCGATAAGCTTGCTAAGTTCATAGCCATGCCGGGGCCGAGCCTCGACCAGAGATAGGATTAACAATTCAGCGCTGCCCTTCTTTAGTTCGCGGTCAAAGATGCGAGAACCGATATGTGTCATAGCTATATATTATGCAGAAATATAGTTTGACTCAATAATTATTTTGCTGGGCTGAAGATTCGGCTTTGCCGGTTGTTGTGAGGATGGCTCTGCCCTATCGTAAGCGAGCTTAGATTTCATTTGGGCTACGCCCTCAAGCTCGTGAATGGGGAACACATGGAGGGGCCGCGGCCAAACCATTGCTCGCACGCAGCACGATGAAGCGATGCCTCACAACAGCTGACAGACCGAATTGATTCGGCTGTCGCGTTCAAATCGCTGTTACTCACAATCACGGTAACCTTCAGAAGGTAAAGTCTCGCGTCAGCTTAACTTGAAAGCTGTACGATGGGCGTTCGAGCCCAGCGCCCGTTGTCTGATTATAGATTACAAACAGATCGCTGTTCGGTTTGTAAATGTAACGTAGACGAATGTTGATGGCGGAAAGACGCGCGGCCGAATTTAACTGCATGAGAGCCGACGTGAGCAACTTGCGCGAGAAGTTGTAATTCACTCTGCCCGCCACGAGATTGGTTGTAAATTCACCCTGTGGCAAGCGTACGCTGTTGAAGCTGTCGGTGAAATCAAACAGGAGGTGCGCGTTTGGCCTGAACGTGGCACCGGCTGTAATTTCATCTCGCTTGCCGGTATAGAAGTCGCCCCACTTATATCTTCCGTTTAGCACAACTCGCTTGCTGCTATCGCTGGTAAACGAAACCCATGGTCTGTTGAAGGTATAACTTCCCGGTGGGATCACAACTCCGGGCCTGATCTCGAATGGCTCAGTAAGAACATCTCGAACATATTCGATTGGGCGGAAAAAGAAATCCGCCGAGTTCTTGAATATCGTCTCCCACGAAAGCTCCGTCTGCCTGGTCGCGAGATTGTTACCTCGATCTGTGTAGTATTCGATTTGGGTTTCAAACTCCATCTGTAGGACGTGCGGAATAAACCGTGGTCTCGGTTTGTAAGCGAATTGCCCAAAGTACTGATGAATCGCTTTGCGTTCTATAAAGCCGACTTCGGGGTTGAAGTTTGATCCTATGTCTTCATACACCGTAATGAATCGCCAGAGATCATTTTCAAAACGTGAATCAACTCGCCCGGACAGAAAACTGGATCGCACACCAGGCGTAGCAGTGCCCATGAGAAAAGCCTTGAGCTGGTAGTGATCAGTTAAGTTGAACTCTGCATCGATTCCGGCGCCGCGGTTGTATATTGTTCCGCCGACTGAAGTCGCACCCTGACGATTCACAAACATTGCGCCAATGTACGAGCGTTCGAGTAGGTCTCGCTTCACGCGCGCGATTGTGAATTGCTGGCGGGGTACTCCAAATCCCAAAGCGGGATCGCCTAACTTACGCGTCTGTACCTGAAGGAAGCCGACGTTATACGAACCAATCTTTCCTGTGATCTTGGCCCCGTAATCGATCGCCACCGGCGCTCCGTCGTCAGTCAGACCAATACGACGAGTAAAGAAAAGTTGGTTAGCTTCCGCGCGGCCGAACAGAAAGATGCCTGCGTTCTCCAAAAAGAAATCCCGTTTCTCAGGAAAGAAGGCAGAGAAACGGCTGAGATTAACGATTTGAGTGTCGACTTCCGCCTGACCGAAATCAGGGTTTGCAGTGAACTCAGCGGTGAGTGATGGCGTGATTCCGATCTTTGCTACTTCCAATCCAGCTTTTGCTTGCATTCCAGCATCGAAACCTGGCTCGTCAATTAAGGGGACTCCTTCCCGCCAACCGCCAGATGCATACGGCTTGATTTCGAGAAGTCTGCGTCTCTTTATTTCATCAACACCAATGAGTTTGCCTGCTTGAGACACGCGTTCCAAGCCGAATGATCGTTGCCAACTGCTCCAAAGAGTCTCTTCATTTTTTCGGCGAATCATCCGCGCGAAATTCAGACCCCATGTGTCAGCGCCTTCGGTGAATCGCAAAGTAGTCAGTGGTATTGAAATCTCAACTGTCCATCCTGTCTCATCGATCCGTCCGGCCGAAATCCACGGAGCATCCCAGGAAAGATTGATGTCTCGTCCCTCATCGGTAATCAATGCGTCCTGCTGAGTTCCGAGCGGATTCACTGCGAAGCGGTAAGCGTTTCTGCGATCGTGATATGTATCGAGAAGGATTTCGACCTTGTCGTCATTCGAGAACGTCGCGTCTCGGACTAACTCGCGAGAATTAATGTGGGAGGGCTCTGAGTCAAAGGCGTGAACTCCGACATAGAGGTTCTTGGCATCGAAGAGCAGCCGTACTTCCGTCTTTTCACTAGCAGGCTCACCTTCGTTCGGCTCCTGT
>Ga0310810_10003539_pt1 | contig 17036 bp, 13 predicted proteins | sample NCmetagenome_FD_207641 | JGI IMG/M metagenome (GOLD analysis project Ga0310810, IMG submission 207641) | Soil microbial communities from experimental microcosm in Duke University, North Carolina, United States - NC | ecosystem: Engineered > Artificial ecosystem > Soil microcosm > Unclassified ... | reverse complement strand
GCGCTGTGGAAAGCCCTGTCCTGGATTTTCAATTTGTTTCTGCAGGTCATCGGCTACTCGACACCGAGGACCAGCCAGTTCCCGAATGCGACGATCAACGTCGACATCTCGCCGGAGTATCTGGGCGTCGGCTACGTGATCGGACCGCGCATCGCCGGCATCATGTTCGCGGGCGGTGTGCTCTCGTGGCTGGTGCTGCTGCCACTGCTCTCGATCCTCGGTGAGTACATCACTGTCCCGCTGCAGCCGATTCATCCGAACTACGCGAATAACCCAGCAACGGGCCGGCCGTTCCTGCTCTCGGAAATGGCTCCCGCACAAATCTGGAGCGCCTATATCCGCTACATCGGCGCCGGCGCTGTGCTCGCGTCGGGTCTCATCACGTTGGCCCGCACGCTGCCAACGATCGTAGCGTCGGCGAAAGGCAGCTTCAAAGATCTCTCGGCGGGTGCCGCCGGGGCTGTCACTCAGACGCGAACCGAGCGCGACATCCCGATGATCGTGGTGCTTGGCGGCTCGCTGCTGCTCGGCCTCTTCCTCGCGTTCGCGCCTGGACTGCCGACGCAGGGCAACGTGCTGGCCGCGGTCCTGATTCTCATCTTCGGGTTCTTCTTCGCGACCGTGTCGTCGCGCATCACGGGGCTCATCGGCACATCGTCCAACCCGATCTCGGGCATGACCATCGCCACGTTGATCCTGACGTGTCTCCTCTTCGTCGCCCTGGGCTGGACTGGAGATATGTATTCGCCGATCGCAATCTGCGTTGGCGCGATCGTTTGTATCGCCGCCGCAAATGCGGGCAATACGTCTCAGGATCTGAAGACGGGATTCATGGTCGGCGCGACGCCGCTCTATCAGCAGATTGGACTGGTGATCGGCGTCATTACGTCAGCCTTCGTGATCGGCGTCACGCTGCTGTATCTCCACGAGAACCTTGGCGGCATCGGTTCAGCGAATCTCGCCGCGCCCCAGGCAACGCTGATGTCCACGATCATTCGCGGTCTGCTCAATCAGAACCTGCCGTGGGGTCTCGTGCTCGTCGGCGTGTTCGTCGCCGTCGTGCTCGAGTTGTGCGGCATCCGCTCGCTGCCGTTCGCAGTCGGGTCATATCTGCCGATCGCCACGACTGCGCCGATCTTCTGCGGTGGCATGGTTCGCTGGTGGGTCGAACATAAGAGCGGTCAGTCGCAGGAGTCTGACGTCAGCTCGGGCACGCTCTTCAGCTCGGGCTTGATCGCGGGAGGCTCGATTACCGGCATCATCTTCGCGCTGCTGGTCGGCACCGGCGGCATCGAAGCGCCTCAGATGCTGGGCACCTGGATTCCCTTCTTTAATCAGCCGAATACGGTCGGCCAGCTAGCCAGTGCTGCGCTGTTTGGCGCACTGGCGTTGGTCGTGGCCCGCGTCGGGTTACGAAAAGTACAATGACAACGTGAACCGGCTCGTACTTCGAGTCCTCGTCATCGTCCTCGTCGCGGCAGGGAGCGCCTGGCCCCAGGCGCCCACGCGGCGACTCACGACCATCGACGCCCTCAAGCAATACCCCGGCTTTTTCCATCTGCAGAGCGTGCTGTTGCGTGGCGAAATCGATGACGCGACGCCCAAGCTTCAACTGAAGGCGGATGAGCACGTGATCCGCGTCATCCTGGACGAGGGTGTGGCGACGAAGAAGGGACCCGTGGAAGTGCGCGGCGTGCTCATCGACGTCGGCCGTCTCGAGCCTGGCGATCCGCGTGTCGGTGGATTCGCAGAAGGGCGCGACGCGGATCGTTGGCCGCGTCCCGGCGAGGAACTGTTTGTCCGTGTCAGCGCCGTCGCTGAAGTCCCTCCGTCTGCAACCATGCCGACGGTTCGCGCAATCGCGCTCGAGCCGTGGAAGTTCGAGACACAGAGAGTCACGGTGCTTGGCAACTTCCGCGGACGAAATCTGTTCGGCGATCTGCCAGGCGCACCAGGCACGAGTCGTTACGACTTCGTGATTCGAGGCACCGAGGGCGCAATCTGGGTCACGAATCTGCGGCCGCGTGGCAGCGGCTTCGAGCTCGATATCAACCGCCGGGTGGACAGTGATCGCTGGGTCGAAGTCACGGGCACCATCGTGCGAGAACGAGGGCTCGTCTCGATCGACGCGACGAAGCTGACACTGGCCAAGGCTCCGCAAGCGACCGAGGCGCCCGCAGAGTCAGCGGCGCCCGCAGTTCCGCTAGAACCTGTGCAGGTGGTCTTCAGTTCGCCAACCGATGGCGAGACTGACGTCGCCGCAGCTGGTGCCATCCGCATTCAGTTTTCACGCGGATTGAGCGAGCCGTCGTTGGCCGGGAAACTGCGCGTTTCCTACGTCGGCGCTCCAGCAGATTCGAGCCTGCCGTTCCAGACGACGTACGACGGCGCGAACCGCGCGCTCGTGCTGAAGATGATGCAGCCATTCGGGGCCTTTCGTACGGTCAAGGTCGAGATCCTCGACGGCATCAAGGCATTCGACGGCGGCCCCGTCACGCCTTGGACCGTGACCTTCTCCGTCGGCGGATGATCGAGGTCTCGTTTCTCGTTGCAATCCGATCGGCGTCGGGGATAATCAGCGTGCTGATACCCCATTCATGAGACGCACGATCGCGGAAGCGATGCGCCTCGAATCGGCTGCCTTGCGCGTCGCGCTCAAGGCGCTGACGCTCCCGTTGACGGTCCCGCTGGTGCGCGGAGATCGTCACCTGCTGTGGCGCCTCTTCGAAACCTGTTTCGCCTCGCAGCGACCGAACGTCTACCCGGAGGTTGCGCTAGGCCAGCTGGTCGATAGTCAAACAGAGATTTGCGTCGTCGAGCTTCCGGGCGAAACCTTCAACGTCACAGAGTACGAGCTGTTCGTGATTGCTGCGATGGCTCGGATGATCGCGCCAACACTCATCGTCGAGTTTGGGACTGCGGACGGACGTACAACACTCAATCTGGCCCGCAACAGTCCGCCGGACTGTCACGTTGTCACGATCAATCTTCCACTCGAGCAGGACTCAGGTCACGTGCAGGAAACCGCGGTTGGAGCGCGATTTCTGAACACGTCCGACTCGACGCGAATCGTGCAGGTCTGGGGCAACACGCGATCGGTCGATTTGTCACGCTACGAGCGGCGATGCCAATTGGTATTCATCGACGCCGATCATTCCGAGGAAGGGGTGATGGCCGACAGCCTAACTGCCATGAAACTGATGGACCGCGAGGGCGTGATCCTGTGGCACGACGCGCTCCGCTACGGCGTTCAACGTGGACTGCCCAGGCTGGCGCGCGAACATCATCTTCCGATTCACCTTATCAACGGCACGAATGTGGCCTGCTTGTTCTTCGCCAATGGCAAGCCGGCGACACCTTTTCGTCTGAGCTCGCGCACACGAGCACAAGTCATCGAGAACGTCGCGCCAGTGTCCGCATGACGGAGGCGGTGCGCCTCAGGGAACGACTTTGAATTCGGTGAGCTGCTTGTCTCTTCCCTGCGTGACTTCGATCGCGTAGTCCCCGGCCGCAAACGGCGCCAGCATCGCATCGACCACGATCCACCGAAACGCGCCTGAGTCGTCGGCGCGCTCACTGACCTGCGCCGGCACAGACAGCTCGTTGTGATTGCGATCGAGAATGCGCGCCTTCGCGGGCGTGGGAGCCGCGGTGGCGAGTTCCAGCTTCAGACGGTCGCTGCGCATGAACCGTGGATCGGCGGTGCGCATGTACCGAGGTCCAGTTGACAGTCCGCGTCGCCACATGACCGCCTCGCCGAGCGACGGCCCTTCTCTCAAGACGACGCGCGCGGTGTCGGTCAATTCGGCTTTCTCGTCGGCCTGCGAGCGAAGACGCACACTGACGGCATACTCGCCTGCAGCGATCGCACCGGTCTCCGGCACCTGGATGCCGAACGGCCCGTCCTCCGGCTTCAGATCCACGGTGCGCGTCATGATCTCCTTGCCGGACGAATCGAGCACGACGACCTCGGCCTGCGCACCGGCGGTCCATGCGAGTTGACGACGGGTCTGGTAGTCGAGTTCGCCAACGACCCAGAACGCGCCCTGACGCGCGTCCTCAGCCGAATTTCGCACCCACGTCGATGTGCGAATCCGGAATGGCGTCCGCGCATTCGCAGGCGTCGATGTCATGACGGCTTTGATCGTTGGGCCGGTGGTACTCGTGCTGCTGACCAGTTCATCGGCCGTGCGTCCACGGTAGCCGCGGCGCACGCGTGCTTTGACGCCCTCGCGTTTGACGCGTACCGAGAGCGCGCGGAACCGTCCGTCCAGCCTGCTGTTGGACGAGGTATACGTCAGCAGGTAGTACGACGACAGATCGTCCACGATGCGGTTGACCTGCGCGTCGAGGCTGTTGACACTCGCCATCAGCAGGCCGTCGGTGTTGTCAGCGATGAATCGCAGGCTGTCCTGACGCGACGCAGAATTCGTGCTGGTGTTCTTTGCAGCGGTTCCGTTGGCGCCACCCGCGGAATCGGGCATGATGCCGCGCGGATCGATCGCGTAGAACGTGATATTGCTGCGGTTCGCCTCTTCGGTCAGCGAGCGCAGCCGCTGACTGTCATCAAGACGAGCCAGTGCGACGCGATCGGCCTCGCACTCGACGTAGTTCACTTCTTTCGAGCCGCCGGTCTCTTCCGACTTCTCCTTCGCGGGCCTGCGCAAGAGTCGATCGACGAGACCGCCCTGGTCGCGCTTCGAAGACGAGGCGGCCAGATTCTCGTTCTCGCGGAACAGCACCCAGCCGTCGGAGACCATCAGGACCGCTTTCCGCTCTTCACGAACGCCGCCCAGGTCGGACACGAGACCGTCGAGCGCATCGAGCGTCAACTTCTCACGACGTCTGGCTTTCATCTCACTGGCCGGCGTGTTGGCATTCCCACCGACTGCCGGATAGCAGTTGTCGTAGAGCGCTTCCTTCTGATCGCGCCGCTCAGTGCGTCCCCGCCGCGCCCACGCCCAGTCGCTCTGCATGATGTTGGAGATGACGGTCGCCTTGCGGCCGAACTTCATCTCGCTCGGCGACATCTCCGGGCCCATCACCGCAACCATGTCGTCTGGTCCGATGAGGCGATCGAGCACCTTGATCAGCGGCAGCCGCAAGCTCGACGATCCCTCGATGTCGCTGTTGTAGGTATCGAGAAAGATCACAAACACTCTGGCTCGAGAGGAGCCAGCTGTTCCAACTTGAACGTGCTCGAATGTGTCGAGTTTCTGAGGAACGCCGTCTTCGAGCAGCTCGACATCGCTCGCTGTCAGATCGTCGAGGGCCTTGCCGTCGCGCGACGCGTACATGTCCACGCGGACCGCGTTCGTGCCGGTTCGAGTTGTTGGACCGTCTTGGGCTCGCAGCGACACGGCTGCAAGCAGAACGAGCAGGGTGAGCAGAGCTCGACGCACAAGAACCCCGGTGGCTGGCTGGCTTTGGCAGTTTACTGCATCCATAACAACTCCCAACTACCAACTGCCAACTTCCAACCACACCCAATTTCCAAATCCCAACTCCCAAGTGCTCTTCCGTTTGACAGCGTTGTGAGTTATTGGGAGTTGGAGGTTGGGAGTTGGGAGTGGATGGCAGTTGGGCGTTGGTAGTTGGGAATTGTTAAGGGACCACGCGGAACGCGGTCATCTGTCTCATTTGTCCCTGCGTGACGTCGATCGCGTAATCGGCTGGTCCAAACGGCGCCAGGCCGAGATCGACGACCACCCATGTGAAGCCCGCGGCATCAGGCCGTGTGCTGAGCTCGACCGGCACTGAGATCGCCTGGCCGTTGCGATCGATGACGCGTGCGCTGGCGGGATCGGCTGACGAGGTTGGCAACTCGAGGCGCAGGCGCTCGCTTCGCTGGAATCGCGGATCGGCTGTGCGTAGATGCTGTGGGCCCGTTGTCGGCCCACGCCGCCACATCACCGCATCACCAAGCGACGGCGGTGACTTCACCGTGATGCGAGCCGTGTCGATCAGTCCGAGCTCCCCTTCCACTGGAGAGCGTAGTCGAACGCGGACCGTGTAGTCGCCCGATTGCATGCCGCCCGCATCAGGCAACTGGACCATGAACGAGCCCTCGCCGGGCTTGAGATCGAGGCGCTGCGACGCCACCTGCGCGTTGTCCGCACCCATGACGACGATCTCCGCCTGGGCACCACGCGACCATGCCGGAAGCCGCTTCGTCTGCGGATCGAGCTCACCGACGATCCAGACTGTCCCACCCGAGAGACCGGCGCGTGACCACGCGGCGGCGCGAATTCGGAATTGCGCACGCGCATTGAAATTCACGACCGGCGGCGCGACTGGTGCCGGCGCACCGGTCGCGGACCCGCCTCCCGCTTCAAGTGCGGCGGGAGTCACTCCACCGCGCGCGAGCTCTTCGGTCGTGTAGCCTCGATAGCCCTTTCGCGCTCGTATCGTGACTCCGGGACGCTTCACACGGACCGTGATGGATCGAAACCGTCCATCGAGCTTGGTGTTCGTCGTGTAATAACCCATCAAGTAGTACGAGGACAGGTCGTCCACGATCCGACGGAGCGCACCGTCGATGTTGTTGGTGTTAATCACGGACGTGCCGTCGGTGTCATCGGCAAGAAATCGCAGCGCGTCCTGACGATGCTTGAGATTGGCAGCGTCTTGAATCGGCGACGGCGGCCGCTCGGGGCCGATTGGGGCATCGAATGCCACGAGACCGCGCGCGAACACAGGATAGAAAGTGACATTGCCTCTATTAGCGGTCTGCGTGAGATTCTGCAGGCGGAACTCGTGATCGAGCGCGGCCAGCGCCATGCGCTCGGCCTCGCACTGCACGCGAGCAGATCCTTGCACCTGCCCCGCATCTGACGGCTGCGGGCGCGGCGGGCGCAGCAGAACGTCGCCCGGGCGCAAGCCGGTGTCCTCCTTCTTGAGCGCCCGTGCCAGGTGCTGATCAGGACGATAAATGACCCACCCTTCGGTCACTGCCAGCACTGCTTTGCGCTCCTCCCGGATGCCATTGAGGTGAATCATCAGGTCTTCGAGCGCATCGAGCGTCAGCTTCTCCCGTCGCCGCGCCTTCATCTCTTTCGCAATGCCGGCAGTCTCGAACGCGTCCGGATAGCACCCGTCGTACTGATTCTCTTTCTCGTCGTTGTCAGCTCCGGGTAGACGACCACGCCTTCCCCACAGCCACTCGCGCTCGAGCATCCTGGAGATGACTGTCGTCTTGCGCTGGAATGTGACCTCGGTGGCCGCCATCTCCGGCGTCATCACCGCCACCATGTCGTCGGGCCCGAGCACGCGGTCGATGAAGTTCATCAGAGGCTGGCGCATCGTGGCCGAGCCTTCGATCTGGGTGTGGTAGGTGTCGAGGAAGATCACAAAGATGCGGGCGCGTGGATCGGCGGCCATCTGCCGGCTCTCCTCGACGCCCTTCGGCTCGACGCGCAGCTCCTGCGGGATTGCGGTGCGGACACGAACGTGCTCAAACGCCTCGATCTTTTGTGGCACGCCGTCTTCAAGGACGTCGACCTCGTTGGCCTGAATGTCCTCGATGGGCTTGCCGTCGCGCGTGGCATACATGTCCACGCGGACGTACGCGGCACCACTGCGAAACGTCGGCTGGTTCTGACGGTTCTGCGCGCTCAGCGATACCGCTGCGAGCGCGAGCACGATGAGAAAGGAGATTCGGCGCACACGAACTCCCGGACAGGCTGGCTCACGGAGTTTAACTCCGAACTCCCAACGCCCAACTGCCAATTCCCAACCACTCCCAACGCCCAACTCCCAACCACTCCGGCGTTTCCTTTGAGAGTTATTGGAAATTGGGAATTGGGAGTGGTTGGTCGTTGGGAGTTGGGAATTGGGAGTTGTCTAGGTCCAGAGCGGTCCTTCGTCGAGCAGCTTCTGAACCTCGCCCCGAACCTGGGCAATGAGCGCATCGCGGTCGCTGATCGTCAGGCCCCTCGTCTCGATAGGCGTGCCGATCCTGACGCTGACGTTGACCGGCCGCACGAAGGCGCTGCCCTTGTGCATCGCGTCACGCCCACCTTGGATAGCCACGGGGACGATGGGCGTCTGGGCTTCGATGGCCATGATGAAGCCACCTTTCTTGAACGGAAGCAGGTTGCCCGTGCGACTACGCGTGCCCTCAGGAAAGATCAGGAACGAGTTGCCCCTTCGGAGCGATTCGGCGCCCTTCGAGATCGACGCCATCGCCTGCTCGCGATCACCGCGATCGACGGCGACGAAGCCGGCGACATCGAAGGCGGTCTTCATGATGGGAAACTTTCTCAGTTCAGCCTTGTAGAGAATTTTGATGCGCGGGTGCAATGCTTCGAAGAGCACCGGAGGATCGACATTGCTCTCGTGGTTCGAGCAGTAAACCGCGGCATGTCGTGGGAGGTGTTCGCGTCCGGTCACTTTCCATCGGATCCCGGCCAACGCCAACGCGAGCCGCACGCCGCCGTGACCCAAGCGATACAAACCGTCGGTCGATCGCAGGACGATGCCCACGAGCAGACCAATAGGGCCGGCGACCGCAATGTACAAGACGGTGACGACGTACGTGATCAGAGAGCGAACGACAAACACTGCTGGCACTGAGCTCTTGGTTTGTACACAAAAAAAGCCCGGACCCGTGGGTCCGGGCTTGACGAAGAAGGTTACGCGAAACTCGTTACGACGCTCTCGCCGTCGTCCTGCTGCGCGGCGCGGCAATCACGACGGGCGCCTTCACCGGCGGCTTTGCCACCTTCGCCACCTTCGCACGCGCCGTGGCGCGAGCCAGGTTGCGGGCTTTCACCATGAAGCACTTCTCGAGCGCGCCATCGACGCGGGACTCGACGTCGAGTGCCTTCTGACGCATCACTTCGGAGACCTCCGAGATGATCAGCGCCTTGGCTCGATCGAGCATCCGCTTCTCGCGGAACGAGAGGCTCTTCGACTTGCTCAGGAACGTGAGGCTCTTGAGGACATCGGCCATGTCGTAGATCGATCCGGTCCGCATCTTGTCCGAATTGTCCTTGAAGCGCCCTTTCCAGTTCTGATGGTTGTCGATGCGGCCATCGCTCAGAAGGCCGAAGAGACGTTCGACCTCCTCATCGCTGATCGCCTTCCGCAGACCGACGTTGTCAACGTTCGCGACGGGCACGAGCACCGTCGTGTCGTTCGACACGATCCGCAGATGAAAGAAGCCGCAGGTGGTGCCGAGAATAGTTTTCTCTTCGATACGTTCAACGATGCCGAGTCCATGGTTCGGGTAGATGACCTTGTCACCGAGCTGGAATGTCACGTTTCCCCCGTCGAAGGTTGATGGTAGGACCGGGTCCTGTGCTGGGAACAGCACCCATGAGTATATCGCAGCTTGGGGGGTCTTTCAACGAAATTGCCCGAAAAAAGGCCGATTTCGGCACTTCAGACCCGCTCGCTGCCCGTTCGCCGCAGGCATGCCGGCAGACCGGGAGGGCCGCGGGCAAGTGCACGTAAGTCACACGATTGTCAGGACTTGAATAGAATCGAGTCGATGCGCCCCTGGGTGATCGTTGCCCTGCTGAGCCAGTTCACAGTCCAGCTCGCGGCTCAGCCGGCTGTCCTCGCGCCCTACTCCCCGACGCCGATGGACGTCGTCCAGCGGATGCTGGCATTCGGCAAGGTCGGACCGCGAGATGTGGTCTATGACCTGGGGTGTGGTGATGGCCGCATCGTGATCGAAGCGGCTCGCTTGTTCGGTGCGCGCGGCGTCGGGATAGACATCGATCCGGCGTTGATCGAGCGGGCTCAAGCCAATGCGAAGCGAGCTGGCGTCGAATCACTCGTCACGTTTCGCGTGCAGGATGCGATGACCGTGGACGTTTCAGACGCGACGGTCGTGACGTTGTATCTCCTGGCCGCATCGAACGTGAAACTGCGTCCGATCCTGACGAAGACACTTCGGCCGGGTGCCCGGATCGTGGCGCACAACTATCCCATCGGAGATTGGGAGCCTGACGACGTGGATACTTTCGCCGACACAGCTGGAACGACACGCACGTTGTTCCTTTGGAACATTCGTTGAACTCCCAACTTCCAACTACCAACGCCCAACCACTCCCCAAACTCCAACTCCCAACTCTCAATAGCATCCAACATTGCGAGTTGTTGGAAATTGGGAATTGGGAGTGGTTGGGAGTTGGTAGTTGGGAATTGGGCGTTAGGCTCTAGCCATCGCCAGTTCGACGATCTCTTCCACGAGCTGCGGATAGGTGCGGCCCGACTTCCTCGCCGCCATCGCGAACTCCGCTTTCGAGCTGAGCCACGGATTCGGGTTGACCTCGATCACCGCGACGCGGCCATTCGGTTGAAGCCGCATGTCCACGCGGCCGTAGTCGCGCAATTCAAGCGCCTGGTACGCAGCGACTGCCGTTTGCTGCAGCGCGGCCACAGCGTCTTCCGGAAGGTCGGTCGCGATCCCCGACTTCGTATCGCGATACGCTTTCGTGCCTTTGCCCCACTTCACTTCGGCCGAGGCGATTCGCGGCGTACCATCGGGCAGCTTCGAGAGATCCAATTCCACCACCGGCAAGGCCTCAGGGTTGTCGTTCCCGATGACGCCGACGTACAACTCGCGGCCTTCGACGTACTCCTCGATCAGCACCGGCGAATCGAAGTTGGCATGCAGCCAGTCGATCCGTTCCATCAGCTCGCGGATCGAATTGACGACCGCGCTGAACTCAATGCCGATCGACCCGTCCTCGCGCGCCGGCTTGACGATGACCGGGAAGTGCAGGTCGTGGGAGAAATCGAGCCGGCCGCGATAGGACTTCGCGAACACCGGCGTGTGGACGCCGTGAAACTGGAAGATCTTTTTGGCGAGGGCTTTGTCCTGAGCCATCATCAGGCCGTGCGTGCCTGATCCGGTGTAGTTCTTGCCGATTAGCTCGAGAAACCCTGCGATCTTGAAATCGGCCGTGTCGTCGCCGGCAAACGACTCGGTCAGGTTGAACACGAGGTCGCACTCCATCCGCGCCAGCGCCAGCAGGCTCTTCGGCGTGCCATCGAGCTCGTGCATCGTCGGCTCGTGACCAAGCTTGGTGAGCGCTTCGGCGACCTCTTCTTCGACTTCCTTCTTGTCCAGCGTGCGGGTGACCGGTGACTTGTCGGTTGACGCCGCCTGTTCCTCGGTCTCGTCAACCAGCACGCGGTCGTACAAGACGATGATCTTGAGTTTGCTCATCGCTGTTCGAACTGACCCCGTGTCAGGAAGTTCATGGCCAACGTCGTTGCCAACGCGGTGACCTCGACCAGGTAGCGAGCCTCCTCGCCGACCTCGCCCCACAGTTTCATGCGCTCACAGGTCCGGCAGATCGAATCGATCAGTCCGCGCACGATCGGCCGACGGACGCCCGTCCAGTACGTGATCTTCTCGACCAGCTCCGGGGTGTACTTTCCCACGATGTCGGCTGCCGGCTTCGCTTCCTTGCGTCGTCGCGTGAGGAAGATCTGCCCGAGATGCGCGTCGAGCGCGATGTCGATGCGCGCCTGCTGCTCCTGTGCCGCCTGCTCGTAGAATTGCTCGACGGTCACGCTGATGTCATCGGGCGTGACGTCCACCTCGCCGGTCTTGACGATCGGCTCAACGTCGGCCAGCTTCCGCGCCACTCGCTCCACGTAGCGCAACTTCCGCAGGGCCGGCCAATCTTTGTATTGGCGCCTCCAGGGACTGCGCGGGGTGAGCCAGACGGCGAACGTCTCAGCAAAGTCCTCATCGGGATGCTTCTGCGCGTACCAGCCTTCGATATGGCGGACGAAGTGTTTGCTGAATGGGACGGGACGGTAGTCGTCGCGATACGTGCGGAAGAACGGACCAAACAGGTCACGCCATTCGGGTGTGGTGTACAAGCGATAGGCGTAGTTGAAGACATGACCGGCCTCGTGCCGCATGTACATCATGATCTGCCGCTCGTTTTCGAGCGCGTCCGCCGCCTTTTCGATCGTCTGCAGCTTCTGATCGGCCAGGTAGAACGGGATACCGAGCACCGGCTGCTGGTCCGGGCATCCCCACTCGTCGGTCAGATAACAGACCGGACGAAAACGCTTCAGGCCACGACGATCGAGCTCCTTGTACAGCTGCCGGACGTATCCCTCGACCGGTGATCCCTCGACGCGCAGGCCCAGTTCGCTGACCTTCTTCCCGAGGACCCCGCGAATCTCCGGGTCCAGGGTCTCGAATCTGGCCACGCTCGAATTATCACCGCTTTTCGTGCATCAACGCGAGCGTGTTGCCTTCACCATCCCTGAAGAAGGCCATCCATAGCTCGTGATCCGGAAGCTTCGCGATCATGTGCGGCGCGTGGCCGAAGTCCACACCCTTGCCCTGCAGGTCCGCGTGCGCCGCGTTGATGTCGTCCACCTTGAAGTACAGGATCGAGCCCGGATGGTTGAATTCGCCCTCGGCGGCGGCGTCGAGCATCAGGCGGACGCCCCCGCAATCAAAGAACGCTAGGGCCGGCGGTGCCTGAAACAGGAACTTCATGCCGAGCACATCGCGATAGAACGCGACGGCGCGCGACAGGTCTTTCACCACCATGGCGATCTGGCCGATAGTCGAGAGCGTTGTCATTCTGCTGCTGACTTTACACTTACTTAGTACTTTCCACTTTGCACTTATGAACTTCGTCATGACTCCGGTTGGTTCAGCCGGCGATGTCCACCCGTTCATTGGCATCGGTCGCGCGCTTCGCGCCCGGGGTCACGAGGTCGTCATCGTGACGGCCGGCACCTTCGAGCAGGTGGTGCGGCGCGCGGGACTGGAGTTCCGCGAAACGATCTCGGCGCAGTTCTTCGACGAGATGTCGAAGCATCCGGACCTGTGGCACTCGAGACGGGGCCTGCAGTTCGTCCTCGGCACGGCCGCGGATTACGTGCGTCAGGGATACGAACAAGTCGCCGAGGTCTACGAACCGGGACGGACCGTGCTGGTCGGCCATGCGCTCAGTTTTGGAACGCGCCTATACGAGGAAAAGCACGGTGTCCCCGCCGCGACGCTGCATCTGGCGCCATCGATCTTTCGATCCGACTTCGAGCAGCCGGCCTATGCGACAGGACGAGATCTCAGCTCGATGCCGCGTTGGATGAAGCGAAGCTTCTGGTGGGCCATCGACCGGTTTGTGATCGATCCGTTGATCGTGCCGAAGCTGAATGCATGCAGGCAGCAACTCGGTCTCCCGCCGGTCACCCGTGTCTTCCGTCATTGGCTGCACTCGCCGCAGCGTGTGATTGGCCTCTTTCCGGATTGGTTTGCTCCGCCACAACCCGACTGGCCCCCGGCGCTGCGACTGACCGGATTCCCGCAGTACGACGAGTCCGATCAGCAGCAACTCTCGCCGTCGCTGCTGGAGTTTCTGGATCGGGGTCCAGCCCCAATCGTCTTCACACCTGGGTCGGCCAATCAGAATGCCGCGGCATTCTTTCGAGGCGCTGTGGACGCTGCGGCGCGTCTCAATCGGCGCGCCCTGCTGCTGACACGGTTCACCGAGCATCTGCCTGCACTTCCTCCGACGGTGCACCACGAGGTCTTCGCGCCGCTGTCGCGGGTGTTGCCCCGCAGCGCAGCGCTGGTCTCTCACGGAGGCATTGGCACGTTGGCGCAAGCACTCGCGGCCGGCGTTCCACAGCTGACGATGCCGATGGGCTTCGATCAGCCGGACAACACGACACGCCTGCTTCGCCTCGGCGTCGCGAAGTGGGTCAAGCCGTCCGAGTTCTCGGGCGAACGTGTCGCGCCGTTGCTCAATACCCTCCTGACCGATCCGGCCGTCGCGTCCGCATGCGCCAAATACGCGGCGCTTCTGAAGGACGCCTCGGCGCTGGCGCGCACGTGCAACCTGCTGGAGGAACTCAGTCCGGCCGCACCATAATGGCGGAATGGCCGCTGCGGACTACGAGAAGCTCGGACTGTTCTATCTCGGAAAGCAATTCGATCTCGACGCCGGCAAACGCCGCGACGATCTCGTCCTCTACGACTCCCGCGATCTACTGACTCACGCCGTCATCGTCGGCATGACCGGCAGTGGCAAGACGGGACTCGGGATCTCGCTCATCGAGGAAGCCGCCATCGACGGCATTCCAGTGCTGGCGATCGATCCGAAGGGCGACCTCGGAAACCTTCTCCTGACATTTCCTAACCTCGCCGCCTCAGACTTCGCGCCGTGGATCGATGCTGGCGAAGCGCAGCGTCACAACACGACCGTTGATCCGTATGCGGCCGAAACGGCGCAACGCTGGAAGGCTGGTCTCGCCGAATGGGATCAGGACGGCTCGCGCATCGCGAAGTTGAAGGCTGCGGCCGACGTGACCGTCTACACACCGGGCAGCCGGATCGGCACTCCCCTCGCGATTCTGGGTTCGCTCGGACCAGCGGCCGGCGAGCCGGGTGAGGATGCGCAATCGGATATCGCGACCACTGCGGCGAGCTTGCTCGGACTGGCGGGTCTCGACGATGTCCAGCCGCATAGCCGCGAGCAGGCACTCATCGCTGCGATCCTTTCGAGTCGGCAGGCTAATACGCCTGCCGATCTGCGCTGGCTCGTGCAGCAGATTCAACGCCCCTCGTTCGATAGCATCGGCGTACTCGACCTCGAGACATTCTTCCCTGCGCGCGAGCGTCAAGAGTTGGCGCTGCGTTTCAACAGTGTGCTGGCCGCGCCGGGCTTCGACGCGTGGAGCGCCGGCGAACCGCTCGACGCGGCATCACTGCTGTTCACTCCTGCGGGCAAGCCACGCATCGCCATCATCTCCGTCGCCCACCTCGATGATTCGCAGCGAATGCTGGTGGTGTCGCTGGTCCTCAATGCCGTGTTGCGATGGACGCGCCGGCAGAGCGGCACGAGCTCACTCCGCGCGCTCGTCTACATGGACGAAGTGTTCGGCTACATGCCGCCGGTCGCGAATCCCTCGTCCAAGCTGCCGCTGCTCACGCTGCTGAAGCAGGCACGCGCATTTGGTGTGGGCCTGGTCCTGGCGACACAGAACCCGGTCGATCTCGATTACAAAGCGCTCTCGAACACTGGCACGTGGTTCCTCGGCAAGTTGCAGACAGAGCGCGACAAAGCCCGGATGCTCGATGGCCTCGAGGGCGTGTCGTCGGGACTCGATCGGCAGTCGATCGATCGCGCGCTGTCATCGCTCAGGGGTCGCGTGTTCCTCATGCACAACGTGCACGAGCAGGCGCCGATTGCATTCGAGACGCGATGGGCGTTGTCGTATCTGCGCGGGCCGATGGGACGCGAGGAACTGCGACGATTCACGCGCGCGCCGGAGACGAGTACCGCCACGACACCACCACCGATACCGACGCCGGCAGCGCCGTCGCCGTCCGCATCGACCGCGAAACCCGTCGTTCCCGCAGGCATCGAGGAATACGTGTTGCCGAGCGACGCGGGCACACCTGCGCAATATGCGCCCGTGCTCTACGGCGCTGCGCGCGTGCAGTACACCGACACGAAACGCGGGATCGATGTCACCCGCAGCCTGCAAGCCATCGTCGCGTTCACCAACGGTCCAATTCCTGTGGACTGGGAGCGGGCCGAGGAAACGTCATTCGAGCCCGAGAGCCTCACGCAACCGGGTGCGAGCCTGGCAGCTCCGCATCAGCCGCTTCCGCCGGCCGCGCTCGACAAGAAGCGATACACCGCGTGGACCAAGGATTTCCAGGAGTGGGTGACTCGCGGCCAACCGCTCACGATCTACTCGGTGCCGTCGATGAAACTTGTCTCGAAGCCCGGTGAATCCGAACGCGATTTTCAGGCGCGCATCCAGCACACCGGGCGCGAGTCGCGTGATGCCGCCGTCGAGAAACTGAGGCAGCAGTACGCACCGAAGGTCGCGCGTCTGCAGGAGAAAGCGCGCAAGGCCGAAGAAGCGGTCGGTAAGGAACAGCAACAAGCGTCGCAGCAGAAACTGCAGACCGCTGTGTCGATCGGCGCCACGATGCTCGGCGCGTTGATGGGACGACGTGCGGTGTCGCTGTCCACACTCGGACGTGCGACCACGGCGGCCAGAGGCGTCGGCCGTTCGGCAAAGGAAACTGAGGACGTTGCGAAAGCGCAGGTGCGCCTTCAGGAGGCGCAAGCGGAACTCGCCGCGCTCGAGGCCGAACTCCAGCAGGAAGTTGCGGCACTCGAAGGCGGCGCATCAGGCGGGGTCGCACTCGAGACCATCGAGATCAAGCCGAAGCGAGGCGGCGTGGACATCCGGATCGTCGCGCTCGCCTGGAAGCCGATCCCTTAGTGCGCGGCGCAGGAACCGCCGAGCGGTTTCACCGACACGACGGTGTACTGGCCAAGCGGACCTCGTTCAATTTCGACCTTGGTCTTCTCCTGGGACTTGCTATCGCGCCCGTGCTCTGGATCAACCTTGGTCTCGCCCTGCACGGTGACCTCGGCATCCTTGTGCCCCGGCTTCACAGCAGCCGCGGCGACCTGGACACGTTGACCAACGTACGACGTCAGGCTGACGTTTCCTGGCATCAAGACATAGGTTGACGCCACGCCGGCAGCCGCGCGATCGCCCTTGTCTCCCTTGTCGCCCTTCGATCGCGTCTCTGCGGTGACCGTTCGATTGTCTTTGTCACGATCGACCTTCACCTTCGCCTCATTGGTGACGTTCTCGCCGATCGCGTCAACAGTGCCGACGAGCATGTAAGCGCCGGTCTGAGTCTCCTGACGCAGGCATCCGGTCATGCTCACGACCTGCGCTTCGTCGCCTTCGATCTTCGTCCGCGACTTGACGGTCGTATCTTGCGCGGCGCTCAAGCTCGTGCCGACTACCAACAGAACCGCAGCGCCGTAAATGGTCAGCCTCATGGGTATTCCTCTCCTCAGCTGTTCATCGACTCACGCTCTGTTGGGTGCAGAAATCATTCCTCCCAAAACGGCCACGATCAGCGCATCTGTTGCGTCACGAGACTAATTAGGGTGTAGGTAGGGTCCGCCTTCAGGCGGAGCGGGACTTAGTTGAGCGTCCAGAGCGCGAGCGTAGAGACATCCTTCACGAACACGCGGTTTCCAGAGATAACCGGTTGCGCCCAT